>Ga0214545_1003800_pt1 | contig 28617 bp, 22 predicted proteins | sample CNSS4metaG_FD_160064 | JGI IMG/M metagenome (GOLD analysis project Ga0214545, IMG submission 160064) | Root nodule microbial communities from cowpea collected in UCLA plant growth center, Los Angeles, California, USA - CNSS4 | ecosystem: Host-associated > Plants > Roots > Nodule | place: USA... | reverse complement strand
TGTGCTTTCCATTTCCTTTTTGTTTTGAATCAATCCATCATCTTCTTCTCTTAAGCTTTGTGAAAGGAACCTTCACATCTAGATAGCTTGCTATCTTAATGTCCAGTGGGGATTTCACTTAGCTTTCATAATCAACTCACACCATATTCAATAATCTTAAAAAAAGGAACAAGATAATCCTTCATCATAAAGCAAAGTTTTTTAAACAACTTGCAGAACTCAATAAACTTAACTTAAATTTAGTAAATGGATAATTCCTAATTGATTCTCTCACTAAAATATTCCTTTCCATTATCCAATCCCCATTCAATGAATTTGGTGGGACTGTAGCCTCACAAGAGCCAAAATTAACAAGTGTAACAAAAGCGGGGAGTTCCTCGAACCTATGTGGGGAGTAGAGTACAACTTTATGGTTACTGCTTTCAGACTGTAAAAATTGTCTAAATTTACTTTTTCGAACATTCAACAATCTATTACTCAATCACAAAGTCCAATCCATCAATTAATAATCCATTCACTGAACTGTTTGCTTTTTGTAATTGCACAACAGGCTAAAAAACATGTCACGCACAACTGGGGAGTTATGAATACGTATGTGGGGAGTTAAAGCAAAGTTTTTTTAAACAACCTGCAGAACTGAATAACTTAACTTAAATTTAGTAAATGGATAATTCCTCATTGATTCACTCAAACAAAAATTCCTTTCCATTATCCAATCCCCATTGAATGAATTTGGTGGGAGTATAGCCGCACAAGAGCCAAAATTAACAACTGTAATAAAACTGGGGAGTAACCTATGTGGGGAGTAGAGTACAACTTTATGATTACTGCTTGCAGAGTGTGAAAAACTGTCTAAATTTATTTTTTCGAACATTCATCATTCTATTACTCAATCACGAAATCCAATCCATCAATTAACAATGCATTCAATGAACTGTCTGCTTTTTGTAATTGAACAACAGGCTAAAAAACATGTCCCGCACAACTGGGGAGTTATGAATACGTATGTGGGGAGTTAAAGCAAAGTTTTTTTAAACAACCTGCAGAACTGAATAAACTTAACTTAAATTTAGTAAATGGATAATTCCTCATTGATTCTCTCACAAAAATATTTCTTTCCATCATGCAATCCCCATTCAATGAATATGGTGGTAGTATAGCCTCACAAGAACCAAAATAAACATCTATAACAAAAGCGGGGAGTTACTTGAACCTCTGTGGGGAGTACAGTCCAACTTTATGATTACTACTTGAAGATTGTAAAAAACTTTGTTTAAATTTCCTTTTTCGATCAATGATCATTCTTCATTCACTCACTGACAAAGGCATTTCCCTCATTAAACCTGCATTGATTGAAGTGGTTGCTTTGTTCATTGGCCACTTGGAAATAAATCAAAACATACATTAACTGGGGAGTAAACCACTTATATGTGCGGACTAGTGATGGGAATTCCCAGTTGCAGTTGAATCTGGTATAAACATATAAACCTGTTGTTGTCATCACACATTCAATTGACATTCACACATTCCACATTGTACAATTGTAACAACCTGAACCATGTAAATGGACTCATGAGGGTGCTTGTGGCCATCCCACAACATAAACTACATCTTACCATATATAAATTGTCACTTACACAATGCATTCAACTACACAATATGCATTCAATTACACACATTGTCTACATTGCACCTCAATGTTTATAAAAAACTGTACACATATAAATCAACAAACTATGACTCTGTTTTTTATAAATTTTCAACCAAATATGAACAACAACTGAATGGGCTCCCAAAAAAATATAAAAAAAAAGTCATAGTATTTTTAGACCACCCATTCCTTTTGAATCCACAATATTGTTCTCGGAACTGCATTACAATATCACCATAGAACTTCAACAACAACTAGCTTTTTAAAAGCGCGTCGTAGTATTGGAGGATTGCATGCCTGTGGATATTGTCAACATCTAGAATCCAATGCCAAATGTATTGTTGTCTTATCTGTTGAAGTTGTTCCTGCCAAACAAATAACAAATATGTTAATGCAAATACATCAAACTTAAACAAAAAATCAAAAAACATACTTCATCAACTTACTAGAACTTACATTGGTGTAATTAGGCATGGTATTGCCATCAAATTTCTTATGACCATCCCACAACTCCATCATTTGAAGAACAATAATGCCACAATCATATCTAAACACGACCACAATAAAATAAATAAACACCAACACAAACCAAAGGACATTTCTTACATAACACGGAATACAAGACATTGTTGAACCACAACACATTGAAAACCTCCCTCTACTGAAACCCTAGAAATTAAATAACAATCAAGTAACTGACTACAATTTTAAAATCCAGACAACACACCGGGACACAGATATGGAAATAGAAAATATATGCTTTCTTCAAAATTTTCAAGAACCCACACCTCTATAACACACAACAGAGAACAAAAACAATGGCTTGTCAAAATGCACTAAACATTCACGAAAACACCACCAAATAAGTTTTCCCCACTTCCATAAAAAACGAACATGTACAAAACCAAGTTTTTCGCACAATAACTCAAAACTTGACAAAAATGAAATTAACTTCAGCATCATCCAACACCGTATGAAAATGTCGAATGGGAGCAAAAGAAACTTACAATGCAACGATAAGGAGGACAAAATCTTTGCCGCCGACGACGGAAGGTGGCCGCAAAGTCCGCAAATGCCACGGTGTGGATGATAGGGAAGTCTATGGGAATACTGTAAGTGTCCTCCACTGTGGACGGCAAAATGCTTGCCGACGAGACAATCTCTGAAGCACAAACCTCCGACGACCACCACTTGCTTCCTCTCTCTCTCTCTTTCAAGTGCTCTGTTTCTCACTCTCTTTCCCGCACCCTCGCTTTCCCCTTTCTCTCTCTAATTAAGTTTTTTATTTTTAGTTTCCATACATGCCACACGTGTAACATAAACCTTTTTGTAATAAAATTTTAAAAGCTGCAGTGCCACGTCAGATTTGTCAAAACCTTGTCAAATTTTTTTGTTGAAATATCATTTTCGTCAAAAGAATGATTTAGTAACTTGTATCATTACTCTTATATCTTATACAAGTTATTTTTATTGTTTTTAACTTGAGGGCAATAATTATTTTTATTTTGTAATAATAAAATACAATTTACGAATATTTTATAAAAATTATTATAACCAAAAATAAAAGGATGAATTATATATAAAGTCCTTTTCTTATTATATAAGATCATTTTACGTTGGAAAATTATAAGGAAACTAGATTACTTCTTGCTTCTGATTTTTAAAACCTTATCCATAAAAATCTTTGTGGGCTTCTATGGCCTCTTAAATGTCATCCACAAATAGCCATTAAAAAACACATTTTGACCAAATTTATAAAAGATATAAACTTACAGCCATCTATTTTCACATTGGTGCTTCCTCCTCCTACTCTTCTACATTCTTCAATACTTCACACATTCTTAAAGAACAGTTCCTCCTCCTACTCTTCTACATTATTCAATACTTCACACATTCTTAAAGAATAGTCTGCATAATGACACTAAATATCACATTCAGGATTCATATTACTTGATTCAAACACATTTGTGCACCATCTCTCAGGATGTTATTGGAAGGTCAAGTTCCAATATAGTGACTTCTGAACTCTCTTTTCCTTCATATTAATTATAGAGTAGCATGTAGTTGTTTCACCATAACATTGGTTTACTTTTGATAAAGGATTGATCCCTACCAAGGATGATGGCCCATGCCACATGCTTAGAAGAAAGGAGTTCCTTGATCCCTTCCTTTGCTTTTATTTTCTTTAGTTTAAAATTCCATTAAGTTAGCTTGGTTGACTATTTTTAAGTTGACTTGTTGACCTTGACTTTGAGTTGACTTGTTGACTCAAAGGATTAGCTTAACCTAAAACCAACATGCTAATTTAAAATTAACTTGTGTTTGTAGGTTCATTAAGAGGTGGGACAAGGAAGGACAAGTGGCCCATTTAGATGGCTTTTGGAAAGCACATGTGGACGAAAGAGAAATAGCAAAGCTTTCTAGAAACATCTAGAAAGCATGACCACATGCCTTGGCCTCCAAGAAGTCTAGAAACATCTAGAAGGAGCATCCACCTTGCCTTGGCCAAGAAGACTTCTAGAATGTTTCCATGTGCTCCTTTGTTGACCTACTTTATAGACTCTAGGTTTTTTTATTTGCATTATAATCCTTTTTAACTTATTTATTTTTTCTAAGAAGCCCCTAGACACTTCTATTTAAAGCGACCTCTAACACTTGTACAAGGGTTGAACATTTTGGAGAAATTAAACACTTTTGTGTATCAACCATTGTGAGATTCTTCCTCCTTAGCGACTGGAGTTCTTTTAAGCCTTATCTTGAATCTTGATTCAAGTGGCGGCACACATCCACTCATCTTCAAGGTTGTCATGACTTCTTCTAGCCTAGTCTAGCCTTGTAGTGGCGTGCTTCTAACATTTTTATCATTCTTTTCCTTTCCATTTTATGCTTTCTTCTTTCTTTGTGTGTGTGACTTGAGTTTTACTCTTTTTATATGTTGTCCACTCTTATTTGTTTTGAATCAATCCATTCCTCTCTTCTCTAGAACCTTGGAAAGGAACTTTCACATCTAGATAGCTTGCTATCCTACTGTCTAGTGGGGATTTCCTTGGTTTTCTTAATCAATCATCACCATATTCAATAATATTCTAAAAGAAACAAGATAATCCTACATCATTTGGTATCTAGAGCTTTGGTTGTCCTTGAATATGGTGTTTTCATGTTCTAACCTTGTCTTTTGTAGCTATCTTTGAATGGTCCACATAAAAACAGTGCTGGCAGAAACGTGTGCGTTTTTGAAAAACCATACTGCAGCTAGCTTAGTGGTCCAAAAGTAGCATTCTTTATATCAAAAGAAAGCCCTGTGAGTCTAGTTTCCAAAAGGAAAAGAATTAATGCATTTGGAGTTCTGTGGAAAGAGTTATGATGAAATGAGTGAGCAAAGGTCAAAGCTGCCGAGAATACGAAAAACAACGTTTTTAGGTTATGTTGTGACAATTTTGGCTTCGGTTTTGTGACACTTTTGCTCCTAAATGTGGTTGGATAACATGTCTTTGGATGCTTAGTCATGGAGCATCAAATCCATGAGTTTAAATGCATGATAGCTACATGTTTGTGTCTTTGTGTATGTCACGTTGAGTCTTTAAATGTGCCTAACTTTTGCTAGAGTCATAGGTCATATGTTATCTTGAAGTTTTCTTTTTCTTGTTCTTGTTATTCCAAGTATTTGAATATTGCATTCACTTTATGTCTTGGTTGATGTATGCTCATTGAAATTGATTTTGGCCTAAAATTTGAGAAACCAAGTGTCCAAGCCACCTAAAAACATTGTCTTTCTATCTTATGAAACTTATGAAAGAAGAAAAATCTTAACACCTTTTTACTCATTTGCCAAGGGCAAACTTGCTCTTTGGTGAACCAAAAGTGCAATTTTGATTAGGTGTTATGATACTAGTTTTCATATTAAAATTGTGGGTGATATTGGCTAACTAGTTCATTCTTAACTTGACTATTATCTTTCATAGTGTATGCATGATTTAAGACTTGGTGTGGCATGTTCAAGTACTTTCCATAGGGTCTTTGAATGTGCTTTTCTTGTTTGTTTTGGTAAATTTTTGTCATTTCCTTTCATTAGAGTTTAACTTCCTTGGCTTTGTGCTTTTCTTGCTTGTCCTTAAGTAATCTTTGTTTTGTCTTAGTGGTTTTCTTCCTTTGTTCTCTTTTAAGTTTGGTGTCCGACCAACTTGAGTTTGTGGTTGAGAAGGTTTCAAAAACTTTAAAAGTATTTCACTCCTTTTGGTGGATTTGAGTGTAACCTTGCCTTGTTGCTTTAGGGGAGAGTGATCTAAACACTTGGGTGAAATTCTTTAGACCGTACTTAGTCTTGGGTTTGGTTACCAATTGTCACTAATATCTTCTTTTTTTTCTCGAACTTTGAGTTTTGTGGTAGGAAAGTGAGATGGTGACTCCCGTGGCCACTCAAGTTGCATTGGGAGACCTTGGTAAAATCTTGCAACAAATGAAGCTAAATAGAAGATAGAGCTCATCATGAAAGAGTCCTCCAAGCACATATTCAAATGCAAATGCAACAAATTCAACAAATGCAACAATTGCAACAATTCCAACAACAAATAGAGGCTAAGAAAATAGAGCATTCTAGGCGCCAACTGTCACAAAAGAAGGAAACTCCAAAGATTCCTAAGTTCTATGGTGGATGTGATCCCAAAATCTACCTTGATTGGGAAGCTCAAGTGGAATAAATTTTCAATGAAAATCATGTAAAGGATCAAGCACAAGTTGATCTAGTAGTGTTAGGATTTTTGGAGTATGCCAAAACTTGGTGGCATAAAGTTTTGTAAAAATTATGACCAAAGGCCACCCACAGCTTCTTGGATGGACATTAAAACTCTTATGCACGCTAGATTTTTTCCCCCCTCCTATAGGAAGGAACTTCTTTTGAAGCTCCAAAGGCTTCACCAAGGTTCTATGTGTGTGAGTGAGTACTTTAAAGAATTAGAGCCTCAAATGTTTAGGGCCAGAATAAAAGAAACTAACAAAGAAAAAATGAAAAGGTTTGTGAATGGTCTTAGGAGAGACATACAAGACCAAGTAGAGTTGTATGAGTACTCCACTCTTCAAAATGTTTTCACACTTGCCCTTTGGATTGAAACTCATTTGAAAAGAAAGAATAGAGCAAGGAAGAGTTACTCACTGATAACGCTGTCGTTAAGCGATCAAATTACTACTACTTAACTTTAGCAACTTCAGTATTGCCAAATTAGTAGTGAACAAAATAGTTAGGGTTAAGATAACCTTGAGTCATCTCACAACGAATACGGAATTGATCTGAAATATTTGATTCTTATAAAAATGCAATTAAAACTAGAAACTATAAAAATAGGGGGTTTTGATATGCAAAGAAAATGACACGAAAGATTGTAAACACAGTAATAGTAAATAGGTCAATTCCACTGCTTTTTATAAATAAGATTCTTCATTGGTTATCTAGAGATTATTGTTATATTGTTGTTGATTTACAAATCAATCAATGTAAAGACTCAATTCATTTGTTGGCATTCTCACTTTTAATCAAAGTACAGTCTCAATTAAAAGTGAGAATTTTTAGATTATCCATAGCAAATTCAATCAAAGTACAGTTTCAATTAAATTTTACTATGCCTAATCATGTCTATTCCTTTGTTTCTTCACCAAATAGAAAACTTAATTAATCAAAGTAAAGTCTTGACTAATTTTATTTAAAGTAATTACCTCTAATCAAAGTACAGTCTCAATTATTGACAAAAACTTATTTAATCAAATGAAGGTTTCTAAATAAAATCAAAGTAAAGTCTCAATTGAATTTAAAAACCTTTTCACTCATATGATTAGCATGCGTGTAGATTTAAAATCATTATTTTCTATTCAATTAAGAAACAAAGGACATAGATAAGCAAAAAAACCACAACAATAATCAAAAGAACAAATAAATTAATTCATCTAACCTCAGAATGCAGTTAAGAAATTACAGTGGAATCAACACTAAAAGCTTAGCCCTCCATGGCTTTGATGAAATACATGATAATAATATGATGAAGGAAAGAAAATAAAAGGAAGAAGGAGAGATGTGGTGGATGACGGTATTTGCCAAAACCAGAGAGTTGCTAAGTGTGTAAGTTGTTTCGCTTCTGTTCCCTTGAGTCTCTTTATATAGGCTTCAACTGGACTTTGGGCTTTATTTGTCGGTTGCTAAAATTTTTTACTTTTATTTAATTAATTAGCAACTTAATTTTTGTCCAATTTCCAATTCTGCCCCTCTTATTTAACCATTTTTGCAGTTTTGACCAGAGTTGACTACTGGCTTTGACCAGTTGACCAATGTTGACCAGTTGACCAGTTTGACTGTCCAATAACAGCCTGACACGTGGCAGAGTGCTTTCTCTCTCCAGACTAGGGTTTTTGCAAATTAGAAATGCAATGACGGCTGCTCCTCTGCTGTCGGCGCTGGTTCGTGGTGGTTGTTGTGTTTTCTTCTCCGGTGAAGGCGTGGTGGCTCGAATTCGTGGCATGGTGGTCGTGTTGGTTGCAGATCTGGTTCTGCAATGGCTGCTGCATGAGGGTAGCTCTTGCTCGCGTTTTCGCTACTGGAACTCACGGTGGTGATGGTTCACGTCTCCTCTCCTCTAGTTTGCGGTGCAGATTTAGGCGGTGGTTTGCTCTCGCTCACGGTTGCGGCATGTGCGTGAACGAATGGCAGTGGTGATGGTGTCGCTGGTTCCCTGCGTGAATGGAGGTTGTTGTTGCTGTTGCAGATGTGAAACGGTGGTGCAGGTTGGATGCGCGAATGGTACGCCATTTCCGGCATGGTGGAGCGCAATGGAGGTGCTCGAACGTGAATGGTGTCTCACGATGGCGCGAGGTGTTACCATGGTTGTCACTAGTTCTGCTGCAGAGAACGCAATGTATTGCGAGGTCCGTGAATGGTGCAGCTGCGGCGTGGATGTGTTCGAAGGTGGTGCTGTTGCGAACATGGTTGCAGGTGCTGCACAAAAATGGAGGTTCTCGCATTTTGATGAGGGCAGCGTGAAAATGGAGCGATAGAGGTTCTGCTTTTCCGACAAGTGGTGGAGGTTCGCTGTAGTGGACGACATGGAGGTTTGACGGCGAGATTGGAGGTAGCGGCTAGGGTCATGGTGGCGGCTAGGGTTTGAGAAAAATTAGGGTTAGGGTTTCATGAGTGAGATGGAGGAAGATTATGATGTGGCACACCCTGATTAGTGCATATGTGTTTGCAAGGATAATGACACATGTCAGCATATGGTTGGTCTGATTTGAAAAGTGGAGATTGCCACATGGCATAGTCTGGTTGAGTGGAGTTTATGTGGTATGAGGGGTGCAACTTAGTAAAAATTAGGGGTGCAGAACAGGTTTTTGTGGTCCACTTTGTAAGAGGAGTGTGTAAATAAAATCAAGGGGTGTATTTATCTCCTGATTTATTCTTTTCCAGAATTTCCTGATTTTGGACTTATTTTGTAACTTTGAATATTTCAAATCCACACTATTAATGACCCAAATTAAACTTCAGCTGCATTAACAAACATTAGAATATCCAATAATATTTTATGCAACTAAAATCAATTTTTACACCATTTTTACCTTATGTACTCAATAAATCCAATAATCACAAATATAATTAAATCAATCCTTAAGCACAAAAAATTCAATTAAATCCCCAAATTTAAATATTAAATGAGGGCAAAAATTTGAACTCATCACTCACCCAACCACTACTGTAGTTACTCATGGAAGGGAAAAGCTAAAGAGAAACATGATAAATCTCCTTCTAAGTCTCACCAAGCATCATCAAGTAAAAATAAGTCACCAAGTGGTCACACTCACCATTCCACTTCTCAAAGATCAAGTTCCATTAAATATTTTAAATGTTTGGGGTATAAACACATTGCTTTGAATTGTCCAATCAAGAGGACAATGGTCTTAAAGAAGAGTGATGATGAGAGTGAACATTTTTCTTCCCCTTTCCCTAAAAGTACTTTTTCCCACACTTCTTCTTCTTCAATTGAAAGGACTAAACACCTTGAAAGTGGATTGTTAATGGTAAGGTGCCAACTAGGGCAAGTTCCCAAAGAACTTGATCATTCTCAAAGACAAAACCTTTTCCATAGGGGGTGCCTTATCATTGACAAGATATGTCCCTTCATCATAGATAGTGGAAGTTGTGTAAATATGGCTAGCGCAAGGGTGGTGGACAAGTTTGGCTTGAAAACCATTCCTCATACCAAACCCTACAAGCTATCATGGCTTAAGGAAGAAGAAATAAAAGTAACTAAACAAGTCCTCATTAACTTTACAATTGGCAATTTTAAGGATGAGGTATTATGTGACATTGTGCCTACGGAAGCAAACCATATTTTGCTAGGTAGGCCATGGCAATTTGATAGAAAAGTTGTTTATCATGGCCATGCAAACACCTATGTTTTCTCCTCCCTAGGAAAGAAGTTCACAATCCTACCTCTCCCACCTCCACAAGAAAATGAGGACAAAAATGAAATAAAAGATGAAAAAGAAAAAGAAAAAGGGTAAGCTTTCACCAAGGAGTTACTTGCCTACAAAAAGAGTTTTTCAAAGCAAAAGGTGTAACACCACTCTTCATTCTCTTCCCAAACAAAGAGAGATGAACAAAAACACAAGCAAGAAAGGAAGAGTGGCATTAAAAATAAAGAGGGCATCTCCAAGACTAAGGATGGAATCATTAAAGATGAAGAAATTCCTCATCAACTCAAGTCAAGCTGCATCAACAAAGACTTCAAGAATTTGAGGTCAAATTCTCTCCAACAAGGGGAAAATGATAAAGGATTGATCCCTACCAAGGATGATGGCCCATGGCACATGCTTAGAAGAAAGGGAATTCCTTGATCCCTTCCTTTGTTTTTATTTTCTTTAGTTTAAAATTCCATTAAGTTGGCTTGGTTGACTATTTTTAAGTTGACTTGTTGACCTTGACTTTGGGTTGACTTGTTGACTCAAAGGATTAGCTTAACCTAAAGCCAACATGCTAATTCAAAATTAACTTGTGTTTGTAGTTTCATTAAGAGGTGGGACAAGGAAGGACAAGTGACCCATTTAGATGGCTTTTGGAGAGCACATGTGGAGGAAAGAGAAGTAGCAAAGCTTTCTAGAAACATCTAGAAAGGATGACCACATGCCTTGGCCTCCAAGAAGTCTAGAAACATCTAGAAGGAGCATCCACCTTGCTTTGGCCAAGAAGCCTTCTAGAATGTGTCCATGTGCTCCTTTGTTGACCTACTTTCTAGACTCTAGGTTTTGTTATTTGCATTATAATCCTTTTTAACTTATTTGTTTTTGCTAAGAGGTCCCTAGACACTTCTATTTAAAGCGACCTCTAACACTTGTACAAGGGTTGAACATTTTGGAGAAACTAAATACATTTGTGTATCAACCATTGTGAGAGTCTTCCTCCTAGGGAGTGGAGTTATTTTAAGCCTTATCTTGAATCTTGATTCAAGTGGCGGCACACATCCACTAATCTTCAATGTTGCCATGGCTTCTTCTAACCTAGTCTAGCCTTGTAGTGGCGTGCTTCTAACATTTTTATCATTCCTTTCCTTTCCATTTTATGCTTTCTTCTTTCTTTGTGTGTGTGACTTGACTTTTACTCTTTTTATGTGTTGTCCACTCTTATTTGTTTTGAATCAATCCATTCTTCTCTTCTCTAGAAACTTGGAAAGGAACCTTTACATCTAGATAAATATCCAGTGGGGATTTTCTTGGTTTTCTTAATCAATCATCACCATATTCAATAATATTCTAAAAGGAACAAGATAATCCTACATCAAATTTTCTCATCGAATTCTAAACACTTTTATGCAAAGTAAATAGAACTTGAATGTGTGAAATAATTGATACTTAGTATCTACACACACAAAAAATAATTATTTTGTTTATGTTATGTTCACCTACTATTCAGATACAAAATCTAATGAAATCTACCATGTTGACACCAAATTCTAATAGCTTATTGTCTCAGACTGCCAAATTTTGTCATCACATTGCTATTCTGCTATGTCTATGAACCTAATAAGACAGATGCCACACCAAGTCCTTTTTTTATTGATCATCACAAGGAATAACAATAGAAAAGACAGTCTCACCTATCTTAAATGTTGCATGACACCAAACTCTGAAAACAAACTTCCATAGATCACTTGTATATATACAGATAGTACTGTAACAACATGATTAACCCCTTTTTCCAAACAAAAATAAGTCACTAGCTATTTGACCTTTTGTATTAGTTTTCTCTCTTTTATATATTACAAAGCCAATCATGTGTGACCTTGGAAACACAAGGCACTACTAAAGATTAAAAGAATTACCACACTTTATTATATTATAAATGAATAATAAATTAATAGATTTCAAGCTTTAAACCACTAACAGTTTAAGTTAGGGTTAAGTATGTTTTTAGTCCCTGAACTTTGACCCAAAATTGGAATTCGTCCCTCGTCGAAACTTTGATAAATTTTGGTCCCTAAACTTTAAAAATGAATGAATATAGTCCTTTTAACCCAATTTTGTTAACTTTTTTTAGGTTTCGAATACATTTCTCAGTAAATATTGAGCCAAGAATGTGTCAAACGACGTAAACAACTCCAATATTTACTGAGAAATGCGTTCGAAACCTAAAAAAAAGTTAACAAAGTTGGGTTAAAAGGACTATATTCATTCATTTTTAAAGTTTAGGGATTGAAATTTATCAAAATTTCGACCAAGGGACGAATTCCAATTTTAGGCCAAAGTTCAGAGACTAAAAACATACTTAACCCGTTTAAGTTATATAACAATCAACAGAAGAAAAACCCTAAGTACCTACAATACTTCTTTGCATAAATAAATATATAATAAATTGCAATTTAAAACTTCATTAGATTCAATACACTGGATTAAACAAAATTAAGTTCCCAAAGAGGCATGAGTTCCAGCCTTTAAAGCATTCCAAGTGTCTCCAATTTCTAGTAAAATTTGGGATTTTTTTTTCATGCAAAATTGGAAAGTTGGGTTCCAAGTGTTTGACATTACAACCACTAGAGAGTCAAATCTAACCAAAATAGCCCTTTATTTTGAGAATTTATGTTTTGAGAAATCATTGTACCACAACTAGCGAAATTGAGAGACTTGAGAATGAGAATGACAACATGAAATTGAGCTTAGATAAGATATATTAGTATAAGGGTTACATACCTTAAACCAAGCTTTCCAACACGCAGGTGCACCATTTTAATCTCGAGGGAACCCCACCACCACATCTACTATCGTAAAACCACCTTGCATTTTCTGAAACAAAATATGAATTAATCGAAAGACAATAGAAAAAGGAACGGAGTAGAAGGTGAAACGAGAAGGAGAAACATGAATGGCAAACAAGACATATATCATCTTACGAATTCGATTAGATTACCTGAAGAAAGAAGAGAAAAGAGGATCTAGGGTTCATGGTTCAATGTAATGCATCGACATTTTGGGGTTTAGGGTTCGATGGTTTTTGAAATTTTGGGATACAAAAGGAGTTTTTAGAATTTGGTTATTAAATGATGTGGTTCAGATTTGTGTGAATTTTAGACTAATCCACATAATAATTTCGGTTTTTAGGGGAGCAAATCAAATTAAAATTAGATCGGACCAGGCAAAACAGATTTTTTGCCCATCTGATCTTGAAACTTTCTTTGTGTAACTTTGTGTGCAATACTATGATTGAAAGAAAACACAGAAGTTCACTAAGATTTTTCCTTTTTGTTGCACTCAATTTTTTAGGTAATATTGTTCTTATTACTCAAATCAATTTTAGTCTTTATATTGTTTTTGAATAGGATTTTTAGGTATAGTATAGTAATAAGGTGTTACTAGGTTAATAATAAAGTCATGTTGGATGCAAGATTTGGTTTACTAAGGTGGTTACTTTCACTCCTTTGGTTGTGTTTATACAAACTTTGAAATTCTAGTGTAACCTTAGCCGGTTTGGTTAAGTAACTAAAAGTAGCTCTTGGTACAAATTGAACCTATATAAAAATTTGTTGTCTTTATCTCTCTCTTTCTCTTTATCTCTTTGTTTCTTGATCTAGTTCAATTTTAATTATGAGGATTAATAGGAAAGCAACCCAATTATAGAATTCAAAGATTTAATAAGATTCTCATTATAGGTATTTGTGAAAAGTTGTGGTAGTTCAATTCACTTCAGGTCTTTAATTCAATGTATCAAACTAACAATTAACTTAAAGCTTGTTCTAGAAATTTAATCAATATTTGATCTAGTTTTTGAAAAATGGTTGTGGACAAGCTTCATTTTCTAATGGTGCATCTTTCAATAGACCACAAATGTTGGGAAGGGTCAATTATCAGTTTTGTAAAGTCAAAGTGAAAATCTTTACTACATCCATCTACAGAGGGATTTGGAATGTCATAATAAACGGTTCTTTTATTTCTAACCATGTATGTATTATAGGATGATGGTGGTCCAAATCTAATGTTGTAACTGAATGATTACTACATGTGATATATATGCGAGATAGTATTTCCATGAGGGAAATGGCTATTTTTTTTTTTTGTACGTTTAAAGATTGTTAGAGAGAGATAAAGGAGGGTACTAGTTAGAGAGATAAAGGAGGGCACTGGCGCAGATGACACTATAGGGTAAGATGTACAACATTAGAAGTTAGGTGATCATGCCTTAGTTATAGGACAATTTTGTATACATGTATTTTGAATTTTATAATCCTCTAGACAAAGTTTTATGATGTAAATTTTATTTAGTATTGTTTTTTAAAGTTCATTTTTTAGATGAATGTATATATTCGTATATGGATATGAAGTTTTTTATAATTGTGTAATAATATTGTAGATGATATGTTATCTAACCATACACTATATTTCATTTGGTTAGATGATTTACTGAATCTTGGTCAGCATGCGCTTAACTAAAAGTGTAATTTGGGTGATGTGACACTAGAAGTGGGTGTTATAAGGTGTACACAAGAAAAAATGGACTCAGTGTCAACTAAAAGTCCACACTAACAAGCCAACCAACGCTAAATAGCTATTAGTGTTGAATTTGGGTCATACACGCGAATAAAGCCTTTTTTTTTTCTAAAAGACTCGGTCAAATCCAATTTCTCCTTAAAAATGCAGTGTATGGAGAACCTTGGGAATCAATTTGTGGACATGACTAAAGTCAAATGCAATGTTTGTACTTGAATTGTGGTGGAGAAATTTATTCAAAATTAACACTTATAAACATAAAACTCAAAATCATCAAATTCAAGAAATGCTATGAACTATGCATGAATGCATAACATACAATGCACCAAATGGTATGAAATGATAAATTAACTAATCCTAAATGCTCAAAACATGTTTAATGATCAAAACTAGGCTAATGCAATGGTTAAATTGGTCCAAATTCATCAAACTCAAAATCTGCCCAAAATCAAGAACATGTTCATGAACAAAGTGCATGGTAGCCTCAGATTGGAATCTTTTGATGATACAATTGAAACTGTAATGATGCAGAATGATTATAAATGATCTCAATTGAATCTTGAAATCACTCGATTGGTGCACTACTATCACAACCTCAGAAAAAAATCGCGACGGGATAGCGACCATAAAAAAAACATCATAATAAAATATAAATTTAATAAAGGGGAGTCGCCACCATAGCTTTTGAGAAACTATGGAAAACCTAAAAAACGGTTTGCGAAACCAGATTAGGTTCGGGAGTCGGTTACATATGGGAAAGGTATCAGCACCCCACACGTCCATCCTAAGATGGTTCCATGTAATCAAATTTGCAAAATTAATGTTATTTTAATATATTTATTTTTTTCCCAAAAAATCAAATAAAACATACTAATATGAATGAAAAAAACATTTTCTAAATTTTATATTGTGGGCCCGACAATGTGTTTCACCTTACTCCTACGTATTCTCATAAAAATGAAAAATTAGGATTATGTAGTTCTCTTTTAAAAACAAATTATTAAAAACTTCAATTTGATTAATATTCTATTTTATTATTATTATTATTATTTTATTTTAAATTTTAATATATAGGTATTATTTACTAAATGAATCAGAGACTCAATATAATAAAGATTTACCATCAAGCAAGTCTAAGCCTTAACATGATAAATAATAATCTTCAATATTAAAAAACTTGACGTGATAAAACAAGATTTGATATATAAAAACATGTATAGTCCAATAAAAACATGAAAGCAGGGTTGTGAATCTCAAAACAGGGTGCAGAATGATATGAATTATATGGTAACTACAAGTGGAGATAAACGCAACATAGTTGAACCAAGGCGTAGTAAGCGTGCAAGACAGAAAACTTGGAAGTTATTGATCCAAAAGGAGAAAATCAATTAACTGTAGTAACTGCAATATGTGTTTCATATATATACAATAGCTTGTAACCGTATAGGGTGTGGTATTCATGAAAACTCTTCCTTTATCTTGTTTTCTAGAATCTATTGTATGAGACTAGGTAATTCTCTGGTGTGTTATTAATACATATATATAAAACTCTCCCTCTTGAGTAATCTCTCTGCATCTCCCTTCTTCTGGAATATAACATTTGGTGCTTTCATTGACCCTCCCATGGCTGAAAATACTGCGGAGTTAAAGCGGCTCCATGACCAAGTTATGGTTCATCAAACAACGTTTGCGCGTGTTCATAAATTAGAGCAAACGTTGGATTCCCTTGTGATTTCTAATGAACCCTCTCGCTTAGATCGCTTGGAAGCATCCATGGATACCATTACGCGTTCAATTGATACCATGTCCCGTCAATTGGAACGAGTAGTCCGGCCTGATTCTGTTTTCGGGAATTCTCATAATGCTTTGCCTATTCGCTCTATGAAATTGGATTTTCCTAAGTTTGATGGATCTGCACCTCTCAATTGGTTATTTCATGTGGAACAGTTCTTTGCTCTTTATCAAACGCCAGACGCGCAACGATTAGCCATTGCTGCTATACATATGGATGGTGACGCTGGCCCGTGGTTTCAAATGCTTCAACGCACTAATCTCCTTCCTAATTGGCAGGCTTTGGTGCATGCAATTGAAGCACATTTTGGTCCTTCCCCATTTGACTCTCCTCGTGCTGCTTTATTCAAACTTCAACAAACTGATTTCGTTCAACACTACTCTCATGAATTTTTATCGTTGGCTAATCGCGTCGAAGGCCTCACCGATTCTGCATTACTCGACTGTTTTATTAGTGGTCTCAAACATGATGTTAAGCGGGAGGTTTTGGTCCAAGCTCCTACTTCTTTTGTTAAGGTGGTGGCGTTAGCAAAATTATATGATGCTAAGCCCATGTCCTATTCGCAACCTTCAAAAAAACCACTTGTTTCCTCTTCCCAGCACCGTTACCCTGGCCCTTTTTCCTGCCTCCCCCTCTTCCACATCCTCTGGGTTGCTTCCTACACCGAAACCATCGCCTTCTACTCATTCTGTGAAACGCCTCACTGCCGCTGAGATGCAGGTTCGTCGTGATTGTGGGCTTTGTTATACTTGTGATGAAAAGTTTTCACCTACGCATCGTTGTCCCAATCGCCAATTTCTTTTTCTTCTTCATGATGATGACCCACCGCCGGATGCTTCCTCATCCAGTTTCCCCGATGTTTCTGTTCCAATAGTTGAGGAGACAGTTGCCCAGTATCATCACTTATCGCATTGTGCTTTTCATGGTGCTTCTGGACCTAGTACCTTACGCTTTCGTAGTTTACTGTGTAGGCATGACGTTCAAATTCTTCTTGATAGTAGATCTTCTGATAATTTTATTCAGCCATGTTTGGCAAAGTTTCTTCACCTTCCAATTGAGCATGTGAAGGGTGTGTGAAACAAATTCCACTCTCCATTCAGGGACATACAATTCACCTATTTGCTTTTCTTCTACCAGTAACGGGTGCGGACATTATCCTTAGCGCTTCTTGGTTGGCAACCTTAGGCCCTCATGTCGCAGATTATAGCACACTCACAATTAAGTTCTTCGATGGTTCTGTTTTTTTTACTCTACGGGGCGATTCTCCAAATTTGCCTTCTGCTTCACAAGCCCACTACCATCATCTTCGTCTTCTTCATCATACGAATGCTATCTCCGCTCTTTTCACATTACACTCTCTTCTATCTATTGATGCAGAGGATCCTTTGGTTGATTTGTTACCGCCTCCACCATCTGATATGCTTACTTTACTTCGAAAGTACATTTCGGTATTTCACAAGCCTTATGGCTTACCACCATCGCGAAGTCATGACCATGCCATTCCTTTGTTACTAGGTGTTTCCCTAGTGAAGGTGCACCCATATCGGTATCCTTTTAGTTACAAAATAGAGATCGAGAAGATTGTCTTTGACCTTTTACAGGAAGGGCTTATTCAACATAGCATAAGTCCTTTTTCCTCTCCATTGGGCCATCGTTTCATCATCCGCACAGATCACAAAAGTTTGCGTTCTTTAATGGATCAGACCCTGTAAACACTAGAGCAACAATAATGGATGCATAAACTCATGGGTTACGACTTTATTATTGAGTATAAGCCGGGTAAACAAAACGTTGGGGCTGATGCTTTATCTCGTATGGATTGCTTTGCCTTATCTCTACAAGAGTGTGCTCTTGTTTTTACATTGAAAGATCAACTTGTTGCAGATCTTGAATATAGTCATCGCATTCTCAATCTCTGTGCTGGCCAAACTTTCCCTTATTTTCGCGAACACGATGGACTTTTATATTGGAAAGACCGAATAGTAGTGCCCAAACAATCCCCCTCACTTTGAAGTTAATTCGAGAATTTCATGATTCTCCAATTGGGGGCCATGCTGGTTTTCTGCGCACATATCAGCGCCTCCTACTCCAATTTTTTTGGCCAGGAATGAAACAACAAGTGCATGATTATGTTCGCCAATGCCAAGTGTGTCAACAAGCAAAGGTATCTCACTCCTTACCTGCTGGGTTACTTAATCCACTACCAATTCCGGATAAAATTTGGGATGATATTGTAATGGATTTCATTACCGGACTTCCGCTCGTGAATGGATACACAATCATTATGGTGGTTATTGATAGGTTGTCCAAATACACCTATCTGATTCCCTTAAAGACGCATTTTACGAGTTCTACCGTTGCAGAACTTTTTATCCAACATGTGGTGAAATTACATGGCGTTCCTCGTTCTATTGTTTTCGATCGTGATAAGACTTTTACTAGTCAATTCTGGCAGCACTTATTTAAGTGTTAGGGCACTACCTTAGTCATGAGCAGTGCGTATCACCCACAAACTGATGGTCAATCTGAAGCTCTTAATCGTTGTATTGAGATGTACCTTCGTTGCTTTGCATTTGATCGTCCTCGTGGATGGTTGCAGTTTTTACCATGGGCAGAGTTTTGGTATAATACTGCTTACCAAACTTCAGCTGGCATGACTCCGTTTCAAATTATTTAGGGACGTCTTCCACCTTCCTTAATATAGGATTCTACAGTTTCTGTTGTTCCGGAGATTGACCACTTATTACAGCAGCGTGATGCAGTCTTAACTACTCTGAAGCATAATCTTGCACATGCTTAAAATCGCATGAAGCAGATTGCGGATCGCAAACGTGTTGATATTGAGTTTCTCGTTGGTGATTTGGTTTACGTTAAACTCCAACCTTATCGTCAACTCACATTGCGAGCACATTGTCATCAAAAATTGGGCCTTCGTTATTTTGGTCCTTTTCCGGTCTTGGAGCATATTGGTAAGGTTGCTTATCATTTGTCATTGCCCTCTACATCCCGTATTCATCCTGTCTTTCATGTTTCCTTTCTTAAGAAGTGTGTTAGTGACCCCTCTGCACAATATTTTCCGCTGCCCCTACATTCTGTTGAAGAGGCTTCCACTCTCACACTTGTTAAAATTCTGGATTCTCGTCGTCTTTGGCAACAAGGTCGTCGGAATGATCAAGTTTTAATTCAATGGTCTAATTTACCTCATGCTCACAGTTCTTGGGAATCTATTTCTTTCATCAAGGCTCAGTTTCCTACATTTGACCTTGGGGACAAGGTCCCTTTCAATGGAGGGAGTGTTGATATGGATTATATGGTAACTGCAAGTGGAGATAAACGCAACATAGTTGAACCAAGGCGTAGTAAGCGTGCGAGATAGAAAACTTGGAAGTTATTGATCCAAAAGGAGAAAATCAATTAACTGTAGTAACTGCAATATGTGTTTCATATATATACAATAGCTTGTAATCGTATAGGGTGTGGTATTCATGAAAACTCTTCCTTTATCTTGTTTTCTAGAATCTATTGTATCAGACTTGGTAATTCTCTGGTGTGTTATTAATACATATATATAAAACTCTCCCTCATGAGTAATCTCTCTGCATCTCTCTTCTTCTGGAATATAACACAGAACCTAAATTTTAATCAACATTGAAGAAGTGTGCATACTAAAACAATGGGTACAAACAGTAAATGGATAAGGCTGCAAGTATTAAATTACAGGGTGCGCAAAGTAAATAAACAGAGGTGTATACCGCAAAATATAGGGGGTGTGCGAAGTAAATGGCCCATCAAAAGTAATGAGTACGCAAAGAATATAAAGGGTACGTGAAGTCCAAATTTACGTTTCTTATGGTTCCTTTTTTATTATTCATTAAATTTCCTTCACCTATTAATATCATTTTGTTATGAATTAACGATTGTCCATTGATTTGATATATTTACTCATATGATTGATACTCATATGATTCATTACTCTTTATGTAAATATTTATATTAAGTAAGTTGATTTGTTTCCTTTATGGATTACATGTTGTGTCTATAAATAGGACTCTTCCTATCAATAATAATACATAGATAAATTGCTCCATATTCTCTCATTCTCTATTTTTCCTTTTATTGTCTATTCTTCTCTCTTTTCTCTATTATGCTTTATTTTATAACACGTTATCAGCACGATGCTCCAACCAATTGAGGACTAGTGAAAGATTTTTCTCTCTAACGCAGTGCTTTGCGTGTCTCAATCTAGGTTCTTTCTAATCCTTTCTCAAATTATAATTTTACCTTATATTCTTCCTTTTGTGATAAAATTGTTCGACTTTATCAATTTTCATCTCCGTCTTTTTATTTTTATTTTTATTATGACGGTGATTATTATTATTATTTTGACGATGATGATTATTATTAATATTATTATTTTATGTGTTGGTTCTACACACGCGAAACGTTGCAAAATTTGGATTTGTGACCCTTTATATTACAAGGAATAATTTCTTATATTGGATTTTAAATGTTGAAATACATTTAGATGCAATAGATATTGGGATACCATTAAATAAAGAAATAAAGCATCTAAGCAACTAATTTTCTCATGCGACAAAAATATTGTGAAAAGAGATTTCACAAATATTATAAATTTATTTTATGCCTATGTATGGCTGGCGGGACAAAGCAATAAAGCTTTTGATGAAAAATCATGAGATCCGCCTAATCTGCTTCATTCCAGAAGTGAATGCAGCAATAAATATTATGAATTTATTTCATGCCTTTATATGGCTGAACAAAGCAATGAGCTTTTGATAGAAAATCATGAAACCTGTCCAAATTGGTTCTGCTCCATTCTAGAAGTGAATGCAACAACATTTAATTTATATTTTCATGATCGTGATCATGATATTAATTATGGACATGGTTATAAAGAAAATTTCAAAGACACATTTTGTCACTAGAAGTGGTATAATAATGTGAAAAAGGGAAAATGAAAATGTGAAAATATTGACAAAAAAATGAAAATATATATTATCATTACGGTGGTAAAGGTCATTTGAGTTGTACTTATTGTACACCAAAGCATCTTACAAATAATGAGAAAAGCATAAAAACACACTTTGCTTATGAAGATGGTGATTCTGATTATGGCCATATGGATGCTACTCATCTTGATATTATTATTTTCTTTGCTAAAGCAAATGGAAGCATTGATCACCTCATGGATTATGAGAGTGTTTAAAAAAAATCTCATATAGATATTTACGTTTATATGAAAAACGAATGTTTGCACTAGTACGAAATATGTCTTATTGATAGTGCAACAACTTATACAATTCTCAAGAGTAATAAATTTTTCTCTTGTTTGATAATGCGAGACATCAATGTTAGTATTATTTATAGTACTTCAAATATATTTGAAGACTCTAGAATAACTATTATACTTCTACCAAGAAGTTGAATAGAAACTTATTAAGTTTCAATGATATTTATCTAAATGGATATTATATTAAGACAAACAATGAAAAAGATATGAAATATCTTTATATCTCTATGAATGAGTTGAAAAAGAAAGTGTATTGGAGAAATTATCAACATTCTCTTATAGTTTGTACTACAAGTTTGTTAGTACAATTGACATGCATGTCATGGTAAACCAGAAGTTTACAAATCAAAATGATTGCCTTGTTTGACATGATAAGTTATTATGATGCGAATAAAAAAGGGTTGAAAAACTCATGTGGACACGTTTGAAGCATGGTAGACCTATTGGTTCCAAAGATAAAAACTCTTGAATGAGAAAGGGAGCTAAATGCAAGATGACCTAATCGAAAATGTGGAAATCCTAAAAGATTCATTTAACGAGAAAGGGAGCTAAAATGCAAGATGACCTTATCGAAAAGGTGGAAATCCCAAAAGATTCATTTGACATAATTAATGATTCGGTTCCAGAAGAACCTCAAGCACCTGAAATTATTGAAAATGATAAGATCTCAATAAATTATGTCATGAATCATATAATATGGAACCAAAATGAAGTTAACATTGAAGAAACTTTTACTTATAACATAGCGATGAATGTTATGAATGACAATGAGGATCAATAAGCAATGATCATTGAAGATTGTCGCAGAAGAAAAGATTGGTCAAAATGAAAATATGCAAAGAAGCATAATTATATTTGCTTACTAAACGAAAGGTTTTTGGACGTATAGTTCGCACACCTGAAGTTGTGAAACTCGTTAGGTACATATGGATTTTTGTGCAAAAATCAAATTAAGAATGATGAAATTGTTAGATACAAAGCACAATTGGTTGCTCAAGGTTGTTCACAAAACCTTGTATTGATTTGTGAAAAAACATATTCACTAGTATTGGATGCAACATGTAACATCCCTAAGGAATATTCCTTAATTAAATAAATAAAAAGGAAAAAATGAATTTAAAACGTCGCAATATTATTATTCCCAAAACGAGGGAAAATTTAAAATATTTAAACATCGCGCTAAAATTTATAAACAATACTAGGAGAAAACATTACAATCTCCAAAATCCAAAAACCATAAATAAACATAGTAAAACCTCTTAGCTCTAATCCCAGCTAGCCCTCACTTCGTCGCCTGAGCATCCTCAGCATCACCTGTATCATTATCTGCTTCCGTGTAGCGAATCACACGATCATCGCCAAATACAAACAAAAAGGGTGAGCTGATAAAAATAAAATTAACATAAAATCACCCATCTTACATATCCAAATTAGTTCTTGGCCAAGACCTTAAACCCTAAGGCTTTTCAACCTTTAATCACACAAATAGTTAGCCTTGGACTCAGGAATATGATGCTCAGAACCTGCCCGCTCGTGGTCCTGCCTCTACGAACCTCCCCACTTGTAGTCCTGCTCTACGAACCTCCCCACTCGTAGTCCTGCTCTACGGACTTGCCTGCCCATAGTCCAACACATTTGATCCTCCAACCACGTACCTCTCCACACACAACATCTCTCAAGTGTGATCATGGAACATACGAACCTACCTCGCTCATATCCCCACATGAGAGTAACTGGATATGAACCTACCTGCTCATATCATCACATGTTCACCACCATCCAAGAACCTACCCGTTCATGGCACAACATCTCCCGATCCAAGTATAGCATCATTGCTCAAACGCAACACACACAAAACATAGTCTGCAGAATTATCGCTTAGCGCAACCCCAAGCGCCGCCAAGCGAAACCAGTCCAGACCGCCTGGCGGAACCTCCTCACCGCCAAGCGTCAGCGCTCTCCCAGACCTACTATTTTACAGTCACCGCCTGGCGAAGCACATCTTGCTGCCAGGCGCCATGCGGTGCAGGGACCTCTCCTACTGTTCCTATCGCCTGACGGGTATCAGCAGGCCACCAAGCGCCATACTAGAGGCACTCAGCTGCTGGTTTTGGCACTCAATTTGGTTGGTTCTATAATCTAGATTGCTCTAAGGTATATTGCGTATTTGCTTTTCAGGACCTGATTCTGATTTCCACAAATCCCAACCTGATTTGATTTCTCTATAACCCATATTTATCATTCAAACATTTCCAACTAGGGGTTCACCTACCCCTGTGTAGTTACATCATGTCTCAGTTCCCTATAGCAGAACCCAATCTCACTCATTTCTTTTACCCAATTAAGCTCATAAGCAAATAATCCTATACTTAACCAATGGTTTATGTACCCCTTTCATTCCCAACTGCTCTTTCCAATTCCACTTACTCAACGCACTAGAATCCATATTTCCAACTTATCTACCATTCCTTTCAAACTTAGTTAATCTCTACTGTCATGGTTCCCTAATTATCAGATTATTAGTTTACAATAATGTTCATTACCTATTAGCCATCAATGCATTCCAATTGCACTCTCCAAACCAATGCACTACACATAACCATAGCCACTTCCTATCCCTCTATATTTCCTCCAGTCAAGTTAACTTTTCTCCCCAAACCAACTCACCCATATTCTCCCTCGCGTCCACTGCACCAGACTTCTCACCATAGAGCTGTCTAGCAGCCATCGCCTGGCGGCCAATAAGATGCCACCAGGCGGCACGTCAGTACCTGGGTAAAATCCTAGGTTTCTTGCACCTGTGAATCCAATCCTCCCCTTCTATTTTTCAATCAACCACCACACATTAATATTTCAGAAACAGTATAATTTTATGCTACTAATCCACTCCATAATCTTATACCAATTCAATTAATGCATCATTGCCGTCAAATTTCCAGAACGTAGAATCCTTCCCTCACATAGGCAAAAATATCCCAATGGAACATCAACACATGATAAAATTCACCAAAATAAGGTAAAAAAGTAATAGAACCAAGTCAAGTGCACAACCAATTCACATTTGTGATAATTCCTATAAGTTTAGCATTTCATTGTCTCACATTCCAATAAATCAACAAAAACATGCACAGATTAAAATAACACACAATTGGCATACATAGGACTTGAACCCAAGTCCTCTCACACAATCAAGTACTCTCAACCACTTGAGCTAGTACTTTTCCATGTCATATCACTCTGCATTAAATGTCTTAAAGGCTCCTATTACCCGCATTTATTAAATAATTATTTAATTAACTATTTAATTTTTCTCGAGTCTTACACAACAACATTGCAATATTCGATTATCCTAGTTGCACAACAAGGTTTACATTTACATCTAATGGATGATGTTACAACCTATTCGTACGGTTCTTTTGAGAATGAGAATCATATTTATATGAAAATCCCTGAAGGATTTTATTTGCTCAATAAGACAAATTCTAAAGAGGGTTATTCAATAAAATTGAACATGCTCTTTTATTGATTAAAGCAATCAGGACGTGTGTGACATAACCATCTTATTTAGTACTTATTAAAATAAGGATATAAAAATGATCTTATTTGTTCTTGTATTTATATGAAAAGATCTATAAATGAATTTGCCATAATTATTTTTTATGTAGATGACATAAACATCGTTGGAACTCCTAATGAGTTTACAAAGGCAATTGATTACTTAAAGAAATAATTTGAGATGAATTATCTTTTAAGGGCAAAGTCTTATTTGAAATTAGAAATTGAGTATTTAAATAAAAGTTTTTTTATACGTCATGAGGCTTATACAATTAAGGTGCTTAAAATGTTCTAAATGGACAAGTCATGTCAATTATGCACTCCAATAGTTTTGAGGTCATTAGATGTTGATAAAGACTCTTCTTAGACCTCAAGAAAATGATGAAGATCTTCTTGGTCCATAAGCACCATATCTTAGTGTCATAAAAACACTAATGTATCTTGCTAATTATACTCGATCTAATATTGCATTTGCTATAAATTTGTTAAGCAAGATATAGCTCTTCAACTACAAGAAGAAAATGGTTTGGAGTAAAATATATACTTTGTTTCTTTAAGGGTACTACGAATATGAGCTTATTCCATCCAAATGATTCAGATTCAGACGAAAGGGTTATGTATATGCATGTTATTTTACATATTCTCACAATGTCATAATGGTTGATCATAAACAAGATGTTTGTTCACATGTGGTAGCACAATAAGGTATATGAAACAAACCATAGTAGCAACATCGTCTAATCATACATAATTACAAGGAAAGTTGTGAATATGTTTGGCTAAGGTTTATAATTCAACATGTGCAAAAAACTTGTGACTATCCCTGACAAAGATGGAATCAACAACCATATATGAAGACAATAGTGTATTGTTCAATTGAAAGGATGATATAGATATCCAAAAATTCATTCATGTGAAAATATGACAAGTCTATTTATGAAGTTTTTGCCAAGAAGAACTTTTGAGCAAATGATTCACAAGTTCGGACTCTGTCACCTTAATGATGTAAGTTTACGTGAGGGGGAGAAATAGAATATGTGATGAACAATCTTGTATTAAAGAATACATAATGTTGTACTATTTTTCCTTCACTAGGTTTTTTATCCCAAAGGGTTTTTCCTAGTAAGGTTTTAACGAGGCTCGTTCTTTTATCAATGGACACTCAAGGGGGAGTGTTATGAATTAATGATTGTCCATTGATTTGATACATTTACTCATATGATTGATACTCATGATTCATTACTCTTTATGTAAATATTTGTATTAACTAAGTTGATTTATTTCCTTTATGGATTACATGTTGTATCTATAAATAGGACTTTTCCTATCAATAATAATACACAGATAAATTGTTCCATATTCTCTCATTCTCTATTTTTCCTTCTATTGTCTATTCTTCTCTCTTTTCTCTATTATGCTTTATTTTAATACACATTTTTTATGATTGGTTCTCTCACTCTTACCTATTAAGGCTAAAATCTAAAAGCACTTAAAACTAAAATTCATAACCTAAAGGCTAAAAAAAACCATTCAGGCCTCTCCTCCACCAACGCACAACCTAACTATCATCTTTATCAAACCCTACTTTCTGCTACATACCACTCTCACGGCCAAGTTTCCTTTGCACTCCAAATCTTCCCCCACTGTTTCCAACAACAAACTTTGGCTTCTAATAACTCAATTTCTATACCTTCATATTGAAGCTTATTGCACTCACTTGCCATTTTAGTTTCCTTTATCTTTCAATCTTAGCTTAAAAATGTGATATTTTAAGTTGTTTTCAGAAGCTGCAGTCTCGCCTGGCGGTATTTATTACCGCCCGGGGCTTCTTAAAAGGTTTTTTTCCACTGTCACGTTCCCGCCTAGCGTTATCCTGCTGCCGCTAGGCGTTGGCGGAAAAACGCTGATTTTTCAGCACTAAACTTTGCTGCTTGTTTTGATCATAACTTTCTCTACAGGTGTCCAAATGAGTTGGTTCTTGTTTCGTTGGATTCTACACTCAAAGAGCTATAGTTGAAGTGGTAGAACGCAATTTTTGGAATTTTGTGCGAGATGCAATTTACTCTGGAAGATGGCAGCAGTTACAAAGGCAAAAAACCACCTCATGTTTTCGTTGAAAATTTTGTGCATTTAGCAAAGCCTTGAAGCAGACCCTTTCTTCACCTTATGGGCTTCTTCCCTGCACATGAAATAGCCCAAAAAGGGAGTTGATCTAGGGTTGGCCATCATTGCCACATCAGCAGACAAAACAGAAGAAAATTCTGTAAGGACTGGCAACACACACACTCAAAAAGCAAGATTAGCTTTTGGCAGCTTTTGACAGAATGTTGTTGGGAATTTGGAGAGGCAATTTGGTGTAGAGGGGAGGGGGCTGGAATTGAAAAAAAGGGATAGAGAGAACGAGGGAGTTTTTTCCCTGACCATCAGTGTGCAATTTTCTTTTGTTAGCTCTTAGACAACACCGTCATTCTGAATTCTCTGAAAAACTTTTCTCTTCAAGTTCCTCGAAGATGAATTGCTGAACACTTTTCATTGTGATATGGATTATGAGTTTTATTTTAGTTTGCTATTCAATTGTTATTTTGATTCCAAGACTATGTAAGTTGAAACCCATGATGAATGCCAATTCAATCTGTTGTGGGAGTTTTATGTCTTCAATGAATATTTCCAGCTTGCATTTTACACTTAGCTTCTGATTTTATATTTTCATTTTGTCCTGCACTTCTTTTGCTGTTGTCCACAGAGCATCCATCTTGGTTGAATATATCCTAGTTTAAAGTTACTTTGCATTTTTATTAGGTTTAATTTACAGTTATTGTTTAAGCTTTCCATGATATACATTGCAGCTCTGTTTTTGGCTCCATATGGCTTGGTTCAGTCACTGTTTTATTGGTTTCATGCTCTTGTGATATGCCAAATCAAGTTCTAAATTAAAAGGGAGCACTAGCTAGTGGAGTACGTAGACATCAATTTTGGTTTTGTTTCCCTTTTTCTTAGTGATCACTTTGTTATTGATTTTTAGACACTAGCTAGGCCAATTTTTGTTATCTCTTTCAAATGTTGTCATTTCTTCTACTTGTTATCCTTGCATTGGTTTCATGGCTACATACATTCTCATTTATTCTACTTTTAAGAGTCTAGCATATTTCTTATGAGTTAGTTTCATTAATTCATCACTTTACAAATGCATTCGTTTTAATTTCTTTGTCTATCTTTTATGCTTTTAAAAATCTCCCAAAAACATGTATTTAGCATTCAATCCACTCATTGCATTGACTCCATCCTTGGACTGACCTGAGTTGA
>Ga0214545_1003799_pt1 | contig 28625 bp, 9 predicted proteins | sample CNSS4metaG_FD_160064 | JGI IMG/M metagenome (GOLD analysis project Ga0214545, IMG submission 160064) | Root nodule microbial communities from cowpea collected in UCLA plant growth center, Los Angeles, California, USA - CNSS4 | ecosystem: Host-associated > Plants > Roots > Nodule | place: USA... | reverse complement strand
TCTAATTTGATATCTTTGCATGCACCTTTTTTTTCTTCAGAGTACAAGTTCCAAGCAAAGTCTGTTGTGTGTGGCAACTAAACTAATATTAGATTTTTTTTTTTTTTTACTTTTTCTATGGACTATATTCAGTTTGCAGGAAGTGCATTTATGATAAGATTACGGAGGAGGAATTGGAAAGTTGTCCAATATGCCACATTGATTTGGGTTGTGTTCCACTGGAGAAACTGAGGTCAGTCCCTACCTTTTACTTCTTCCTTTAAAAAAGAAAAAAAAAAAAAAAGAAGAAGACGAAATACCTCTCTGCTATACTTTAAGTAGTTGAACATGCATGGAGGGTGTTGTTGCTTTAACGTGTTTGTTATGCTGTGTAGTAAGAGTTTATCTTTATGCAACCCACACCCTAAATATCGCTACAACTCACAAGCCTGCTAAAATGGAGACAGGCCTTTACAAGATGAAACCTTTCTTTTGAAAATGAATAATGTTGTTGATGGGTCGAGACATCTGCTATAAAGCTGTTGAATACTGTTCGTCTTTCAAAATCTGTTGAAAGATCCTGCCTGGGACCAAAGACACAAATAGCTGTCATAGACCACACCGTTATCTGATCTTCTTAGGTGGTATTATGTTCTTGCAGCAGCGGGCAAGAATGAGCAATGTTCATGCTTTTATTGTGCTGTCAAGATAATGTTGCATCAATCTTTCACTTTATGAAAACTGACATAAGAAGGATCCATCACCTGCAAGAAGAATTTTTTAGATTAATACATGCATATAGTATACAGGGAAATAATTAAATGCCCTCAAATTTGACATATTTCTGTAATTTAGTTGATGATATACATATGGTAATGCTGTTAGTTTATTACTTTATTTTGAATAGTTTTCCTGACTGACAGACATTGCGAATGGATAATAATATAGATTATCATAAATGTAAAGTGTTTAAGGCTTGACAAATACAAAATTATGGTAACAATAAAATGTAATTTGTATTGCATTTAATAATTTTTCATCTAAACTTCTAGTCGGAAACAGAGCAAGATGAATTGGAGAAGGATGGTCCTTATGCAGTTACTTGATAAAAGAACTGATATAATTCATATCACCAAGGAGGGGATTTTGCATCTGTTTTGATTAAGAATTTTTAAAATGTAGATATATTAATAATTTCCTTTGTCTTCAAAATAATATCATTTGATTCTATTCGCAGTGATGGTGTTCTTGTTTGCAGTGCTTGCTTTAATTGTATTACCCAAAATTGATGTATTATCTCATTACCAAATGTCCTTGATCATATAAAAAACAGCGAAATAGTTTGAGACATAAGGAGGATGGTGACGAACTAGGATAAACAAATTGGGTTTATGATAATTGCATTGATGAGTTTTCTAGGTAAGGGAAAACATGAGAGTAATCTGAACTATCTGAAAAGAAGTAGTTCAGGAGGAGTGTTTTTTTTGTAATGAATTACCTACACCAGTTTTCATATAATGAAACACACTTCAACATTGTTTGAAAACTACAATCGAACAAAACCACATAGCTGATGATGTTCTGTTTTGAATTGTTGCGTGCTACTTTGGTTTCTGATAACCAGGCCAGACCACAGTTTGCAAGATGTAAGGGCCAAAGTTTTCCCCGTGAAGGGAAGAAAGGTGAAGGCACCTGAAGTTGTGACCTCAACACCAATACCAGCTAGGAGAAAGGAGAGGTCTCTTTCGTCTTTGGTGGTCAACACTCCAAGGGTATCTACACAGGCAACAATGACAGGAAGAAGAACAAAACCTTCAAGAAAAGCTAGTGGTCTGCGGTCCTCTAGTTTTTCCTTTGAAAAGCCCATTAAGAAAGAGGAAGAATTGCTGGAAGATCATCTTGAGAGTTCAAGCTCACCTGAACATTCAAATAAGTTTGCTCAGAATTCCGGACAGGTAGTACGAGAAACAATCTGGTTTTTATCTTTGAACTTGCTATGTATTGTTTTGTCTCTTGATCCTGGTTCATTTGATTTCCTGGATCATAGGACCATTAGTTTTGCTAACATTCTTATGGTTAATTTTTCTTTGGCTGGTGCAGAGTATGTCCCCTTGTGAGGGTAGTCAAACTGCACCCAATAAAGGATCAGAGAATGGTGGCGAAGCATATGATGCAAAATTGGATCTTTGGAAGCCTTTGAACTGTTTAGTAGAGGTGGCAAGTAGGAGTAAATCTTTCAAGTCTCATGTGCAAGGGTCTGATGCTAAATTAGAAACCACTCAAGTAAGTGAGAGTGAGTCTCAGATGCAGAAAACTAAAATTAAGGACAAACGCAAAGGAAAAGTTGAGGAAGAAAAGATCATCCCTCATCCTGCTACTTCAGATGCAACAAAACCCAATAAATTGCGCAGAATGCGCAAGAAGAAGGAGCCTGCTTCTGGAGAATCAAGCATATCACCCCAAGCTGTGCTTGATTCTGCAAGCAGTAAAAGACTCTCTAGGACTGGTCCAATCTGGTTCTCCTTGGTAGCTGCAGAAAACCAGTGAGATATCAATCTTTGAAACTCAATAACTTATATCAAATCCTAAGGATATTATATATCTCCTACATATCCTTTTTTTGGTTATTTTTGAAGTACTAATTTCAGACTGATGTTTCAGGGGAGATGCACCCTTGCCACAAATTCCTTCAAGCTATGTGAGAATCAAGTAAGTTCTTACGGACTCCCTGTACCTTTATTCTCACTATTTGCTTCTTTAGTTTTTGATTTATTGCGTTCTTTTATGAGAGGAATGTCATGCTTGGAGCAATGTATAACTTATGTTACTCATACTATATACGTGAATCTCTAGAAATTTTCATGAATAAGTTTATCTCAGTATGCCTTTCTTGGTGTAATAAGTTTTGAGCAACATATTAAATTTTGCTCAGTGACAGCACAACATTGCTTCTTGATAATAGCAATGTCCTCGCATTCCATCAAATCTTATCAAGAAGAATAAGTTAGATGGAAACTAGTTTTCTTAAATTTGGCCTGATATCATCTGCTTTTTTGTACCCTTATCCTAAATTATTTGAAAAACATTACATCAAGGCCCCTTTATTGTTTGAAAAACATAACTGTGCATCTTTCTGTGGGGGAAGTTGCTGTAAATGTTACAAAAAGAGGGAGGTTATGTGCAATCTGAACAACCTTCAGGAATTGTCTACTTAATTTACTAATCTTTTTAATGTCCCATTAAGCTATATAATAATCTGTAAATGCTAAAAAAATCTAAAAGGTACTTTGTTGAACCTCTAATTTTGTTGATTGTAGAATAGATTGTTATTGCTCAAAACACAAATACTCTTCTCATTCTGAAGTCTTTCAACCGGAGGATTTTACCCTTTAGCAATTTAGAACACTCAGACACATACAACAGATCTTCAAGTTCTCCGCATTCCAAATTGTCCTCACCTAGGTTTTTTTTTGGTACTACACAAGGAGTGAAATGGAGAAGACTTTTTTTTTTTATCAGCTTAAATTTGGAAAAAGATAAATAGATAAGATATAGAATTCAAGGTTTAGTTGTTTAGTTTAGTATAGTATAAATAAAAGAGAAAAAGGCTTTAAAAAGTTGTGTTATTTGATTGGAAATAAGAAGAGAGATAGAGAGATGAATAAAAATAGATAAAATAGTAAGGTAAGTCCTACTAATTAGGGTTTGGGAGTTGGGATCAACAACACTCTTTTGTTTAAACTAGATCATCTTCGGTGAGAAGGGCTTGCATGAGTTTCTTATATACAAAAATAATATCTTAATCTGGGTTCTTCAAACATGGTTTCCTTAATTAACATTGAAAAGAGTTGTTTATATAAACACTTATCTTCAATTTTCGAGAACCCCTATTTTGTGAGATCCATGCTAACATATTTTTATCAACCTCTTACTTTTGCTGTGGTGGGTAACATAATAATATGATTAATTCGTTTGTCAGAATTTGTGAAGATCAAGGAAATATGTAAGCTATTTTAGGGTGGTTTTGGGAATAATAAAAATGAAAAACTGAAGTTCGACAGGGACCTATCATGAGTGTGGATAAATTATAGGTTATGTAGATTTTTAACAATCTGTATGCTTTCAAGGATTCCAGCCATATTTAGATACTTTTTTCTTCCCATCAATAAATCTAGCCACTAGCATATGCTTTGTGTCCTTTTTTTCTTCTAATGTCTTGAATTTGAGAATTTTCATTTCAGCTTCTTGTAGCAGTGAATTTGAAGAAAGTGTATTTGTATCTCTCTAAACTTTAGATTTCATATAATCTCTGCCTAGTACAAACTTAAAAAAAAAAAGATTACATTTACAAAAAGTTGCGATTTTTTTCATTATACATCAACTGTGTTGGTTATGTACACGAGAGCATGTGAAGGGTAAATCAAAGTTCAGACTTTTAACACGAATGTAGTTATATTGATTGTGTAATGCATTTGTATTATCTCTATTGATTTTATGTGTCTAGTTTAGATGGTTTCAGCTAGCTTTTGATACATGACAAAAATATGCTAGAAAAACTATGTCCACTACTCTATTTATGCTGCTGCTAAAGCTTCTTAAAATGTGGAAATCAATCTGAACTAGAAAACGATATAATGTCTTTTCTGTTTGCTACAGGGATGGTAGCGTACCAGTCTCATTCATCCAAAAATACCTAATGAAGAAACTGGACTTGACTAGTGAAACAGAGGTAACTCTCCGTTTGTAATACATCCAAAAAACATCAACAGGAACCTAAAAAATTTTGTTGTCTTGTTCTGATTGTTGTCTGCTATATCAAAACATAAACAGTTTGATTGTCCAGAAGCTCATCACACTTGCATTATTCCATTAATATAAGCAATAATTCCTATCTGTCGCAACTTTAACTGTACTTAACAATAACCATGGAAGTTGAATTACACTACTCTTTACATGATTGTAGTTTTTTGAAAAAAATGGCTGCTTTTATGTCACTTCACACTTGTGGTGATTGATTTTGCAGGTTGAGATTAAATGTATGGGACAATCAGTGCTCCCTACATTGAGTCTATATAATTTGGTTGAGCTGTGGTTGGATACAGCATCCACGTCACAGAGAATTTCAGCAACTATTGGTTCCTCAGCAAAGGATTTTGTCATGGTACTGTCTTATGCTCGGAAGGTTCCACACCCATGACCATGTTTCCCGGTTCGTACTCTGAAAATGTTCTTCATAGCATTTGCCATCACCACCGTGGAGAACAGGATTAGCTTCGCCAAATAAATTATAAAGCAAAATTTTCTCGGTTCCAATGTACCTTCTTATGTTCGTTAATGTTTCTCATCTGGTAGTTATTTTAATGTTCATTAGATCCTCCTTTTTCAAGACTTTTTTTTTTTTTTTTGAAGACAATCGTTTTATTCCAATAATTTGGAGGGCACATGTGAGTTAGACATAAGAAGCCATGCCTGGTTAGAACTTAGAAGAGATGCTTTGTTGAGAATTTGACATTCGAATGAAGAGGAATTTTGTTTTAATTTCTTATCCCTTATTCTGTTTTTGTTCTCCGATAAACATTATGCAGAGGTGGATTATACGTGAGAGTGTGCAACAGCATTTCTGTTTTTTTAAAATTATTATTAAATATTTGATAAAAAAATATTTTACTTTTTCATCTTATATATTTTTCTTCCTAATTTTGTCATTATCTGATTCTTTACCTAATTAAGACCTAAATATTTTTTAATTGACTCGGTTTTTTCTGTTCTTTCTAGAATCAAGATTTTAAAGTTACAATTTAAGTTTTCTAACTTTTTTACAGTAAGACCGTGAAGAGTTGAATTGCTATTTTTTCTACGGTTAGGGAGAAGATTTTTGAGTTGAATTACAGATATGTATGAATTGTTTATTTCAATATTATTGAGTCTTACAATTTAAAGTTTCAGTAATACAAATTCACTCTAATATTATAAGTACTTTATTTTAATGTTTTACGATCCTAGGCTTGACCTATATATTAATATTTTAAATATTTTTATTAATATGTCTCATTTATCATATAACAAATTTTAAGCTATATGTGATGGCGTAAACAATTACGCGTCATGTATTTCGATAATAAATTTTACTGTGTAAACTTTGTTTAACTTGAAATAACTTGTATAGCCAGTCTCATTAGAGATGAACAAAATTAGTTTTAAAATTAATAAAATACTTTCAATAATTATATGTTATTGATCAATTTAATTTATGACATTGAACGAACTGTCAAAATTATTTCTTAAAATAAACAAAATGATTTTTAAAAAATATCAAACAAGTTATTTTTAAAAATTATTGTAACTATCAAATGAATTTACAAATTTTATTTTCTTTCTTTTCCTCCCAATTTCCAAAACATTGGAATTATTCCCCTATTTATTTTGTTCCGGCTTTGACTCTTAGCTAATAGCTTATATAGTTTCGTGAATTGTGTGCTAAGTGTACGTTTATATTTTTTTCAAAAATATTAAAAGTTAAAAATGATGAACTCCATTTAAGACATTTCTATTTTATTTATTCAATTATTCTTAATCATATATTATTTATAAATTGCTTCTACATCTTACACTCTTTTAATAGCAGGATAATATTTAATAAACAAACTATAAGATATTTTATAATTTAACTAATAAATAATTTTATATATTTTAATTGATAAAATTGTATAAGAAAATTAGAAGTAATTAATCAATATAAACTAAAAATTAAAAATTACTCGTCAGATTTCATGGTTGTGGAGAAAAAAGAGTACGAACATTAAATTCTATCTCTAAAATATCATTATCTAAAAGACTTTTCATGTAATTTAGAAACAAAATAGTAAAAGAGTAAAATAAACTTTTAAAATATTAACATTACATTAATAATGTGGAAAAAATATCTAAAAATTGAAAAAATTTAAATTTAAAATGAAATTGTATTTTAATTTTATGGGTCAATGTGTTTTATCGTTTCAATTTTAAGTATTAAATTTATTGGTTTAATTAATTTAATATCTTAAATTCGATTGTAAGATATTTATACCGATTTATATATTCTATTTTTATTGTTTCTAAATAATATATTAAATGGTATAAAAGGCTCACTACATCTCCATAAAGGACATATGGAATATGAGATATCGTTACCAAATAATAGCTATAAAACAAAGGACACATGGAATATGAGATACCCTTATCAAGTAATGCAAAATAACAAATGTTAGAAAATATCAGATAAATATTATTACAAAATATAATTTACCTTAATTTCATTGAAGATCTTATGTCATCTATAGATATATAAATAAAAAAGAATATATATATATATATATATATATATATATATATATATATATATATATATATATATATATTAGTAATTTATTTAAATGTTTATAATTAAATTTATATAAAAATAATAAGTATGTTAAAAGAAGGTTCATTTTTTTTTTCAAAAAGTAATTATAAAGCAATCTTTCCATAAAAAAAGAAGAATAATGGTTAAATATGTTTTTGGTCCATCAAGTTTCAGTTTCAGTGAATTTTGAAATTAGTCCATCTGTGAAATTTTATATCAATTTAGTCTTTCATCTTTAGAAATGTGTGGATTTAGTCCTTATTACCCAATTTTGTTAAGTTTATTTGACATTTAAAACACATTTTATGATAATATTTGAGTTAACATCGAAGCAAAAATGTGTTAATCTGTGTAAATAATTCAAATACTATCATGAAATGTGTTTAAAATGTCAGATAAATTTAACAAAATTTGGTTAAAAAGACTAAATTCACGAACTTTAATGATGAAAGACTAGATTGGTCAAAAATTTTAAAGAGAAACTAATTACAAATTTCATTAAAACTCGAGGGAATAAAACATATTTAACCAAAAAAAAATATAGCAGAATTAGGGATGTCAAAAAAATTTGTACCCATAGATATTTGCGAATAAAACCCTCTAATTCAAAAATTGATTTTTTATAATACCAAACTCATTTCTTGCAAATCTAATTCTTTTGAATCCTATAAAAGGTTTTCTCTAATTCAAAAATTGGATCCTTATTATTATCTTTTATGTGAATAATTCAAAAGATAAGATATGAAGAGTAAAATCTATCTTGCTTTCTTGCTTTCTTACTTTAATCTCTATGGGTATCTTCTTTCATCATTCCTAATAAATAATATATTCTTTTATTGTTCATCTATATACCTATTTAAAAAAATAAAAAATTAATTTATCAAAATTTAATACAAAATTGAGAGACCTAATTATTAAAAGAAAATTATATGATAATCACGTCACAAAACGGTTATGAAACAATATATATTACATATCTTTTTATTCTATATCCGTAAAAAAACATAAAAAAAAACTCATGAAATAAAAAAATACTATTTATTAAACTAATATTTTCTTGTCAATATAGACAAAAGAAAGTTACTTTTTTATTAGAACATATGAGTAATCAGAATACAAAAGATGAGTTTGTGTCGGTCTAACTTCCTATTTATAAACAAAGAAAAATGAAAGTAGGAGAAAAATACAATATGTAATCAAAACATAATAAGAGAGAATATAAAAAATATTTTAATAATTTTTTTATTTTTTATTGCTTAATTTTATATCTTATTATTTATTAACATTAAATGTTATAATTTATGAAAAAAAGATAAAAATATACATAATTTAATTTTCATAAATAAAATATATATTGTATATGATTTTAAAAAAATAATTTTTCTGGGGTAGGATCAACTAAGATCCACATATGCTTGTCATGACTTCATTTGCATTTTCAATATATTTTTCCTCATATCACTACAACGTTTGTGAAAATTATATTCAAATGATGTATGTCAATTAAATAATTTTTATTTCTCACATATGAATACTTCTACTATTTTTTAATATTTATATTTATTGTATATTTATTTTTTACATGAGAATGTTTAACTGTGTCAATTTAAGTGTTTAATAGCATAAACATTTTATTTAGTAGGTAATATAAAAAAAATGATATTTTTATTTTATTTTTATTAATTTTTGTTTCATTTGAATAATCATTTTATTTCACTAAAACAATTTTTATTAAGTTGATATTTTAAAAATTTTCTTAAATCTTTAAAATATTCATTGTCTTATATAACCTTAACAATTTGTTTTCCTTCTGTGCTATTTATTTCGACCACTATATTACTCTCAATGTTATTATTGATAAGCATTACAAGATTTTGGTTTTTGTAAATACTGATGAGTTAAGAAGATATGAAAAATATATAAAAAGTTTTTTTATAAATTAAAATAAATATAATAATTTAAAAATCAACTTGCGAATCAATTAATACGAGGAAATTTTATAAAATACCTTATATATTATTAACCAATATTAAATTTTTAAAAAATAATTTTAGTTTTCCTTCCTCTACATATTTATGAAAAAAAAATATCTATAAATGTCCTAAAACAAACAGCCTTCAAGCATATTAAAGGGAGAAGATTCCGTCATTCAAAATTGGACAGTTTGTTTGTAGTGGAAAAAACAAAATATTACAAGTATGATAAGATAATTTTTTATAGCATTTTTAGTAGAATAAATAAATAAATAAACAGTTTGTGTATAAGATTATTTAAAAAATATTTTTTCAATTGTATACGAAAACATTTATCAAAAATATATATTGTATAGATGTAAAGTTGGGTTGCACACCTCATATTTCTTTTATCCTCCTTTGTTTTTTGAACTTGTCGTATAAGGACTCTAATTAGTGCATTTATAAAAGAAAAATATCAGAATTTAGGATCACGTGGCACTAAAAATTACGTGAAAGTGTCTTATTAGGTTTAAGCACCATGAAGGTGAAGAAACTCATTATTTTCCAATAGTTTGACTTTAGAATATATATATATATATATAATAGTTGGACCATCGTGAACCGATGTCTAAGTTAGTAGATATATTACAACACTCGAATTAAACTGTTAACTTAGAAAATTCGCCAAACCGCTAATTAATAAGTAGTCATCAAACTTAGAGGGATTCTACATGGTGAAATAACACTTACATGACGGATATACTCACTAATTAAACGGTCTTTCTTTATATCGGCAGTGCCGCCTACCCTAACTTAGAATAAAATAGTTAAACCCTTATGACAAAATGTTGAATATGAGGTATGGTCTTAATCAGGCCCACAGGAGCCTAATAAAGATTCAGTCCATAACTTAGACCAAGCAGATTAATATTCTATAAATAAGAGTGGATCCAAGCAATTAAAGGTACGCAGTTTATTAGTGGTTAAAACTGAGATTTGACTTTAAGAGCTTTCACGGAGCCTTTTCTACATGTAATCCCCAAATGTTTCATGAAGTGTCAAGAGACGAGGACATGACATATAAGATCGAAGAATATCCAATCAAGAAGTTCAAGAATTGTGGTAATATGAGATTTGAGTCCCGTAACAATATGTAATTTTTTGTGCATGAATATAAAATAAATTTGATATTGCTAATGTTGACAATTGTGATATTAGATAGTAAATGATAAATAATTAAGATAAAGATATAAAATATAAATTAAATATTAATAAAAATTTTAAAAAATAATTACGACAATTAATAACACAAAATATTAATATTAATAATAAAATTATTATTAATAATAAATAAAATTATTTTATAATAATTTCATCAAATAAAATACTTTTTTAATGAAATTAATTACTCGCGTATTATTTTAATCGATCACATTTTATCTTAAATTAGTTTCATCAATTCATTTTATATTTTAAATAGTAACTTATATTTTATATTAAATTAATATAAAATTATTATATTTAATTTTAAAGATAAGAATACAATTATAATCTTATAATTTCATCTATTAAAATAACTTTTTTATCATTCACATCAATCAAACCATTCAAAAACTTTTCTTTTTCTTGTTTTGTTATATTTATTACTATTTTTTAAATCTAAATATCTTCATTTTAATCTGTATTTTTTTCTCAAATACATTTTTTTCACCTCCTCAAACTCATCTTTTAATCTAAACAAAATTTTAATCAGAAGCCTATTTAATATAAAATATAAAATTAATGTATGTAACTAAAATATAAATTAAAGTAACTATAAGATACATGTACACGTGTATAAGGATTCTTCAACCTATCATAACCCAATCATAAATAAATGAAGGATTCGATTTTTACCATACCTTTCCACTTTCTAAGGTTCAAGCAAACCTCGTATTGATAAAGTTACGCCAGAATCTAGTTAAAACAATCTCTCAAGTTTAGAGTATGTTTAAGTTGACGATATAAAATATAATGAACGGATAAGTGATATTATTATCAGGTATTGTTTTAAGAATACCATTTAGTTAAACTAAAATACCACCTCAACATTTATGATCGAGAGTAATGTAATATTTACTACGAGAGCAATTTAAATAAATATTTTAATGTGTAAGAAGGTAATTTTATTTATATTTAAGTTAAATAAAAGGACGTCTTTAATTGTTATTTAAAAGTATTTTTATTCATATTGAAATGGTCTAGGACATTAAGCTTGTTGACACGTAGAAGTTCAGTCTAAGTTTAAGCCAATGCTACAAAACTAATTTATAATATAAGATTTATATTTACTTATATATCATAAAATTGTCTTATCTCTAATCGATACGAGACTTATAACAAAATATAAATCATATCAGATTAATATTAGTATATAAAACATTTAGTATTGAGGGAAAATTATTATACTTTATGTTGTAGAGTGCAGATTCAATAGACCTATCAATTATATTAATAATTATTATAAAATAATAAGATAATAACAACATAATAGAAAATAACGATATCTAATTATATTAATTAAACTTGAGTTTTAGTCAATACAATACAATTAAGATGTTATGAAGTAAACTTTTTTATTTTAAGATGGTTTTGAGCTTCACCAATTTAGGATCGAGTTCATACAATCGAATTTGGTTAGAGTACTTATAAAAATTATATTGTTTCATAACAAATTTGTGATATTAAATAAAAAATGTTAAACATTTTAAAAGATTTATAATATTCAATTTTGACATTTTAAAAGATTAAAAAAATGTATATATTCAAAATCATATAAATTTTAAAAAATTATTTCATTGATTAGATTTTTATATGACTTTTTTTATACAAATATCATTTGCATTAAACAATTTTACATGAGATCTGTCTACTCCAAAGAGTTAGATCTATATAATTTTATAAAATTTAAATTAATAGGGTTTCAAAACAGAGTATGTTACTACAAACTGAGTTTATGATGTGATAACAGATTGAAAATGATTGCCAAACTCTCTTATCAATCATACAACTAAAAGAGCCTTATGGATGTGGTTCATTTATAAGGTTCTGATTCATTTTTTGATAAACATGACAAGATTCGTTTCTTCTATCTAAATATCCAAAATAAGCTTTAAGATATTTGAGATATCAAGAAGTTACAGATTCCAAAAACTCAAAAAGCATTGGCGTTCCGTGGTTCTGTTTTTGCGCTGTTCTTTGAAAACTATACTCACATGGGGACCCAAAAGACAACGCTTACCAGGTGTATAACAACACATGCCACTCATAATTCAAAAATCACATCTCCAAACAAAATAAAACCTCACCCTTTCTCTCCAAAGATGCATCAATTATTACCTTCATTCCACAATTTAAATTCCCTATAACTTTCTCTGTCCATTTGCAACATCCTATCATCTATTATTAAGGACTTGTTTGTGGGTACGAATCCAATTTTAAAAAAAAAAAAAAAAAAAAAAAAACGTCAACTACACTATGCTACCATTTAAAGTACTTGCAGATAGAGCAATCTTTCTTACAGAAACAACCCAAGTACCATCAGCAACATGTTCTAGGCATACCATTATTGATGGGTCTAGCAATATGATACACCAAGGTAGAATGTGTCATCCACATGTTGGAAAAGGATAATATGTAAGATTATAATATTTAGAAGACTGAATTGACAAAATTAAATTCGATGTAAACTGAATTAAGAATGAGACAATAATTACAAACTGAGATGCACGTACATTTTCAACTTATAATTTTTTTTTACACAACAACAAGATGAATGACCCTATTACAATGCAAGAGCATATCAAAATCAAACAAAGTATACAGCGAAATTAGAACTCAAAATAACCTTGACTAAACTTTACAAACCCGTCCAAGTAAAACAAATTAAACAAATTAAGCAAAAGAAGAGAAAAGTTGTATGCACGAAGAGCCAGAAAGAATCCATAACATAAACTTTCCCTGTTACTGGCTCGGTTAAAAAATGCGTGAACATTTTCACTTCACTGTACCCAAATGCTCAAAAGTCAAAACAAAAAACATGGTATAGTGTTTAAGGTAATGATGTTTCCATAAAATAAATGTACGTAAGAGTGACCTAGATACTAAGTGTACCCTCCCGTTCGTTTTGTAGGGGTACCCGCAACCACCGAAAGTAACCCACCATCGTAACCCTCGTGTTCATCCATGTATAAATCTTCACTGCTCCTAAAAGCAGCGTGCAATACCACCAGCGCAATCCCGACGACAATCGAAGCCACCACGTTCACCCACACGCCGGTGAACACCAAGGCCACGACGGTCGCCGTCGCAAGGACAGCCGCCACCGTCCTATCGTCCACCGCGGAGCCGAACACCACCACCGGCTCGTCCCGGAAGAAGTAGAGAAAGAACCAAGCGACGAGCGCCACCAAAAACACGATTATCGAGAGCGGGTGCCAGAGGAGGCTGAGAAAGAGAACAAACAGCACCATCATGAAGTAGTTCACGCGGAAGTGGTTGACGTTGCGTTTCACGCGCATGGTGGCTTCGGTGATGGAGTGGGGAGGCGTGAAAGAGTAGAGCGCGAATACCTCTTCCCATGGTCTGCGCGTGGCGAAAGCGGCGCGTGTGGATGTGAGGGCGCGTGTGATAAAGTAAGGACCAGTGGTGGCGGATGATGAGGGCGAGGGGAAAGAACTGTAATGTGGCGCCGACGAAGACGTGGATGACATCGCATCTAAAGTAATTAAAATCCGAAAGTTTGAAAGATTAACGTTAATCGGACGATGAAATTATAGATCCACACAGTGGTTTTGTGTTTTTGTGATGATGGAGAAGAAGAAGAAGATGAAGATTGAGGGGAAAGTTTTACATGTGCCTGTGTTGCGTTGGGTATGAACGGTGTCGTTTAGGGGTTGTGTTAGCGTTATAATAATAAAAAGGAAAGGCAGTGTTTGGGTGTCGTTTACTTCATGATCAGCGATGCCAGCGAGTCCATGAAATCTCGTGGGGCACTCGAGCGATGTGGGTCCCACGCGGCAGAAACATGACATGTTGACAACTAAAGATGGGGTGTTTATGCATAATTGTGATTTATTATAGTATTTTTACATTTGTTTTCATACTCAAACTATGAATCGGTCAAGTAAGAAAAGGAGCATTGTTTGGCGTTTTGGGGTTTTGACTACGTGTTAGTGTTAGTTCTGGTTGTGACAATAAGTTAGAAAGTACAACGCAGAATACGAAGATGTTATCTATTGTTTTTCAGATGAAAGGGTTTGCGAAGACTTTCCAGAAGTACTTTAGTGTATCACAAATTATCATGGAACCACAAACATCAAAAGGTAGTAGTAGGATCGAGAAACTCAGCTCTCATGTCAAATTACTGGAATCTTATTTTAATTTTAGGAGAAAAAGTCAATTGAAAAAATGATTATTTTTTTAAAGTTATCACTTAAATGATAAAATTGATTTTAAAAAAATAATTTCTCAAAATGTGGAAGAAAATATTTTTTTTCTTAGTATAATGGTCTAGATATTTGTAAATGATTCATTTATGTGATAGAATTTTTTTAAAAATGACTAAAATGCTTTTATCTTAAAAGGAAATATAATTTAATATTAAAAAGATTTGTAAACATGCATTGTCTATCTTAAATTAAAATGTTTGTTTGGCTGCAATCTGAGTATTCAACTATAAAATGGTCATCAATTATATAAAGTCTGTACTCTTTATGATAGGTGTCTTTCTAAAATTAAGTTTTAAAATGCAATTTTCTTAATTATAAAAAATTACTGACATAGTTAATAATACATTTATGTTATGAATAAAAAACTGCGCATCGATGAATATGTAAGTCTAAAATTAAACTTTGAAATCCGGTTTTTGCGTAATTTAAAGATATAAATTACGCTGGTCATAAAGATATTTATTTAACTTGATTTGTTTTTTTTTTATTATTAAAGATTTATTTTAAACTTTTGAAAATTGAAAATTATAATGAACTATTTTTGTGATTATTATTGATCTTTCTTATTCTGATTCTGTAGTTATTTCTCTTAATTAATAGTTCTAAAACTAGTAATTTTTGAGTTACACATTATATCCATAAAGATTGGTATAGTACTTTATTTTGTGAATGTGAAAATACTTTATTATTTATTCTTCCTTCTTCTCTTTTATATCTATTCTAAAATCATATTTTATAACAAAACCATATTTAAAAAATACAAAACCCATATTAACTACTACACATACTATCAACCTATATAAATTTAACTACAATTTCCCACCTGAATAATCTAATTTTAACACTTTCACTATACATTATTAATGCTATTTTCAGTGTAAAAAACTAAATAAAGAAAATATAATTGATTATATGACGTGACATAATTCATTAAATGTTGGTATATAATTAATTATGTCTATTAAAACATAATTGACTATCTCAAGCTGCATAATCAATTAATTATGCTGTTTTATGTTTTTTCATTCACACAAGTGATGTAAACATCAATTAGACACATGAACCAAATGGAAATTGCACATGAGCAAACTCTATTTTCATACAAATATGATGGTTTAGTAGTGTGGATGTTGGATGGACACATGTGAGTTCATCTTCTTTTCCATTATTTTCTTGACAAATCAATTCATATAAATAAACACCATCCATGTATTTCCTTTTCTCATAAAGACCACCCTTTCATGTAGAAAAATATTTTTTAACAATTAAATTTTGAAAATTTTAATTTTACAATTTTAGATGACATTTTTAAATGATTTTTCATTTTCTTATTTTTTTTTTATATTTTAAAAACACTTAAAAAGATTTTAGAGAGCGATAAAGAGAAAAAAAGAAAAGAAACAAAATCAGTGATAAATTTGTCATAAATAAAATATAATAAGAGAAAAGATAAGAGAGAGAGAGAGAGTAATTTATAGATATTTAATAAAAAAATATAGTATGGTTTTATACATCATTACATTAAAAAAATTAAAGTGAATAAAATATCTATTTGATATTTCAATTTTAAAGAAATAAATTATATATTTTTAATCGAGTAGTTCAGTTTTTAAAAATGTTATTTTAGATATAAAATTAATTATGATGTGTGTTTAAATTGTCAACGTATTAGTTATTGTTTGTTGTGATAAATCATTAATATAAATACTATGATTATAAGAAAATACATAGATGTTTATAAAATATTAAGCATACATCAAATATACTAAATATTTTAAGAAAAATAATCAAGACGAAACATACATCAATTTAGTGTTCATATATTTTTTTCAACATTGAAAAATTAATTTGAAGATTCTCTAATAATTAAAAGAAAAAATTAATATTTAAGAAATTATTTATATACTTTTTTTATTTTAAGAACTGTTTAGAAAAAATTGATACTTGATGATAAAATTGATAAAATTGATAGTTTATAAAAAAACAAGTGAAATTAAAGTTAACTTTCAATATATTATTCTTAAGTTTTTTTTTAGTTTTGATTTCTTAATCTTGAAACAAATTAATGTAATCTAAAGGGCAGAGGGAAAAAAGTTGATACACCTAGAAAAGAGAAATGAAAAATGATTAAATATCTTTTTATCTTTCAATTTTTAATGTAAATTGACATTAGTTTATTTTTTGAATTTTGATTCAATTTAGTCTATCAATATTAAAAATGTTTGAATTTAGTCATTTTAATTAAATTTTATTAAATTTATTTGATGCATCAAACACGTACACTTTGATATATTCATTCTTACTTTATAATAATAGAAAAAAAAATCTTCTTACTATTAAAATTAACTTTATATTAACTAATATAAACACATTCTTTAAATATTTATAATATTATATTATTAGATAGTAATATTGTAATTTGATTATGATAAAAGTGTAATATATATTGTATATCATTAAATTACAATGTCATAATCGTGCATCAATTAATTCTTCATTGGGAGATCACAATTTATGTAAAACATATGTTGAGCTTCCTTGTAATGCACAAGAATATGGGACGCACGAGTCATGTGTTTATAACACTGTTATATTGCATCAAAAAATAAAAATTGTCAGGATAGCGAACAATTCTTTTTACTAACTTTATCATTAGATAAAATAAACATATAGATAAAGATATTTTACGTGAACAAAAAGATTAAATTATATTATTTAATTTAAGAATTACAAATACATTTTATGTAAATGTGTTGTAATTAAACATATTTAATATAAATAAAAAGAAGTATTTAATATAAGGCTTAATCATGTTTTATGTCATTGATGAATTTTTTGTTCTATTGTGTACTCAATAAATTTAATTTAGTTCAATTAAATTCTCATTGTTAACTTGTTCTATTCACTTGATGATGTGACTCTCAATTAACTGATGTGCTTGTCATATCACTTGTTTTGTTATCATCACATGTAATATAATTTATAATTTATTATTTTATAATTTCATAATATAATTTATAATTTATAATTTTATAATTTATGATTTTATTATTAATTACATGATATCGGTATGCATTAAGACTTTTATTTTAATTTCAAATTTTAATTTAGGTTTATGAGCTTCTTGATAACAACTAAATTATAGACTAACCTAAATATATATTTTTAAAATTGTTGATTTTTGGAAATATTATAAAAAAAACTTAATCATGATAATTATATTTTCTCACGTGTCAGATAAAATAAAAAATTTTCTCCAAATTAACCTTCGCTTAAAGTATTTATTATTACTTAGCCATAATTACTAATTTGGTCTCCTAATCTTTTAGGTTTAGTTCAATTTGGTCACCTTATTATTAGTTGTTCAATTTAACACCCAAATTATTTAAAAGGGTTCAATTTGGTCATCTTCATTAAGTTGGAGTTAATACCGTGTTCATACAGGACATGCATCAAGATGTAGAATTTTTAATTTTTTTAATTTGTTTTTTAATTTTTAATTTTTTTCTAAAAATTTATAAACTGCCACATGTCAGGTTATCGTCATGGCACGAGGCAGTTTATAATCATGACACGTGGTGGTTGTAATAGTTTTTTTTTTTAATTTAGTACTCTATTTAAATTTTTTGTTTAATTTAGCACCTCAATTCTTTAAAACGATCCAATTTTATCCTTTCTAATCTAAGACTGAATTAGTAAATAAGTTTAATTATAACTTATATATACATGTTAAAATAATTGTTTTGAATTTATACATCAAATCACTACACCTAAATATTCAAATTATTTTATTTTTTACAATAAAAAATTTCAAGTGTAAAAAATTACAAAGGTAAAAAATTATGTCAACTTGTTCAATTGGAGCCACATGTATTTTTTTATTTTTTTATTTTAAAATTTTACAAATTATAATTTAAAATTTTAGGATTTTATAATTTTACAAATCTGAAAATTGATAATTATATAAATATAACAATATGATGATATGACAATATAATAACATAACGATATAATGATAAGACGATAACGATATGATGATATGATAATATATCTATATAAGGATATAATGATATAACAATATGACGATATAATTATATGACGATATAATGATATGACGATATAACAATGTGACAATATGACAACATATATGACGATGTAATCATAACACGATATAACGATAAGACGATATAATGAAAATATAATGATATAACAATATGACGATACAACGATAAAATTATATAACCATATGATGATATAATAATATGACGACATAAAGATAGATAGAACGATATGACGATATAACAATATAATGATATGAATATATAACAATATGACAATATGACGATAACACGATAAGACCATATAAAGATAACACAATATTACGATATAACGATAACACGATATGACCATATAACAATCTGACGATATGACGATATAACAATGTAATAATATGACGACATGACAATATAACGATAAAATTATAAAATTATAATTTATAAAATCTTAAAAGTAATAAAATTATATCTTATAACAAGTCAACAATGAAGGTGACATGACAAAATAATAATTATCTCAATCACTTAACAACTACATCACTAAGTTAGAAGAAAAGAGTTGACATGAGATTCAATTGAAAATTTAAATTTATTGAGTACTCAATAGACCATATAAATTTATTAGATACTTAATTGAAAATTTTCAAATTTATTAAGAACTTAAAACATAACTAATGTTTTTTTTAATAATTGTCTATGCATGTTATTGCAGCTCCTTCACAGTGAACCTTTAACATGTCATTCATGTTCTTGAACACACTCCCATTTTTTAAGTCCCTCTCCCTCTTTTAATGAATTGAATGTCGCATAATGGTTCTTATTTTTGGAATTCAAGTTTAGTAGAGACATGGATTGTTTTAGGCTTTAGAATTTTGAATATTTATTTCGTGATTGGGTTAATGTTTAGTGTATGAGTGAAACAGGAGTGCGGAATTGGGTGTATTATTTGGCATGCATTTCACTTATTTAATGTGAAGATGTATGACTTTCAAATTGTACCTCCCTAAATTACATTATATATCAATTGCAGTTTTAGCTTTCTGTCCCTCTCTATCTATAAATATTTTTCCATTGTTCTCGACGTGAACAATGAAATTTAAAAATGAAAAAGTGAAATATATTTAAAAAAAGAACCATATGCAATGGGAGAAATAAGAAGTACCTAGAAGAGAGGATTGTCATTGAGAAATAGGATAAAAAACGAAATCAGTTAAACAAATGGATAAAAAAGAAAGTAAAATTGAATCTGGAGACAGGTTTAACAATAAATATTGTCCTCAACAAATGTGTTATCTTTATATATAGATATAAATATATTTATAAAAAGTAATTATAAAATAAATACTTTTTCAAAATTTGTCATTAGTAATTTTTTTATTAGAAATAATTAAGTGAATTGAGAAAATAGTTACAAAAGTTGAAATAATAAAGTGATTTATACAGAGTAAAATAACAATTAAATATATACACTATAAAATGACTAAAGCGTCTATGTGTTTTGTATTTTTTAATTTTCATAGAGATTTGAATTAAAACTAATATAGAATATATAATTAATTTTTAAAATAATTATTCAATGTAAAATCAGTAAAATAAAATATGTATACAAATGAAATTTTTTTAAAATAATGATTAAAAACAAATTATTTATAAAATAATTAATTTTAAAAGAATAATTAAGAATTAAATTAAAAAAATAAAATATATACACAATAAAAATATTCTCTTTATATATTAATATTATATTGTTATATATATATATATATATATATATATATATATATATTTATTTTTTTTTAAAATCATTTTCACTATTTATATTTAAATTTATATTAAAAAAATTCAAAAATAAAATATTAATCATCTAATTTTATTTATTAAAGTTTTTTTTTTAATTTATCATATTCATCATATTATATATAAACTCACACAAACTTTAATTTTAAATCAACTCAAATTACACGATCATTTTCTTAATTCAAATAATCTCATCTTCATATATAACTCAATTCAAATATACTCGAATTCACTCCTTCGAATTCACTCCCGATTCAAACCTAACATTAGGAAGTTGAAGACACTATTCACCCAAAGCGCAAGATAGCAAAAAAGCCTGGCATTAGTCAAGGAACTTTAGGTACATGTTTCACACTTGGCGATAATATATTGGCCCATCTTATTACCAACGGCTACGTTTTGTCTGCGTGGGCCCAACCTCTTCAACGGTTCCAACAACCACAAAATTATTGACCATCACTTTTGTCTCACTTTCTCCAGAATACACAAAAGCACTAATGTTTATGTAATTTAAGAAATATTTCCGTTTTTTTATCTGTAGTAAATAGATATATAATAATTTTTTATTTGATTTACTTTTTTATCTTGTTGATGAAACTTATGCTATAGATAATATTTTAGATATAATAAGTGTATTTCAAAATTAAATGAAAATAAAACAGAATTGAAAGTTATATTAATGCGTTGTGTCAGTTTTTCTTATAAAAATTAATATATAAATAAATTGGTATTTTTCTCTTTAAAACAAGAACAAAAATTTAAAGGTGATTATTATTACAACTAAAAATAATAATAAGAATTTATGAATAATCTGTTTTCAATAGTAAAAAGTTTATTCTCAATTACTTAATGTAACAAAATCTTGTATAGGATGGCAACCTGGGTTTTGTTCAGCGGGCCAGCCCATATATCTGCTAAAATAGTGTTGAATGGATCGAAATATTGAGTTTGCTGACTTGTAAAAGTTGGACTTGCATAACCTGCAAGCCGCGTGAACTAGCTCATGGTCCATATAAAAAATAAACTTGTATTTGTGTATATTTATTACTTTCCTCCCGGATTTTTATGTGAGCGTTTTTAATTCTTATATGAGTGAAAAAGATGAATATTATGTATTTTGAATGTACTAAAATTTGAAGAATATATCATGTATGTCAAAGTATAAATATAAATATGATGAAAATGTTGAATTATTAATTTATCATCAAACTTTCCAAACTCTTTGCTTAATATTATGAATTTGTTCAAGTTTTTCATTAACAGATTTATTATAAGGTTTAATAAAAAAACACAGGTCAACCTACATATCCGCAAACTCACACTTATATAAAATGAGTCAGACTTTTTAGCTTGAATTTTCAACAGAAAACAAACCAAAGTGACCATATTCTACGGATTAAGTATGAAATAGACTTAAACAAGATCAGACCAACCCAAGTTACAACCACAAATCTTATATAAGTTTGAGATCCAACGGAAGAAAGTACAGACAAATAATAATGATCAATGCTACTTGATTCGTAGCATAAAAACTTGTCTCGTTTGTAAACAAGTATCCACCGCACGAGTATTCATTGAAATTAACATTAAAAAATACACTAACAATAATTGAAACACACTTGGACCGACAGTAGATTCATAGTATACTTAATTATAATAAAAAATAATATTTAATGTCATACAAGCTATAAGAATAAATCCAAAGTGGTATAATGGCAGTGGTTACGATAACCGTCAATTGCGTTAGAATTTCGTACCTTTTGTCTTATCTTTTATAGAAAATAAATATGTAATGACATTTCTTTTTACACCTTCGTACGTTTGTAATGTATTTTCATAAATGTTGAAATTTTTCTTTTGTTTTTGTTAGATGAAGGTTTGCGTAGTCTGAATACAATTTAGAAATTATTTTGAATGACTTTTAAATTATGTAATGTAAAAATTTGAATTTAAATATTTGTTTTAAATTATAATATTTAGATATCAATTTTTTTAGATAATAACTTTCGAACAATGCAATTTATAAAAATTAAAATTTATAAATTATACAATAAAATGTAAACTTCTATATTGAGCAATTTAAAAATAATATTCAGAACTGCAAATCTACTTTAGACCACATAACAAATTTATTTTGAAAATATATTTCAAGTTACTCAACTTAAAACATTTTTTTCCAAAGTTGACTTTTGAATCATATGATTTAAAATAGACTTATAAGCTCAGAAGTTGAATTTAACGGTCCAAAAAAATACACTACTAGATTCTACGATCTAAGGAATTCCCGGATCATGTAATCCACAAAAAAGAAGCCTAAAACAGAAAAATTAAATGTCTAAAGTTAATTTTGTCTTTTACGTACCTTCACGGGCTTGAGGAGGAAAGCATTGTGGTGCCTAGAATAAGGGGCTTTCTCCATGTACCCTCAATACTTTCTTATGTACCACCAAAAGCTTAATTAATTCTTACTTTGCTCAATATTGTAGAAAGGTAAAGAGTAAATTTTCTCTCTCCTATATTTAATACAGCAGTCCACTCATACCTTCTCAATTCAAAATTTGACCTAGTCTCTTTTGTGCACCAGCAACCCCTTTCCTTTCCCGCATTTTGTTTAGAAAAAGACCATTACGGATGTCTGACATCCAGTTTAGGGATTACGCTGAGGATGTCGACATCCGATTCATATGTTTTAAATTTTATTTTGGACCATTAAGGATATTGACATTCGATTCAGACAATTATATTGCAGATGTCGACATTCGATTCACATTTTTTTGAGTTTTTATTACGCATATGGCTGGCTTATTAGATTATTACCGATGTCGACATCCGGTTCAGACAATTGCATTGTGGATCTCGACATCTGATTCACATTTTTTGTAGTTTTCATTACGGATGTGGCTGATTTGTTGGATCATTACGGATGTTGACATCCGATTAAGACAATTATATTGTAGATGTTGACATCCGATTCAAACAATTGCATTGCGAATGTCGACATCCGGTTTACACTTTTTTGAGTTTTCATATACTCAAATTGTTCCATTACGGATATTGTACCATTACAGATGTCGACATCCGGTTCACTTATTGACATCTGTGATTTTCATCAACACCAAATCTCAACATCCTGTGTAATGCATTTTCATTCTCAATGTACCCCATGCTTTCCGTAAAAATATATACAAAATTATAATAAATAAATGAATATTTATAAAACTAAGAAAATCATATAAGACATAAAATAATCAATGTCAGAATACACAGAAAGTAACTATAAAAAAGGACCCAAAAGAAAGTGAACTGGATGTCGACATCTGGTTCAAAGATTGACATTCCTGGGTTCCATCAATATCGGATATCGATATTCGATTCCTCACGCTGGCATTCGTTTTTTCTCATGTACCCCCAACAAGTGAACTGGAAGTCGACATCCGGTTCATTGGTTGACATCAGCTTTTTGTTTTTTTTTTTTTGTTTTACACTACGGATGACCACATATGTAAATTATGCAAACTGGATCTCGACATCCGATTTTGAGTGGTACCAAATGTTGATATCCAGTATGTTTTTATAACTTTTTTCTGAACCGAAGGTCCATATACAGTATTTAATCAAGTTATTTATTTTTTTCAGCTGCTTTCAATGCATCATGAATATAAAACAAGCCAAAGAAGGAATAAACATTGAACATTTTATATCAACAAACAACCAAAAACATATATATATATATATATATATATATATATATATATATATATATATATAACAGAGAATAAAAATATGTACATGCTAGCACAAAAAAAAAATTCAAGAAACTCATACCTGATGAGGATGAAGGAAGAGAGAAGAGACACTGAGTGTAAAGAATCACAAAAGATTCAAAGAGAGGAACACCATAAAAATCTTGAGGGACTACACCAAAAAAATCAACCACCACAGTAAAATGTTACTGTGGAAAACACTGTTCATTGCAAGATGAAAGAAAGAAGAGGCATAAGTTATGTTTTGAAATGTGAGGAGGTGCAGGTTTAAGTTAAAAAACAACAGACCAACGCGTATTAATATTATTTTTAATTATCTTACCTACCTCGGTTACTAAAGATATAAATGTAATTTATGAAAGACTTTTAAGATACAGGAGAAAAGATAAGATTGGGGGGTTAAGGGAGAACCCCCTAAAATAATCCTATACGTATCTTGAGCCCAAACACCTCCTTTTTATTTCTGTACCACCATAAAAACCTTTAATTTCCAAAATATCTTTCATTATTTTATTTGTTTGAAAAGATTTGTCTTCTTACTCGCTTTATTATCTTTTTGTTGATTACTCGTGAAAAAATATTTACGAACATTTATGAATATTTTTATATTCAATTTTTTTAATTTGAAATAAAATAATTTAAAAATAAATCTTTAAAATATGAATTTGGTTTCAAAAATTTACTTTAAAAAACTTTTTAAATCAAATTACACAATAAAAATTAATATAAATAAAGTGTCTTTCTAAAAGACAAATTTAAAGGAGTGATTTGAATATTTAACCTTTAAAAAATTAATCTATTACAAAAATAACTTTAACATCATACATACACATAAAAAAATAAAAATATATAAAATCAATTCTAAAAATTTATTCCGTAGTTAATATATATTTCATTGATAAATTTATTTTGATCACTTTAATTTAAAAAAAGAAAAAACTTAAATAAAATTTACTAATAATTATTATAATTCTTAGTAGGTATCCACAAGTCTAATATCATGTTACTCATAATCACCTCATAAAAAAATAATTAAATATTCATAATTACCGTGGATTTTCATTATAAATATTCATTTGATATCCATCATAAATTTTAATTACGAATATATATACGGGTAATGATTTTTTTACCATCCCTAGACTCAACCCTTCGTCCCTTGAGTTTCCATGGTTTCCAACGCACCTCCACATTCAAGCTCGTGTACCCTCTATATTCAAGCTTTGTACTTCCGTTTTCACATTCAAATTTCTCATTCCCAATTTCTCATCATTTCATCGATTCAATGATGGGTTGGTTGTTCTGCCATTGGAGGATATTTTCTGCAGGTTTTTATTACATTTCAGATCCTAAAATATATTTTAGATTGTGTAGAAGTATATAATTCATGGTACAATTTGAAATGTATTTCCGTAAAAAAATATATTTTAAATTGTACAATTAATTTTATTTATTTATTATATTTTGGAGTGTACAATTCACGATATATATTTAGATTAGAATTATATTTTGGATCATATAATTTAATATTATTGTTATTATTACTGTTTTTATTATTATTATTTTATCATCATCATTATTATATTTCTTTTTCTTATTATTATTAATAATAAGAAGAAAAATAGGAATTTTTCTACATATTGTCTAGATTTATTAATTTATTGGTAAAAAATACTCTTTTAATATTAAGAAGAATAATTGAAATATTTTAATGTCAGATGAGAGTACCAATGAAATGAAGACTAATAAGAATAATTTCATCAATGTTTAACAATTATTCTCTATTTATTGTCTAGATCAATTTATTGCATTTATTAGTAAATATACTCTTTTTATGTTGTGTTTGTTTTTAAAGATTTACCGATTAAGAGGATGTATGAAATTTGTTACTTCTAGGAATTAGAGCTGATTTCTACAGATAGATCTAGATGGATTTTAAAGAGAATGAAATATTTTTATTCTTGCATAGATTTTAAGGAGAGAAAAACAACTCAACAATTCCTAGTTAACTAATTATCCATTAGTTTTTTTTATATATTTTAATTTAATAAATATGTTTTTACTTAATAATAATAATAAAACTAATAATAATTATATTTTATTTTATATTAATTTTAACCATAGGAGTAAAATTGTAATATAACAATTTTATCTACTAAAATATTATTTTATATTTATCATATTTAAATTTCTACACTTTCACCTCTAATCCCTTATAACAAACAACTTAACTTTTCCTTCTTCATCCCCTCAAACCAGTAATTTAAATATAGGTATAATTATTCGCAACGTACTCAGTTTTGTTCCAATGTGTCTAAATGGTACCCGCTTTTAACTTTGCATCTATTTAGTACCCAAATTAGTTAATTTGTATCAATATGGTCCATCCCGTTAAATTTTCAGAAACGCCGTTAACAGAACAGTGATCTGGCATTGTAGAACGGATACGTGTCAATGAGAAAATTGTACAGTGGCAATGGGTGGGTAACGTGTCATGCCCTATTTCAATTGATTTTCCCCACAGAAAAAACCCTAATTTCCCATTCCCATGTTCATCTTCTTCTTCGTTGCTCGATTGGTGCAGTGACCGTGAAGCTTAGTTGCTACAGTGGTGAAGTCGTTGGCGAATAGGGAAATGTCGCGTGGTTTTAGTCATCCATCGTCGTCTTGTTCGTGTGGGTCACGTAATCACAGTGTTTCTTCTCCTGGGTCAGTGAGTGGAACACCACATTGCCATTGCGGGGAGATTGCAGTGTTAAGAGTTGCAAGAACAGCAAAGAATTGTGGGAAACAATTTTGGGGGTACCCTCTCTACAAGGTTTGATATGTGACTTTTATTTTTGTTTGGGCTGAGGCAAAAGTGTGGAAAATCATGTTTGCTTTGTTTTTTGTGAATAGCGGAGTGTTGGTGAAGATTTCAAAGTCTGCAACTACTTCAAATGGTGCACGGAAGATAATGGGGATGAAAGAGATGCAACCATTGCTAGACAGAGTCAAAGAATACGTCAACTGGAGAAAGATTTGATTGATTCCGAGAAGTGGTTGATGTACTTGTTTAGGATAATAGGGTTGTTGGGTTTAATTGTGATCCTTCTTCTGTTGTATTGTTAAAAAAATAGGATGATTTAACTTTTTGGTTTGATGTTCTTGTTTTGTTAAATCTATGAAGGTTTAATTGTTTCAATGGTTAAATATGGTTTGTATTTGGGTATGTACTTTGTGTTCGATGAAGTTGTAATGAATGATTATTAAATGAATTGGAAGTGAAATTGTTGGTGATGAAAAGTGTGTTCAAATTGTGGTCATACATTTTTAAAGTTAATCTGCTGTAAATAATTAGATGAATATACATGCTGAACCATAACATTAAAGATGGATGAAAATGCATTCATTAAACTAAAACTGAATATCATGTGTTGAGTACATAACTTGGGCATATCAAAATAATTTGTCTTTCAAAATAAGCCCAAATATAAACCAACTAGTCAATTACAAATTACAGTTTAAAAAACAAAAAGAAGGTCCAAATTCTTCAAGACAAAACATTCATTTTCTGGATCATGGCTTCCATATTGGGCCCCTTTTAAAAGCCAATTTTGGTCTCTGATTTGTACGTGGAGGTGGTGCCTGAATTGGTTGTTGTGGTCCAGGAGGAGCATGTGTTGGGGGCTGAATTGGAGTCTCATTTGGTGCTCCAGCTGTGGACTGACTTGGTTCTTGTGGTCCAAGAGGAGCTTCTGTTTGTGGCTAAAATGGAGTCTCATTTGGTGCTTCAGCTGTGGACTGGATTGGGGGTTGCGTTCCAGGACTCTCAGTTGCTGGCTGTGATTGCTGAATTGGTTGTTCTGTTTCAAGTCCTTGTGTTGGTGGCTGTGATTGCTGACTGGTCCCAGTTGGTGGCTGAGTTTGGGGATTAGTTGGTGGTTGAGTTGATGGCTCCTTTGGGGCGTGGGGACAACCATTTCTTCTATGACCTATTTTCCTGCATATCCCACACCTTTTTCTACTCCCACCCTGTCTCAGTTGTGTAGAATTCTTGCGCAATTCCCAACTCTCAAGTCTTCTCTTTTTTTTAGGTCTCTGATAACGCTGTCGTTGACGCGTTCAAATTAATACTACTTATCTATAACAACTTCAGTATTGTTAAGAAAGTAGTCAACAAAATAGAAAGGGTAAAGTAACCCAAAGTCGTCTCCCAACGAACA
>Ga0214545_1003796_pt1 | contig 28626 bp, 9 predicted proteins | sample CNSS4metaG_FD_160064 | JGI IMG/M metagenome (GOLD analysis project Ga0214545, IMG submission 160064) | Root nodule microbial communities from cowpea collected in UCLA plant growth center, Los Angeles, California, USA - CNSS4 | ecosystem: Host-associated > Plants > Roots > Nodule | place: USA... | reverse complement strand
GCCACACATAAGATAGTATAACCACGCAGTCCTGGAGTTTCCAACATCACCCCTACAAAACTAGGCACACCACGATGCCAACAAAAGCAGAAAACTGTTCAACTAGAAGTTTACAATCTAATAACCACGAGTACAGGGGGCCATAGCCCTAAAGAAACATGACAAAAAGAAGTATAAGGTACAACCCAGATGGCTAGGTAGCGGAATCGCCGTTCCCTTGTTGACCACGAGAACCTCGCCCATCTGCTCCCATCAACCAAGTTGATGATCATCGCAAGGAAGAACAGCCACATACAACACAACCATGCAACAAAACGGGTAAGCTAGAGCCAACACATATTCATCATACAGTTAAATATATATTCACCATCTCATATCCATATAACACCCGAACATGTTATGACTCTTCATTCAATACACTACGACTCGACTCGACTCATCCGAATACGTATAACTTAGTCGAATTCAGCAGATGCTTGCACTTGTGGTGGATACCTCTGCTCGAACCTGAGCTGCTCATCCACGAGCTATGTGTTACAAATGTTACGATGAATCAAATCTCCCTCACCACAAGGTTAGCCCTTAATGAATTTCAAGTCTCCTACTACTCTCACCACAGGAGTCAGTCCGCTCTAAGTGAGACTAACTGCCCCTCAGAGTGTCAGGATACAGTCCTTACCTTGAATCCTTACTTAGTTATATAGATGGGGCACCACCATGGACACCCACTAACAGGGGCCATGGGATTACGTCCCGACCACTGAAGCGTAGCCCCGGAGGTCTCACCTAGAGACCCCAAGGAATTACACGCTGACACGAACCAACATTCATAAAACATCATTAGGAGAACATCAAAAGCATGTTTATAATTCCATACCCATCCATGAGATTTATTCCTCGTATGCATCACATTTTGAATCCATACCACTGATCATCACCATCCCATGAGTCTAGGGTCTCATCTCATATCAATACCATGTTCCTTTAATTTCAAACCACACATTCATTTCACATGCTAAGTCTCATACCAACCCATCATCCACAATTCATGAATCATGCCGAAATATACTTCATACTCCATTATATACAGATCACTCATCATACAATCATACTCAACCAAAACAGATCATTCAGGGACCAATAGACATTCAAACACAGCACAGTCTCGCCCAGCAGCTCGCTCAGGCTGAGGGGTCTCGCTCAAGCGAGCCACCCCCTCTGCCTAGGCGAGGGCACAAGAACTAGAGCGTGGGCAATGCGGGATCTCGCTTAGGCGAGATCCCTCTCGCCTGGGCGAGTTGCCTGCTCGCTCAAAAGCCACAGCAGCTCGCCTGGGCAACCATTCGTGGAGAAAAAGGCTTAGGCGAGCCTCTGTTAATCTCGCCTAGGCGAGAATAGCTCGCTTGGGCGAGTTTATCAGTGTCCGCCACTGTTTTCACCTGCAACAGACGTAAATACGTACCACAAGCAACAATCCCACCGTATCATACATCCATATCGACAGGTAAACACAAAAGAGAATCACCAAGCACACAAAACAACATACTCGCACCAAACAAACAAAGGATTCTAGCTTCCCCGTACCTAGAATAGCTAGCAAGCGACCCAACACTCCCTCGACACCGAACGCACGAGCACAACAGCTCAAGAAGAGAATGGAAGAACTGAAAGGATAGAGAAACAAGAGCACGATATGGGTTACTTGGAAGCCCTAACGGGAAGAAACGAAAAGGAACAATGGAGACGAGAATGGCTAGCATAGTACTTACATGGAGTAGGAAACGACCTCGAACTAGCTCGAAGACGGCAGAATCCTAACCCTAGTAGAGCGTCACGTGAGAGCAAGGGGATGACGGCTGGTTCTTTTCTGAAAGTGAATGAAATGAGAAATTAGGACAACACTAAGGGTTCTTATATCATGGGCCAGCCTTTAGGCCCACTGTTGCAGGGCAGCCCACTAACTTTAGGGCAGAAATAAAAATGGGGCCTTACAAATATTAGACTTATGCAATAGAGAATAAATGATATATTATTAATGTTCAAATAGAATCATATAATATTTGATTGATTGATATATGATGTTTTGGATTGAAGTAAGATAGGCATGTATATGACATGGTGTGATGATTTAAGATTTTATAAGACTATGATGTGTGAGTTATGGTGTAAAATGTGGTGAATGTAGTAACTTTCAAGAGTGAGTACTATACTAATGTAATATTAGATGGTGCATTGAGAAGTGAATTCACTTCTCAATATACACAGCACACCCATAAGATGCATGAATTTAGGGTTCAACTAATCATAAATATTAAATTATGAATAATTCTTAGATTTTTTTTTTACACATATTGTTTTAATAAGTAATTCTTTTAAGTTCGGGTTCGAATGAAAAAATTTAAATATTTTATATGAACCAAGCATACAAATTGATTAAATACATTTTGTTTTAGTTATTGCATAAGAACTTTGCTCTGAGCAAAACAATAATAATTTAAGGTAGTTCTTTTGCCGTTCCCCATTAACTTATATATTGCACCAAAATGGTATTATTAAAAATTAAAGTGTTACATTGGTTTGGCTGTTATGAAAAATTGGTTTTTCGACCCAACTTAATTCCCAAAATGCAAACAAGAACAACATTAATAACGAGTTTAACTAAAGAGAAAAAAAAATTCTAAATTACACAATGTGTGTAGTGTTTTAATGTGTCTCAGACAAGCTCGCTATGAATTTACCCAATAAGCTCATATGTCAACAAAATTCTCTTAGCTAAAGCAAAAGGAAAAAGGAAAAGGTTCCAGCATAAAGTTAAGGTAAAAACTCATCTCCTAATTTTTCCTTTTATTAATGCTAGTGTAAGTTAAGACTCCCTCTCTCTTTTCTTTCGTTTTGTTTTTCACTATTGCTTTAAACTCAAGAAAAAAAAAAGGGAAAAAAACGCAACTCAAACCTCATCTATGTATATCCATTACTAATCTCTCCAGCCGACAAATTGATGGTTTTTTCGGCCGAAACATTGAGTGAATTGATCAAACATGTTTTGCATGTTCATACATTTATCTTTTTAGATTTTTTTCCCCTGGTCCAAATCCCTATGTAGCGGGAGTTGGCACGTTAAATAAGTAAGAACCTCACAATCGTTTATTGTTTTTTCTTCATTATTTCAGCAAAGAATATACTTTCTCCCTTTTTTTACTAGCAATCTGAAAAGTGTAACAAAATTCATTGTTTACTTTAATTCTTGCTTCTTCTGTCAAAGTAAAGTTTTCTGATTTCATCTCATAAAAACTTGTTCGTTTAACTTTGGAAAAAAGAGGAACCTAATTCACTTAAATAATTCAGTAAAAAGAATCCCATGAATAATTGGGTCTCGTTGGGTCAGCTTCTAAGTTACGGGATTTTTTTTTCGTGCATCATCGACTTTATCTAAATCTACCATTTATCAAGTTTAAAAATTATCTTTAATCGAAGTACACATAATTGTTTTTCAAATTTTAAATTCCTACTGTCGATAGAAATTTAGTTTTCGGAATTAAATTTTCAAGAGCATATTAATTATTCCGACATTAAACTTATGAAAATATATTTAGAAAAACTGTAATTAGATTCGAAGTATGACACTGATTTCTTGAGTTTTCTGCACATCAATTCAATAAAATACAAATATATGCTGATAATTTTATTCGTAACCATCGAATATTTTGCATTTAGTAAAGCAAATAGACTGCTTGAAGACCGGCGATGAGAATGATAAATATTTACATGTTGCAGAAGGTGATGCTGTAGTTCAGTTTCAAATATTACAACCTTCGTCATCTCCAAGAAGAGAGAGAGAAAACGGGGCAATGGCCACATTGAATGATCGTGAGCCTACTCTTTCGACATGGATCATTTCATAGTCACCTTCCTGCATTATGATACAAAACCCTGGTTTTATGTGCGATGTGATGATGACGCATCTGGAAATCCTCCAAAGTGGAAATGCATCTCGAATAAAACAAGCAAATGCAAACAATAAATCTAAATCATTTAGAGCTTAAATTACATTTTTCCACCGATTTCCATTCTGATGAAGAAACTACCAGTGTTGCATGCTAAAATCATGATACCAACTCAATCTATATTAATGTTAAAAGTATTCTTTGAAACTTTTAAAAATAGGATGCATCCATGAACCAATCACCCTGACTGAAGCATGTCAAAACAATGCTTCTAATTTTGCTTTATTTTTTCCCATGGAAAGATAGTTGATTATGCAACTAATGACAGTTGCTAGGTTTGAAAACATGGCAGCGTTGCATCCACTCAAACTTAGTGCCATGTATGTTTATAGAAACCCAGTTCTGGCCTGTTTAGTGCAATATATATTTGATTGAAACAAATCAATCTTGAGAGAATACGTAAATAAAAGGAATGAGGATATCAGGTGTTTTTCTCCTTCTCATTATAATTTTGGTCTTTCTGTCTTTCTTTCGTTAAATATTTAACAAGTTTAGAACGTGACAACATTCAATTGGCTTGTTGTCAACCCTTGACACATTTTATGTATCTTGATTATACTCTTGATCTTTCTGAAATTGCAACCATGAATGATCACAGCGAAACCAAAAGTATAAATACGCACATCACCACGTTAACATTTAGTGTAACATCTAAAATATCTGTTAAATATTTAATAAAAGATTGACGGAAAGACCAAGATTGTAGGAATCCACTATCAAGAAAATCCAATTTAGGCCATGGGAAACGGAAGACCAAAATTGCACAATTGTAATACATGTGGATCAAAACTATTGTACTGTATTTGAATTTGATTGCATAATACCTAAAGTATTGAAATATCTCATGCTTCTGATTATCCCAGGAAATTGCAACAACAAAAGTAAATCTTACCATTCTCCCATTTGGTGTGCTCAGTGGGCAGGCTGAAGAGTATTCAAAACTATTCCCAGGAAGTATTAACGGCTGTTCACCAACAACTCCAATTCCCCTGTCATGTGGAAAATAAAGTACAGAAGTTATTTTGAATTTATATCCCCTTAAGTTTCAACAACAACGTTCTTTTTTTATTAAGTGGGTTACCAGTATCGAAGTAACTGTGTTTTGCCAAGAACTATGTGCCACATGAGTTTAAAGTAAAAAAACAAAACTTTGGAAGAATAACAACATAGGAAAAGAGAAGAGTGATTAACTCACCAGACATTTTCCGTCTTCCCATTAGCATCAGTTATAATCCAATGCCTTCTAAGAAGTTGAACAGGGTGGTCTGAGTTATTGGTAATTCTTATTCTATATGCGAAGAAGTATAACCCCTTTGAAGGCTGACTTCTGCCCTCTATATATACACTCCTAACTTGAACCCTAATTCCCTGAATAAATCACAATTAATGTTAATAATTTCAATTAATTTTGGTGTGTAAAGTATTCTGTTTCTCATGAATTCAGCAATAGCATTTTTTTTCCTTCAAGACTTTGAAGGAAAATAAATAGTTTTTTTACTGAACATTGCTAATGCTAACTAAATTAGAAGATGTACCATATTACAAAAAGCCACGACAACAGGAATAGTAAAAGGTCTGATAGAAATCTAGGGTTTTATTTTACAACAAAGAATACAGAATCTTCTCCATTTACAGCACTGCAGAGTCCTGCACCTTCTTGTGTCCAAACGCCCTAATTTCCTTTCAAATGATAAGATAAGTCCCTCTCTCAAAGTCTTCTTTTTTTATATTTATTTATAGGAAACTTGCCTAATTTCTTCTAACTATCTCAGCCCACTAACCTTACTGACTAACTTTCTCACTAACAGACACCTAACTGGTATTATGAAACTTATGGAGAAATCATCAAATACAAATTATTCCAACAGAGATACTCAACATTTCCATTTCTGAACACATGGTATATAACTAATTATTCTACCAATACAATCAACTTAAAAGATTGCTTAAAAAAGGGAAGTTGCTTTACTAGTTAATCGTATTTCTAATTTAACTAGAGAATAAAGACCTGTTTAGGAGACAAAAGTATGTAATTGAAATAGGGATCATACCAAAGTTGTAGCATCACTGCAGCATTTTAAAAGAGAGTGTGGGGCAATTTTTTTTAGCTCATCACGATAACTAGCGGCATCCTGGAAAGACAGAGGAAAAGGTGTCCAAGTGTAAAACTAACAAATACACATAAAAGTACAAGTCACGTTTTGTAAAGTCAAGGTGAAAGATGCGAGGAGAGCTGATCTGATAGAGGATTAGAAAGAAAATGAATGTAGACATATGAAAGTTGAGATATGTACATATCACGCCATTTAATGGTGGAACTGAATATTGAAAGAAACAGTGTTTATTGAATTTTCGAAAACTGGGTTACAGACCAACAATATAATAATTTGAAACCAATTGGAAAAGAATGTACACTTTCACGTTATTTTGACTATGATTACGATTTTCTCTTTCAAACATTAGTGGAATTTTACGATATTCATTTATGTACATCAAATGAAATAATATTTACATCTTAAATGATAAAAAAAAATAGTTTAAAATTGTGTTCCAAAATTATAATCGAGCCAAAAGACAACATAAACGTTAGAGTTCCACATTATGTAAAAAGAGACAAATTGAATTACATATAAAGTGAGAAAAACACAAACTTATTTGTCTTTAAATTTTTGGGTTGTTGTATCTTAATGGAAGACAGTTGTCTGATCCTTCGTCAAGAAAACTTTCGATATAAAGACTCGTCTAAGCCAGTCACCAACATTAATCTAACTTTATGACAATGAGTTTATGGGTCTTCTACCTTATATGGTGCCCAACTTGCTCATATCTATCCAATGTTGGATTTAAACCCACACTTGGATTCTCAACCGTAAGAAGCTCAAAGACCTTTGTAATCTTTATCAGTTTGCTCTCATTGAATGAGAACCTGGTGCACTTGTTGCAAATTACGGATTACAGTATGATAACTTAAAACCTTAACTGCAGGCCCCAACTCGTTCGTGGTAAGAGGTAAAATAACATATGGTTGAGAGGATGTTTGTTTAAACTTCTTCAGTAAGTAAATGTGAAACCAGGATAAATCCTGGCAGTATCAAGTAGGTGGAGATTATAAACTACAGATCCTATGTGTGCCGAAATTGGGAATGGATCAAAGTAGCACACGCGTGGCGTCACACCACTGAATGCTATGTATATGGTTGAAGCTTTAACAGTGCAAAATCACCCACCTCTAATTGCATTTGTCCCCTTTTATCTGCCTACTGTTTCATATAATTCTGAGCCTTTATTAAATTATCTTTCAATTGCTGTAACAATTCATCTCTAACATGCAGAATCTCCTGGACAACAATAAGATCCTTGGAATGAGCTTCATAGTGCACACAGAGGGTGGATCTCTACCATATAAAGCTTTAAAAGGAAACAAACCAAGCCTATGATGCATAGAAGAATTATACCAAAATTGAGTCCAAGGTAACATTGAATACCAAGCCTTTGGATTATAATAGACAAAACATCATAGATACATTTCTGAGGTTTTATTCAAAGCTTCTGTTTATCCATTCATTTGTGGATTATAAGAAGAACTCATAGCTGGAGTGGTACTTTGTGCTTTAAAGAGGTGTTGTAAAAAGAACTAAAAAAAACTCTTATCACATTCTGAAACCATGGATTTAGGAAACCATAGAGTCCAACTATGCTAGTAACAAAAGATTCAACCACTATTTTTCTAGTAAAGTCTGCCTTTAAAGGAATGAAGTTCCCAAATGTAGACAGCCTATCTACTGCTACCATGATGGTGGAATACCAGTGAGAATGAGGCAAATGTGTCCATAACAATGTCTTCCCACACATGTAGATGAATGGGCAAAGTTCTAATAACCCCAAAGGTAAAGCATGATCTACCTTAGCTTATAGACAAATGGAGCATCCACCCACACACTGTCTTATGTCAGGTTGGATTTTGGCCAACAAAATTGAAAACAAATGCAGTAGTTTTGGTAACACCAGCGTGATCTCCCACTTTAGGGAAATGAAATTCAAATAAGATTTGCTTATTCAACTCTTCATTACACATAAGCACAATCCTGCCTCACCAAAATAATACTCCATTCTATGTTGTATGATTTCCCAGGTGTTTCTCTTCGTTGGACTACCGAATAAATTGTATGAGTTGATGGCTAATCCTATTGATCGGTTTGTGGGTTGTAGGTTTGTAGATCCCTTTATTGAAAATATTCCAGGTAAGGAAAAAGGCATTGTGTCAAGTTGGAGTTTTGTATTTTGTAGTTAAGTTATCTATAAGTGAAAAAGATTCATACCCTTATTATCTTAAGATTTTGGACTAAAGGTGGTGTCAAGTCTTTTGTATTGTTGCTCATGGTGCACTAATGAAAATCAACGTAATGTTTCTCTCCCAAACACCATAAGGAGATGGAGGGTGATGATTCTATGCTAGCCTACTACTATGGAAGAGACTCGGACTTAAGAAGTTTTCACATTTAAGATAAGGAATTTAAGGGAGTTCTTGTGTGAGAGGAGAATTAACCTAACTTTTGAATTAACCTAACTTTTGATTCTTACACTCCAAATGCTCTAATAATTTGACATGAGAGTGTGTCCAGATTATTTGGTGAGACTGGTGTGAAATTTACCTAATAATAATAGAGAGTGTACTAGAAAAAATCAAGATAGATCCCGCACAAAATTCAAATAATAGGTTAGACACCTGGAATCTCTCTTCCGCAATTGCTTCCTTCAATAGTCTCCTCAGACGCAACACAGGCTCCTCGTCCTCAAACAACTTCAACGAATCTCGAATTCTGGCAGCTTCCTTGTAATCCTGAAGAAAAGAAACAAAAAAAGCCATGTTCATCTCCGATTTAGAAAACAAGACAGCAACTAAACTAAACTAAACTAACCTCAGATTTAGCAGCTACTTGCAACTGTTGCTTGAGAAGAGCGTAGGTTTGGGTCCGAGAAAGAAAGGAGCTAGTGCTACTGCCACCACTGTCTCCCTCCGAAGCACAAGCTACGACCACACTTCTACATCTTCTTCTCACTCTCGCCTCCGAACCCAGCAACAGTAAATTCCCTGCACTACTACTCCTCAGACTCACACTTAACGATAACGATTGCATTTTTCGATCGATGCTATTGCTTCCGATTCTGCCCCAAACCAATCCTAATATTCTTCTTCTTATTATTATTACTCCTCTACTATCTAAAATCACACTCCAATCATCCTACCATACTACGCCTCCCTGGTATCTACTGCAACACAAGCGCCTCTTCCGCGGCAAAAGTTAAATTACAATGTACTTTCCAAATTAGCCATTCAATTTATATTTATTATCATAAGAAAATTGTCTCCTTTACTGTTACTTTGGGAAAAATGTATTTGCTATTTCACACAATAATTTTTTTAGTTCTTTGTAAAATTATTATCAGTCCTTCGATAAAATTTGTCGAAATTAATTTTAAAAAAGTTTGTAATTCATTTTTGTCTATTTGCTAATACTGTAAATTCATGGTAAAAATAGATATGTATTTTTGACTTGTCAGAAATTATCTTTTATTTATCTTTATAATTTTTTAATAAATACCTAATGTTGATGAGAAAAGCGTTAGATGTGTGCATGAGGGTGTTATAGAAATTGTAGCATGTTGTAAAGTATTATTCCCTAGCGAGTTATTATTGATTGGGTTGGATATTCTGAAATCTGAAGACTCTGAACCCCTATCCAAATTTCCTACGAATGGACAAGAAAAACACATGTGTCGCAAATAGTTATCATGAGATATTTTGTGGTGGGTTTTTGAGGGAGTGGAATAAAAAATTTGCATGTTTCTTATTCTCGATCTTCTCTAATGTAATCTTATATTAGTTGCAAGTGGACACGTGTTATCAACCATATTTGGAATTGAGTATCAACTTATTAAGTTAACCCTTTGAATTTTATAAATAAAAACTATGTCATTTTTTGTTAAAGATGGAGTCAAATTAACTTTTTAATGAAAATACTATTAATAAACTGGATAAATATTTTATCGTGGGACTCATTTTAGAAAAATAATTCGTCAAAAGTTTTGAAATAAAGGGACCTCTTACACTCTTACAGATCCATGTAACAGATTCTCCTTTTTTTTCTTATCAGTACTATTTGTTAATTTTGACCATTTTTGTTCATTTATATGCATGATTACTTTCCTCCTTTGATTAAATAACCTAAAAAACCATCTTAGTTTTTATTCTTCCTTTTTTTCTTTTTTTTTTACGTTTTTAGGTTTTATGCATGTGAGAATAGATAATAAAATATTAGTAGTACAGTGAAACGAATCATCTTTCGAGGCCACGTGTAGGAAGAGAGACGGCTAATGGGAAAGATTTCCAAAAGAAAAAAAGAAAGAAAATCCTATGAAAGAATGTTTATAAATTACTTTCTAAACTATTCATTTTAATTTGCGAAAATTTAACTATTCTTTTAAAAAAGAAATCGTTATAGAGAAGACTTTCAAAAATAAAAATGTTACGATAAAAGGAATGGAAGAAGATTAACATATTAATGAAGGTTAAATAAATAAAAAGCATAAAGAGAGAGAGAGAGGGTGCAGAAAGAAAAATACAAAAATTGTGATAGGAGTAGCTAAAACCAGGGGCTTTTTCATATATCTCCAAGAATTTCTCCTGCACCCCAGGCTATTCATTAATTACATTAAAATTCATACCAACATAGTAAGTGACAGTTAATTAAAAATTGGATCTGGTTAATCAGATTAAAGATAATTAATATATATTAAATTTTAGAAAATTTATAATTAAATATAATATTAAATGAATATTAATCTTAACATCATAAATGTAATTTTATTTTAAGAAATACCGATAAAAAATAAGTTTACTTTTGTTCAAGAATTATTGGTTTTATTAATTTTTTTGAATATTTGTAAAGAAAAATAAATATTACTGTTTCTCATCAGAAAAAAAAACAAAAAAAAGTAATAATAAAGATTACGTTTAAAAAAATTATAAATATTTATTTTCATAAATCCAATTTACGAATTTGTTGGTGTTCTTCAGAGAAGGGATGTAACTTCTAATATATTTTAATATTAATTATTATTAATTGTTGTATTGAAATTATAAAAATAATGAGTGGATTACAATAATGGAACACAATTTTATTATATTTAATAAATTTTAACTAATAGTAGAGTGTGTTTATAAAGTTTATTAATAATATGTATTTTAAAGAAAATAATGTGGGACTTCATTTAAATCATAAATATCATATATATTCTTAATTTGGATCGAACTAATAATTTATAAAGGAATATGGATAGGAATTAGAATTAGTAATCTTTCATATATCTAAACATTAATTCAATAAGTTGTTATGTAAGAGTGAGCATGAAACTTATTCATATTTAACTTAATCATTTGGTTAGGTTTAGGTCAAAAATTTCAAGTCGGTTTCACTTGAATTTTTTTTTTCAGTTGTTCTTCAATTTTTTAAAATAATAATAATAATAATAACAATAACAATGTTTTTCGTCTATAATAATAATAACAATAAAATCATACCATATAACAATAACAATCAAAATAAGTCACGTGTCCGTTTATTATTTTTTAATTTTTTTTAATTTTATGTTCTATCTTTTAATTTTAAGAATATGTATATGAGCTTTAACCTGACTTGATTATAAGATATGTTTTTATAAATACGGGTACGAGAGTTTAATATGAGTGAATAATAAATGTTTTAAGTTATAATTGTACACACCCAAATATACAACCACATAAAGACACAAATATACATAGAGACAAAGAAAACACATATATACACATACACATAGACACCAACAAACATACACGTACATACAAACAATAAATTCAAATACACACAAACATAAATTAACACACACCCAAGTAAGAAATGCTTAGATAAATGAACTTTAAGCCTAACTCAATCCCACAAAATCGGCTTGTAAGGTGAGATTTGTATCCACTTATACACTTTGAAATCACCTTAGTCAATGTGGGACTTCTAACACAACCATTTCCATAGGTCTTAGCACGTTGCAGGCTAGTATTTCAATCCTGAATTGCGTTATTTTTCCAATTTTAAAGTTATAATAGAAGTTAAAATTGTTCTACTTCAATGTATACTACAGATGATGTCTAACTCATAGTAACAACACTTCATTGATTTTCAATTGGAGTGTTTTCAAGACATAAGAAAAATTGTTTGACAAATGCTACTAAGGCGATGGGGAAAAAGACTCCAGTAACTTTGTGGGAATCTTATGGAGATCAGCTCCCAAAACTTCAAAGATTTGCTATTCACGTAATTACAAGTTTGACATGTAGTTATTTTGAATGATGTTTTTTTATGTTATGGCGAATTCCAAATTAGCTTAGAAGAAGGAAGGTAAGAGAATGTCACCTGAGGAGTTTAATCTTGATGGCATTTCATGATGATAAATGGATTCTGGAAATGTTGAAGGAGGAGGAGAGAATGAAAATATAGATTTAAATGATGCTCCCAAATTAAATGGAGATGAGGTTAAACTCGAAGTGGTGGTGAAGAAGATGATGTTCTTGCTATCCCATTCTTTTTTCAAGGAAGAGAGGAGATAGATCTAATGAAGATATTTTTATATTTTTTTAATTTGAATTATTTATATTAGATGAATTAAGTTTAATGAAGTATCGAGAAAATGATGAATTTATAAAGTTTGATTAAATATTGACAATGGATTAATTTTATTGGTATGGATGTATGTTTGGTGATATATATTATGTTTGTATAAGAAGTAGAATCTACAATATGCATTACGATCCCATGATTTACAATTATATGAATCATTCGCAAGATAATCTCAAATTTAACGAACCAGTATGTTATATGATGAGATGAAATTAATATCTGATAGTCTTGGTTTGAACTACATGCTTATTTATTTATTTTTTTAATCATATTTCTTTACCTTTTTCATGCTTGTAAGTTGTTTTTCTTTGAGAATTTAAGTAATTATAGTTAGTGATAGTGAATTCTAGATAATCACAATAATTATTGTCTTGATGATCGATTTCATGTGGGTTTATTTTTAAATATTTGGTTGTGTGTAATATTGTTCAACCTTTAAGTTGAGGTGGATTTAAAGAATTTGAATCTCATTATAACAAATATATTTTGAATTGGAACGGGGAGAAAATGTTGTGCTTTGAAAATAATTAATTTTGGTTCAATTATGTGAAATTGTTGAGTTGTTAGCACATTTCACCCAAACTCTTAATTGGTTTCAATTAAAACTCAAACACTGATATTGCGATAAAGTCTCTCTTAAAAAAACATATGAGTGGTTTCTTAAGATGGTTCTTAAAACTGAAATCCTAATTAGTAAGTTTAGCAGAAGTCCTAACCATCATCTTTGATATGAATTGCTCATATATGTGATTAGTTATGGATGAAATAAGAGAAAATGATAAGAATTATTTATCTGGTAAGAGTTTGTTTACTAAGTCATGAGTTATATCTCCAAAAAGCCTAATCCAAAGTAGAAAAACCAAATAAATTTTCTCTCATTCTAAAAAATGCCTACTTAAATGACACATATTTTCTGGTAGTTTGATGCATGATTTAAAGTATTTCAAATATTTTTGTTATGATTAGGTAAATATAAATGTTATAAATGTGTTCTTAGTATTAATACTTAAATCAAATATATTTTTACCTAAAATAAAGTAAAGATTGTATCAATGAAATTATAATGACCTAATATGTCTAATAATGTTTTGTGAGAAATATGTGCAATGTATTAAATAGCGAAATCATCAAATATATTAATTACAAACACATGGCTGGTACGTTAATAAATGAGAAATTAATTTAAATTATACTCAGCTGGTAGGTTAATAGATGAGAAATTAATTTAAATTATACTCAGCTGGTAGGTTAATAGATGATAAATGTAGTGAAATTATACTCATTAATAAGTGCACCAAGATATCATGATTTCTTGTAATAAAATTTTAAAATCTTAAGTAAAGTTAAAAACGTAATTAATAATATATTTATTATTATATATTTATACTTATACTTATATATAATGGATTTTTCTTTTTGACAATTTTTTTTTTCAATTTTACTCTTCAAATTAACATTTTATTTAAATTTAACAGATTTTTTAAATTTAACTATTTTTTATATTTTAATATTTCCCAAATTAAATAAATAAAAATTATTTATAATTAAATTATAAAATTTTTATAATTATAATTATATTTTATTTTTTCACAGAATACGCGTAGAGTATATATATATATATATATATATATATATATATATATTAAATTTATCTTTTAAATATAATTTTTTATATTAAAATAACTTTTTTTATCAATTTTATTATTATAAATTTAACTGCTTCTTTAAATTTCTCTGTTTTTTTATTTGATTGAATTTTAAAATTAAATATTTATAGTAAAATTATGAAAAGAATTAATATTTCATTTTATAATTATAATAGTTTAATGTTTCTTTTATATTGTAATGTACTGAACTGAAGTGATTATAATTTTATTCTCTTATCGGTTTTATGCCCATGAATGAATTCTGAAAATTAAAATGAATGGACGGTTTCATTTCAAAAGTTTTCATCCAATTTACTTGATTTTTATACTAAAATGATTCAATTTATTGGTTTAAAACTGTGAATATTATAGAAATAAAAGTTTATTTATTTATTTTTAAAATATAGTTGTAATTTTTTTAATTTACTATAATATTTTTTTTTCTTGTTTGAATCATTTTGTCTTTATTGTTTCCTTTTAAAGCAGCCAACTAGGTATTGGTTGAAGAAATACACGAACATCAAAGCATATTTTATTTTCTCTTTGATTGGTATGAACCTTTTTGTGTGGTGAGTCAGTATGCACATTCAGAGAATTGAATATAAATATGTTGAGGACCAAAGTTGAAACGTTTCTCCTAACAAAGACAGAAAGAGAAAGGCAATAATAGAAAAGTGGTGCTACCATAACCTAATGGTCCATCCATATTAGAATGGAATATCCCACATTTGAATCCAGATTCATGCAACGATCATTCTTCTTAAATACTATTATTTCATTATTCATTATTATTTATTTAATTATTTATTAGCATTAATTTTCTTACCCATCACGGTCAACCATTGCGTTGAAGCACAGAACCAACAAAAGAACCAACTGAAACTCTGTTTTCTCTGTTTCAGAGTTGGGTTTCTTGCTATCTACGAGATGCAGAGCATACTTCTTTCTCTTTCTCCTTTGGTCTCTCTCCGCAGACTTCACACTCCTCTGTCTCCTTCCACAGCCAAACTCAACCACATTCTCACTTCCTCTTCCTCTTTTTCTTCATTCCCATGTCAACCATCTTCTCCTTCTTCTTTCAAACTTGTTCCCTCTCTTCCCTTGCTCCATGCCGGACCAACCTCCGTGCCGGAGGGCAGTGCCGCCGAGTTTCCTGGGGTTAACAGTCTGTTTAACATTCTGGAGATGGGTTCCTTGTTTGGGTTCTGGATCCTCTTCAACATCTACTTTAACATCTATAACAAACAGGTCTTAAAAGTTTACCATTTGCCTTTAACCGTTAGCACGATTCAGTTTGCCGTAGGGGCTCTCCTTGTAGCGTTCATGTGGGGTTTTAATCTATACAAGAGGCCAAAACTGAGTGGCGCGCAGGTTTGTTAATGTTTGTGTTACCATTTACTCAGTTTTTGTTCTGTATTGTTGTGTTGTATTGGTCGTTGATTTCCTGGGTTGCAGCTTGCAGCGATATGGCCACTGGCTTTGGTTCATACTTTAGGAAATCTTTTTACTAACATGAGCCTTGGGAAGGTTGCTGTGTCTTTCACTCATACAATAAAAGCTATGGAACCTTTTTTTTCAGTGCTCCTTTCTGCTATGTTTCTTGGAGAGGTTAGAACTTAGAACTCCTTAATTTTGTTCGGTATATTTGATTCTTTTAAACAAGACTTATGATCAGTTTCTGAATCGGTTTTGGTGAGCTTAATTCGTTTCTTTAACCTTTGTTTTCCGACAGAATCCTACCCCATGGGTGGTTGGTTCCCTTGTGCCTATTGTTGGTGGGGTAGCGCTAGCATCTGCCACCGAGGCCTCTTTCAATTGGTAATGTAACATCTCCTACAATGCATGTCTTATTGCATCCATAGTTGCAAAATGAAAAAAAAAAATTGTTGAAAAGCAATATCTAGTTAACACCTAAAGTGAGAAATAAAGAGAAACATAGGGATAAGAAGGAAAAGACATGATAGAAAAAAGAGAAGGCAGAAATAGTAGGCGTTGATAGGGTGTATGATACCTTAAAGGTTATAGAGTTCACATATCAATCCTCTTAATCTTCTCAACAACCATAATGTGTTTTTATGTACCTTTTAATAATAATTGGAAAATTAACAAATTGTACTGCAGTACACATATGATAGGTAGATGTAATTGTGTTCCGCTAAGTGGAATTTTCTTTATTGGAATTTTTAACAGGGTTGGATTTTGGAGTGCAATGGCTTCCAATTTGACCAATCAATCTCGTAATGTTCTTAGCAAGAAGCTTATGGTTAACACGGAGGTAATATGTTCTGCTAAAAAGGACGAAATTTTTGGCATTTTGTTTGATTGTTGATAGTTGTTTTTTTTGCAGAGTTCTATGATACTTGTACATTACAACAGTTCATCTTTTTAAACAAACAGAAAATAATGTGCTCTTTTTTGTCATCAGGAATCTATAGACAACATAACTCTCTTCTCAATCATAACGGTTATGTCCTTCTTTATATCCGCACCTGTAACTTTGTTAATAGAGGGCGTTAAATTTACCCCTTCTTACCTGCAATCTTCTGTAAGTGTTTTGAATTCTTTATGGTTGAAATAATAGGATTTCTGTTTACATTCTCACATCTAACCATCTACATATATTATGTTGATCAGACTATTGATCATTATGTCATTTTTTTTTTCTTTTAATAGGGATTAAATGTTAACGAAGTGTACATCAGATGTCTTCTTGCTGCACTATGTTTCCATGCCTATCAGCAAGTAAGTTTTTTTAATTCAAAAATTGTTTGCATGCTTCACTTCTCTCGTCCACCTTTTATTCAAAATTGTTGTTACTTGTATTTCTTCTTAAATGTAATGTAGGGATAATTTTGTCTGGATTCATTGCAGGTTGCTTATATGATATTGGAGAAGGTGTCACCTGTTACGCATTCGGTAGGAAATTGTGTGAAAAGGGTTGTGGTCATCGTGAGCTCAGTCATTTTCTTCCGAACTCCAGTATCACCTATTAACGCACTTGGTAAAATTCCTATTTTCTGGTTCCAACTATATATAATAGTTTGAAAAGTATTCTATACTTTTTGAACCATATCTGATATGCTAATGTAAACCAGAAAAGGGAAAAAGAAGCTTTCTTCATTCAAAATCTTTTATTACATGAACAGTCTACACGGAAAAATAATTTTTAGTGTAACAACTACTCAATATTCTAACAAAATTATATATTTTATCTAAAACACAAAACAGTGTGCAACAGTGTGCAGTTGTCATAGAGCAGTCAAACATAGTGTTCGAGTGATTTAGGTTTGGTGTTGCTTCTAATGGGCTTCGAGTAAAATGGCCCACTATCAATATCCCTACATATCGTACTTACACTCTTCCTCTACAGGCACTGCTATAGCTCTTGCTGGTGTTTTCCTGTATTCTAGGGTGAAGCGACTCAAGCCAAAGACCATTTAAATATCAGCGTAAAATTTTTCCAGTTGCAAGAGAAATCTGATAATTAGGTTTCTGAAAATTTCTTAATAGGTGAGATAGAAATTGAGAGTTCTTGATCCTCACGTTTTTTTGGTAATTAGGTATCCGATTTTATTGTACATGTTTGAGTGGCGCTAATGGTTCATGTATCAGATACGATTGGCCTGCTCATCGATAGTATACTTTTATCGATGAATTGAGATTGGTATACACTATATCGACTTTACTAGCAGTGAGAATTATGTATCAGCTCAAGTGAACAATAATACACAAGAGTACTAAGTTTTTACAAATTTACTTTATCCCTCTTCTTCTCTCTCAGCGTCCCATAAGTAAACAAATGAAATTAATTAATTATTTACTGAACCAGTATATAAAATATGGATTATGATATTTTAACTATTAAATTTTGACAACTTTCTCTTATAACATGATGTGTCATCTTTTAAGTGGTTTTGAAATATTGAGAATGAGAGAATAGAGGAATAGAAAACCATTTAGAATATGCCACATAAGATTATAAGAGAAAGTTGTCAAAATTTAGTAGTCAAAAAATCATTTTTCATAAAATATAATCCTTAAATATTCAGATAGTTTGTCACATTAAAACAACTTGAATATGAATGTTTTTAGGACTTGTTCCAGGTTTCACTGGTTTATGCAATCTTCGAACCTTGATCATATGATTCAAAAGATTTTTCAAAGGATGCGATCTCCGATACTAAAGATAATATAAATTTATAATTTTATGATATACAAGTATATAAATAAATGAAAATCTTTTATTATATTTCTTTAAAAGTTTACTTTTTATATTCTTGTGAATATATATATATATATATATATATATATATAATTTTTAAAATCCTAATTGGGTAATTAATACATTAATTAGATAAATAAAATTAATTATTATTTTTATACATTAAATTAATCAATTAAAAATAATTAATCAAAACTTATATAATACTATGTTTGCATCCTTCAAGTACCATAAGCACAAAATTGTAATGTTTGAAGTTATAATCCTTTTTATTTTTAATTTAAGAAATTATTCTATATTAAATTATGTTTTTCATTCTCATTTTTGTAAAAAAATCTTGAATATGTCTCTTTATTTTCATACGTTTCTATTTGGTTCTTATTTTGGAAAATTTGATGCAATGAGATCATTTCCTTTAGTAATGTACTACAACGTGAAAGATGGGGTATTGGTTTGTGATTTTTTTAAATACAAATTTTCACGTGTCAAGTTAGCGTTATGTTACGCGACAGTGACAATGTGATGTGACAATGACAGTACCACATGTCATCGTCCTACCAAATATCATGATCCAAATCTCAATTTTGTCATTGAATTTGTTATTTTGATTTAATTAACTTCTACTTTTTAAAAAAATTGAACTATTTCACTCTCTATAAATTGAGACCAAATTTAATTTTTATATAAATGTGTTAGACTGATATTTTTATTAAAATTTACAATTTTATTAAAATTTTTAAGAAGATTAAGTTTTTTAAAATTTATATTTTAAATTGAACTTTATTTGAAATTTTTTTAAAATTTTAATTTTTTTTTTCAAAAAGTTAAATTTTAATTTATAAAATTGTTATTTTTTAACCAATAATAACATTTGTATAAAAATTCTTGAATTTTACATATTTTAAAAATATAAATTATTTAAAATATAAATTCAAATAAAAACAATAATAAAATATCTAACAATAATAAAGTTTAATATAAAATATAAATTTTAAAACCAATTCATATATGATATGCTCTCTTCAATATTTCCTACTCTTAAGAACTTAGTTTTGAAATTATTTGATAAAATATAAAGGAAGTCAACATCTCTATATAAAATAATGTAAGTATTTCTCAAACAGAAAAAATCTATAAAAATAGGACAATTTAAGTTTTTTGTTAAAAAAATGTTATCTTTTTTTATCCTTTTAAAAAATTTAATTAAATTGGTAGCGGGATGCGAAAATTCAAGAGGAATTATTTTAGGAACTTCAATTCTTTTAAAATGTTTTTATTTAAAATTATTACAAATTTAGTTTTAGTTTTTATTAAAAATAAATTTTAAATTAAGTTTAATGTAAAATATAAATTTAAATAAATTTAATATTATTTAAATATTTAATAATAATATTAATATAATATTTATATACAAATTTAATTTAATCTTAATTTGAAAATATAAAAAAAACTAAATCAACTTAAAATAACAAATACATAAATCAAAATAAAATATAAGATTAAAATAATGATATTTAATATAACAATGACATGTTACATCGTTATCGTTATCATTATGTGACATGACGCTAATTTGAGACTAATTTAATATATTATGATTTTTTTTTTTATTTCTAAAAAAGAATATAAATTGAAACATGACACATTTTTAATAATGTTAGTATAACATTAATGAAAGAGAGTCCAGAAACAAATAAAAATAAAATGATCTAAATTAATTTAACCTTTATTTTATAATATTTTATACATATAAAAAATAGAAAGGCGGATTAGCGCGGATTGGGCCGTGGGCTTGCGGGCTTGCTCACATGTGTGATAAGCGATTTTTTTTGTGTGTTGAACAAAATATTTTTTTTATAATAATTTATATTCATTTTTTATCGAAATAATTTCAATTAGTTTATTTAATCAAAGACAAAAAAAAAAACAATGAAGATTATAGCTAAAGTACAATAGTAACATATCATCTTACAAAAGATATGTATCTAAAAATGCATAAAAAAATTCTATATTCAAGAACTAAAATCATTATCTTATATACAATGATTATACATAAACGTTGTAATAATAATAATAATAAATAAAAGGAACTAAAAGAAACAACATGATGAATGATGTGAGAACTATAAAAATGAGAACATAGAACATATAATTTTGTAAGCGGGTCAGTCCGCCTCGTTTCGCTTTTAGTCTGTGCGGACTACGGACCTATGCGGGGTGGGCCATTGCGAGCCAGCGGGTTCAACATCTCAGCCTGTCCCGTATTTTTTTGTGTGGGCTGCAGGCCAGTCCGCCTGACCCGCTCCGAATTGTCATCCCTAACTCTATATGCCACCCTAGGGAAAAATAAATACATAGAACAAAATTCACTCTCATAAAAACTATGGTTGTGAGTGTTTTTTTTTACTTGCAGTTTGAGTGAAAATGTTCTTTTTACCCAAACTTTGTTGTCATACTATGTAAAACTTTATGAAATGACTTTGTAATCCACTAGAGCCTGAAATCACATAAAAACTAGCAATAGAAGCATAAGCTTTCTTTGGAATATGGATGAAATTTTTACTTGATGTAATTCTAAAACATAAGTTCAGCCTAGTAGAAATTTTTTACTAGAAAATAAACTATATATTTATAAATAAGTAATTGAGTATTCCAACATGTATGATATTTACCATAATTATGATAATATGTTATTTTAATTATATTTTTCTGATAATTCTAAACTAGGTATAATTTATTTTAAACAATCTAGATAAATATTATTTTAGTTATTCAATCAAATAATTAACCAACCTCAAATATTGGAGATAAAAAATTTAAAATACAAAAGTGAGATAATCTTTGTATTATATATTTTGAAAGTCTCACTTCAAAAAGAGATAAAAATCATTTGACATTATATACGGATGCAAATCTTAACTCAATTTAGTTTTGTGGAATTGAAACATTAGTGCATATAAAGGTTTTGAGTTAAACCATCAGTGCATATAAAGATTTTGAAGTTAATTATTTTAGAAATTCTTTTCCGATTCTTTATTCGAAATATATTCACGAACTAGAAAGGTAGGTGATTTTGTGTGTTGATACATTTTGACATATTATGTTCTTCATACATAAAGTTACTCGGACATAAGATTTTCTTTAGAGCATAAAGTTACTCGGACATAAGATTTTTTTTAGAGCAGTTTAGCCATTTTGTCCAATACTATATTTTATGTTCACTTAGTACTTCTTCTCTTGTAAATAGTATCAATTGTCCCATGATAGAGACCAAGTCGGTCGAGTCATAATTGAATAAATCGTGGCGTTTGGGTTAGTGTTACACTCTTAAGTAAAAAAGAGTTGGCCCTAACTAATGGCTATAGTTTTTTTGGCCTGGTGGCGGAGGCTGGGTGGACCGAGTCACAATCGAATCATGACACTTGGACTCATACGCTCTTAAGTATAAAGACTTGTTAGGTCTATAAAGAGGGTTTCACTAGGAAGACACAATATCAATGAAACCTGAGCTCAACCACATAAGGCATTGACATCACTCTCAACCCAAAACCTTAAGGCAATGAGTTTATGGGTCTTTGTCCTTATATAATGCTTTACTTTCTCATTTCTAGCCAATGTGAAACTTAGACTCACACTTCTTGTCAACAGGGACGGACCTATGTGGTGACAGGGGGGAGCCGTGGCTCCCCCAGTTTTTTTTTTGAATTTTTTTTATATATATTTATATATATTTTAAATTATATTTATATATTATTTATATTATGAAAAATTATAATAAAAGATAAAATAAAAAAATTTAATGAAGACATTGATTTATAAAAGAGATTAGATTTTTTTTTTCTCGTTACAAGATCTTTCCACCATGTAAATTATGAGAAATCAATACAAAGAGATAGATCGGGAAATAGAGGTTGGAAAACACATAAATTGAGATTGAAGTATACATTATTGCATGATCTCTCATATCAAGGTTAGTATTTTATCATGATTTATGTATGTTAAATTTATTTAGAATGTTTATCCCAAATTAATAAAACCCTAATTATGATTTTAGGGATTCTTTTATGAAAATGGTATGAACCTAATTATAATTTTTCTCATATTATTATAATCCTTAATTGTAAAATTTAGGGATTTTGTGGTTTTTGCTGCCTATGGTATTTTTTTTTAAGTTTTGAATTCATACCGTGTTGCTTATTTAATTAAAGTGATATGAGTTTTGTTATGTTTTGCATTGTGATAATTGTGATTTGTGAATATAAATTTTATTTTTTTCATATAGGCAAGAGATGATAAATTTATATTAGAAAGATTATGATAAAAAGTAAAAAAATTGATTCTTTTTTTTAAAGAGGTAGGTTTGTGATAAAGATTAAAAAAATGCATATTAACTAAACTTGAGAAATTTCATGAGAACCATGAATTCAAGACAATAAAAAACAAATATCTAAAGTTCTTAGAGTTATAATATAATGAATTTAAAAATTCATTATAACGCGAGAAAAACGGCCTCAAATTTGACAATACCACAAAATCAAATTGATAAGGTACAAAGTACTTATTTAAAATGGTATTCATGGTTTGGTATCATGAAATAATAGCATGATATAATAATGAATGATAGTAATATTTTTTTTTTTGAATTCTACTATTATGTTAAGCAAAGGAAATGAAGAGAAAAGATGAATAGCTTTTTTTCTAACTAAAAAAAATTATATATAAGAAATCTATTTGGCTCCCCTACATTTTTTATCCAAGTTCCGCCACTGCTTGTCAGGAAGACTTTCCATACAGGGACTTGCACTCGTCTTAGGTCTTACAAAGGCGGTTTCACTAGGAAGACACAATACCAATGAGACCGGAGCCAAACCACATAAGACATTAACATCACTCTCAACCCAAAACCTTAAGACAATGGGTTTATGGGTCTTTATCCTTATATAATGCTCCACTTTCTCCTTTCTAGCCAATGTGAGATTTAGACTCACACTTAGATTCCTAACAATTGGTATCAGAGCCAAGGTCACGAATTCAATTCCTGATGGGCATTTGTTAAGGAGGAGATTGTTGCAAGTTGCACAATTATCCCGTGGCGGAGGCTAGGTGAGCTAAGTCATAATCCAAGAGTGGGATTCCTAGTAAAACAATTACTGAGGGGGAAATTATTGTAAGTGACATTAATTGTCCCGTGACAGAGGTCAAGTGGGTCGTGTTACACTCTTAAGTAGAAAAGGGTTGTACCCTGACTAATGACTATAGCTTTTAGCCTAGTGGTAAGCGCTCGATCCTAACACCTTCAAATTACCGTCTCTTTTCCTTAAGAATAGTTCAAGTACACCTAAACAGAAAAGTTAATACAAGCACAGAAATATTTCGTATCACAAGTATTTTATCCTGTCTAATTTACAAAGTAAAACTAAAGTTATTGCTACTTGTTTCAATCTTGATGTGTGCTTAGTCTCTATTACGACAAACTATAAAAAAAAGAAAAAAAGAACACAAGCATTTATGGTAGTTCCCTCAACGTTTTACTAAAAACACTACAACATACATTATTTTTTATAGTGATATGGGTGTGAATCTCCATCCAACACAAAAAGTAGAAACATTTTAGTTAATATTATTTGTGTTTCTTGTAGAAAACGTGATCAGACATTTTCTTACGGAAACAACAGACATATTTTTTTCACCACTTTTTTATTTCTCAAGTAAAATAATGAAAAATTTATTATCATTGTTTTTTGGTATATGAAACGTGGAAAATGGTAATTAATAATGAAAATGTCTTCCTTGAGAGGTAGGAAAATAAAGTATTGTTCTTTTTTAGGTCGTCTTTAATTCCCTTCAAACCCTTAGAACAATATGTGTATATACACCCTTTCCGTAGAATCTTTATTTATTGAGGTTCAGCATGGCTCACAAATCTGTACTGGTCTTCTATTTAAATATTTTACTTTTGCAAAAATACATTTTTTTTAATATTAAAACTGAATGGACTAATTAATATAACCTTAAAAAAAATATAGTATAAACTAAATAATATTCGTAAAGTAGGTACTTTTTTAGTGTGGACTAAAGTAGCTGAAATAATCTTAAATCAATTAATCACATGTTTAATAATAAAAAATTACTCTGACTTTTCTCGGGGAAACTGGATCTTTCTTTGGTGATTTTATTTCTATTTAAAGCTGATTATTATGAGAATGATCCTTCGCCATTAATTGTCTTTTTTTTGCAACGTTTAAACCTTAAATTAAATAGAAGTTGTTAACTATAGTCAGTTACTTCATAAGATTTTTTTCAGGTAAGACTATTATTATGTATTGGGTGGGTAAGAAAGAACGGGGTTCAACTGTTAGGAGTGTTAACTCAAAATTAACCATATGTTAGGTGCAGTAAATTTTATGCACAAATATCATTATAACCAACTACATTTCAAGTTAACTAGATTTATTTCCCCAAAAAGATTCACTAAGAAAATGTTCATTCTATATTTGAATTAATTTATTTTGCATGATTAAAACTTTATAGAGTTTTCTTCTTTAAAAAAAATCCTAAAAAATAATCAGATACGAGCATGTACCTAGTCTTTGACATCATGAAACTAATAAATGAGTGCAAATTCAGAATATCAAGCTCTCGTATCAGTGGAGTGAAAGTGCTCCCTTATTAGGGTTTAGGAACATGTTAAATTTGTTATTCATGCTTCAGAACATTCTCAATAATCATAGCCAAAACTTGTCCCTCTAGGACTTTTCTGGTAGGTGTGTTTTTTAGGACTTGCCCTCTTCAAGCCTAAAAACAAGAACAGCTTGAAATGTTTTTGGACATTTAGGCTATGTTCGCTTTAACTTATTTATTATTGATGAGGAAGGAAAAGCGAGAATTTGTTGTGTTCGTTTTCAACAATTTAGGTGGATGTGAAAGCAGGGAAAGGGAGGATATAGCATTCATTCATTCCGCGCACTAACGAAGAGTTATGCGAAGAAAGATCAGTTTTTTACATGAAATTACAATAATAACCTTTTTAACCTATTTTTTTACTTATATTTTTTCATTTATTCTATACTGCAGTTACCTTTTTGCTTTTCATATTACTTCATATATATTATATAATTCTTAATTCTTAATTCATTAATATTCAAATAAAGAATGTTGAAAAAAATATATAAATATGCACATATGTTATAATAATAATAATATATTTTATTTTTAATTATTTTTATAGTTAAGGACAAAATGGTAATATTTCATTTTTTATTAATTAAAACATTTTTTTAATCTATTACATCAATCAAATCATTCACAAATTCTCACAAACTTTACTTTCAAATTCATTCACAATCACTTCTAAATCCCTTAAAAAAAACAACACACAATTTACTCTTACATCTATTCAAATCCATTCATTTCATCTCTCTCAAACCCATCCACTCAAGTGAACAGAGCCTTAATGTTTTTTGGACATTATCCCTACAAGAGAAACAATAACAAATATTACAAATAATCTAAATGGAGTGAAATTATGAATGTTAATGTGGGCTTTGTAGAATTCATGGATTAATTGCACACAACTGCATAATATCTAGTCACAGAGCAAAGTTTGACCATAACCATTGCAATGAAGTAACCGCAACAGCATTATAATACTTGAACTGTAACATATGGTCAAGTATCTAGATGTGAAACAATCTTGGCCATTTGATGCTTCATATGAATTGCCATGCAATTAATGCATTCTCAATCTCTCTCTCCTATTAAGGAACACAAACGGAGATGGCTTGAAACGCAGTTTCTGTTATCCCTCACTTTCTGTTACTCCGCTCATGGACACTGAAGCAAACCTCACAGAAAACTATGGCTCGCAGCCAATGTATGTGCAAGAAAACTGCTTGAAACCCAGCATGGGGGATCAGCTTCCTTTTGGAGCTTCTTCCTCGCAGGGTTTCTTGCAAGATTTTCATCATATTGATCACTTTCCTGCGAATAATGGCTCCTCATCCAATCCCATTTTCGGGGTACACACTCCAAATTTCGATCCCTTTGATCACAATGTAAACTGTGAGTCTGCACCTCCTGATTTTGAGGTTTTTGAGTGCAAGCCTTTTGCTGAGAGCAATGGTAGTGCGCATGCTCATCTGATGCACAATTTCCAATATGTAGGTTATAGTTTGAACCTTCCTCGGACGAATCAAATGGATATGGTGGTGGCAAACCAGAGATACCTTCCTTTCGGTGCCCTAGAAACCAAACCTTTGAATTTTGTTGCACCAGATGAAGTCTCATGCATATCCCCACCTAATAATTATTATAAGAAAGTTGGTTTGAATAAAAACCTCAGGGAATCCCCAAGCACTAGAAGAACTTTCAAAGCTCGGAAGAAATCCAACATAGTGAAGGGGCAATGGACATCAGATGAAGACAGGTGCATAATATTCCCATGTTTAAACCTTTGCTTTTGGCTATTTATATAATAATCTCGTTACGGATTTGACCTGTTTCTGTTGAAAAATCACATTGCTTTCCATAAACAGATTGTTGATTCAACTGGTGGACCAATATGGAGTGAGGAAGTGGTCACACATAGCTCAGGCGTTGCCTGGGAGAATAGGGAAACAATGCAGAGAACGATGGCATAACCATTTAAGGCCAGACATTAAGGTTTCGATTTATTTGTCATAAAAATAATAATGATACTTTTAAATATATTATACTGTTGAAATTCATTGTGGTATTTTGCAGAAGGACATATGGACTGAAGAAGAGGATAAAATACTGATCCAAACTCATGCAGAGATAGGAAATAAGTGGGCAGAGATTGCAAAAAAATTGCCGGGAAGAACTGAGAATTCCATCAAAAACCATTGGAACGCAACAAAGAGAAGACAATATTCAAAGAGAAAGTGTCGTTCAAAGTACCCTAGAGGCTCTCTTCTTCAGGAATATATCAAGAGCTTGAACCTAGACCAAAATCCACCAATGGACTATCGAAAAAAATCTGTTAAAAATGGCAATGCAAAGACAAACAACAACGGCAAAGCAGCAGCTCAGATCCTGTGTGGTGATCAATTCTGTCCCAATGGACAGTTGGTGGCAAAGTATGATTTTAACGAGGTCCCAGATTTTTGTTTGGATGAAAACTTGTTTGAAGAGGGGTGTAGCATTGATTCTCTGCTAGATGATATACAAAGTGCTTCTACTATGGATGACAAAGATTTTGATGGAAAACTACAATGTGCTCCTACTGTGGAAGGAAAACAATCTCATCACCATGTTCATATTGATGAGCATCGTGAGACTAAGATGATGGCACCAACTATGGGGATTCAAGTTAAGAAGGAACTGGATTTGGTGGAGATGATGTCACACCACGTTAATGAAAGTAGTGATATATAAGCTATTGCCTCCATTATAGTATACAATCTCCATGTAAAATAATTTCATCATTTCATGTTTTGGAGTTTTTATTATATAAGAGAGCTTCGAATCAGCTCTCATAGTGCTACCATTATATGCATGCACAACAATGGAAGAGAAAGGAAGGATTTACTCATTTCCAGAAGAGAAAATAAAGGTAGTAATAAAATCCAGGGTTATGCTTGTTACGAATGGTATAATATATACATAAAGATGAATTTTTGTGTCATCTTTTTCTTTCACAGACTCTACAAAATATTAAGTTATTATATGTTATAGTTTTATAAATTAATAACTCTTGATTCTTTCATGCCTCTTCCATATATGTAGCAACTTGGTGTTGAAGTGATTCTTGGTAATTGATGGAAAAAGAGGTAGCAACTACTACTTCAGTAACATAGATTATGCAGAAGGGAACATGCCAAGGGCTGTTTTTTATATTAAAGTTAATTTGTCCCAAAAAAATGTGCTAATAACATACTATTTAATACATTTTTAAGACACTTATTACTATTTTTTAAAATTCATTTAATATTATATTCTTTGTGCCAATGTTAAATATATATATATATATATATATATATATATATATATATATATATATATATAATTTATTTTATATATAT
>Ga0214545_1003795_pt1 | contig 28628 bp, 9 predicted proteins | sample CNSS4metaG_FD_160064 | JGI IMG/M metagenome (GOLD analysis project Ga0214545, IMG submission 160064) | Root nodule microbial communities from cowpea collected in UCLA plant growth center, Los Angeles, California, USA - CNSS4 | ecosystem: Host-associated > Plants > Roots > Nodule | place: USA... | reverse complement strand
TATATATATACCAGATAAATCATACAAGTACACCAAAGGAATTCATATCCTTTGGTTCCATATCACATGGCCACCACCACGTTACCCGTGTTCTACATCTTTTAGCGAATACCTCGATATGTCTTGCTACCACACCTACCAACCACAACTGATAGAGCACGTGCAAGAAACCATGCTACGGACCACACTCCGTAACGCCAGGTGGAGTTCCCAATACGAATAATATTCGTAATGTCCCAAGACTACCAAACTCGTCAGCTTAATATTGAGAAGGGCAATCTAACTGGACCCATCCGTACATGCCACAACGCGCACACTCACACCGGCAACACTCGCCAACCCGAGCCACAACTCAAGAGTTCCTTGTGTTCATCCGCCATCCCGAGCGACAACTCAAGAGATACGTTTTGAGCCACAACTCAAGGAACACCAGCAAGCTGACCTTCGAAGAATCACCAACGTCTTGTAGACCACGCATATCAAAACAAGCAAAACACTTTTGCCTCACCAATATCGCCTGACACTACTCACGAGTTGCTAGGCGCAACGTGCTTTTCAGACCGCCTGACGGGGGACGTGTGCCGCCAAGCGCCATTGCACACCTTGCCTCTACAGGTATCGCCTGGCAGCACTACCTTCACCAGAGGCGCCACACATTCTTGTTGTCCTCTGAAATTGTCACTATTGCTTAATAGTTCCAATACTGGCGCTAGGCGCCACACCAGTACTCGCGTAGTACTGGTTCTGGTTTGGGTTCAGGTACAGTTTGTTCACACCCTTACTCACATAGTCAATCAACCAATACAATTATCATATCTTTGCTCAATAAGAGTGCCTACAATCCACTACCACCATCATAATTACTACATAAGAATTTTTCAATCAAAATCATATCATTAATAATTAGTGACACTACTGGTACCATTACATTCATAATATGGTCTGATTTATCTCAGGACCTTGACCTATCCCATGGCTTAGCAAGTTTAAGTTTATTTAACCAACCCCAACTATTCTGGTTTTAATCGATTTACGACCCAATAGGCTGCACTCACGTGTTTAGGCTCACGATTCATCCCTAAAACCTCCAATATACGAAATTCCATTAAAATTGACCACTTAATTTAGTGCAATTTTGATAATCCCAAATCATCAATTCTAAAAGCATGTTCATACAATTTTTTTTTTCATCCAATCAAACCTTCAATTACATATAATTCAACGAATTCTAACTTCCAATCATTCACAAACAGTTAGTACTGTCTTTTCCCCCGATCAGAATCATACTAGAAATCCCAAAATACAAAAATCACGTTGCCTGGCGGGTGTTCATCACCACCAGGAAATTCAAACAGAACCCATAAAATTGGGTGGCAAACATGTGTCGCCTGGCAGCCAGGGCTATGCTGCCAAACGGTTCCCCATTCAGGAACCCATAAATCACTCTAAATGCATGAGTCATTTGGCAGTAGTTCATCACCCGCCAGGCGGTTTCTGGAAAAATTCTAGAACCATGCAATTAAAAATACGAAATTACTGGTACGGTTCCAGCTCTCCGAACCTGGATTCCTTATCTTGAAATTGGAAATTTTTTAGAGTTCCTCCTTGATCACTATGTGAGCCTAGCACTTCTCCTTGGAAGTTTAATTTGGTTTTATTAAGGTTTGAACCCATAACCATGCCAATGCCAACCCAATGCACAACCATTCAACCAATTCATATTTCATGATAATTCTTAAAATCCTAAGATTATATTATCACTAAGCATGATCAAACATATTGTTAAAATAATAAACAATTAAATAACACATAATTGGCATACATAGAACTTGAACTCAAGTCCTTTCATAAAAACCAAGTACTCTCAATCATTTAAGCTAGTACTATTACACATCACATTAATCAATAATAATTGTCATAAAGGCTCCCACTACCCGCATTTATTAATTAATTAATTATTCAATTAGTTAAATTTAGCAGATCTTACCGGATTCACGTTTGCTGGAGCATAGTCTCGAAGTGGTTCGCAGTTGGTGGTATTGTGGCTACGTGCGGCAGTTCTCTAGCAAAGGTTAGAAAAGCTTTGTCACGAGAGTTGTTTTGGCTTCTGTAGTGAACGCTGGTGATAAGCTTCATGGTGGTTGTTAGGGTTTTTATATTGAGAGAAGTTTGAATATAATGATGTGGCATGATATGATTGGTTTAGATGTTTTTTGTCAGAATTGATGACATTGCGTTTTGGTTGGTCAGTTTAATAAGTGAAGGATAATGTCACGTGGCATTCTCTAGTTGGACTACTTTTGTGAGTGGTAGGAGGCGTGAAAATTAGTAGAAATAGGGGGTGTAGGTCAGAGTTTTTTTGGGGCCATTTGAGTAGGAGAGTGTATCAGTAAATTATGGTGTGCATAACAAAATTTTCCATAATTTACTAATTTTGGCCTTATTTTGTAACTTAGAACAATTTAATTTCACACATTTAATGAATCAAATTTAACTTCAGCTACATCAACAAACATTTAGAATATCCAAGAATATTTTATGCAACTAAAATAACCTTTCAAACCATTTTTATCTCACAAACTCAATAAGTTCAATTATCACAAATCTTAATTAAATCAATCTTTTAAGCATAAAAATTCAATTAAATAGTTAAAATTAAAGATCAAATGAAAGAATAAATATGCACTCATTAGTCTAACTTCACCATCACCTATAGCCTCACCTGCTTATGCCATAACAACAATCATAGCAAAACAAAACACACAACCAACACAACAAAGAAGGGTAGTCTAATAATAACTTTGTACATACATAAATAAAAAATTTAGTATATGTGTTCTCTAATAATTGTAAAACATGCATTCTACGAGCAACACACAACAATTTGTGGATATGTATATAATCATTCTAGACTCAAATACATATTTATGCATTGAAACAAACTTTAGAAGTTTTGCTATTGTCATGTAATTGAAATCCCGAAATGTCACAACCAATAATGATACCTAAATCCCCTCTCAAGGTAAGTTCACTTCTAGCTTGCGAAAAAAAGGGTCTCCAACCCCAGATCCCGCTATAGGAACCTTATTCACTCTTACTATGCAAACTTCATCTTCTACATAAGTTTGTGAGTCTAGTAAACTTAGGGTGACTCTACAAATAGGTATATATATATATATATATATATATATATATATATATATATATATATATATATATATATATATATATATTACTCACTTTCTATTTTTTATTTCTTTTAATCGTTTGACTTGTCATGAAATTAATTCACATCTTTAAGATATTTTTTGTCTCATCATAACTTTTAGGCAATTATGTTCAAATGATGTATGTCAATTAAATTATTTTTATGTCTCACATTTAAATATTTCTACTCTTTTTTAATATTTTTACATAACATATTTTCTTTTCGCATGAAAATGTTTAGCATTCTCAATTTAAGTGTCCAATAACATAAACTTTTTATTTATTAGGTAATATAAAAAATTTATGTTCTTTATTTTATTACTTGCGAAAACACAGACGTTGTCGTGTGTGTGTGTTTGCATTTTTTAATTTTCATAAAAATTTGAGTTAAGATTAATAAGAAATATATAATTAATTTTTAAAATAGTTGTTAAATATAAAATTAGAAAAAGAAAATATGTACATAAAAGAAGTTGTTAAAATAACTATTAAAGACAAAAGATATTTTTAGAATTTAAAGGTAAACTATTTGTAAAATAATTAATTTTTAAAATAATAATTGAGAGTGAAATTGGAATAACGAAATATGGATACAATTTACAAAAGATGGCATCTCTTTATATATTGTTATAGATTATTAATTTTTGTTTCATTTAAAAACTTTTTTTATTTTGTTAAAACAATTTTCATTATCTTTCTACCATCGACTAGATTGATATTTTAAAATTTCTCTTAGATGTCTAATGTATTTTTCATCTTAACATACCCTTAATTATATATTTGTTATCTTTTCTGCGATTTCATTCAATGTATCTCAAATTGTTTCTAAGACACACATTTAATCATTTTTTAAATATTTTTATTTGTTGTTTATTTTTATCATGTAGAATATTATTTTGATTATATAATTATTTTTATTTTCTAACTCATTATTATACGTTTAATTTTATCACTATAATTATATAAATAATTATTTGATTTTACCGTATTTTTTTATTATTTTATAAAAAATAATTAATTGATATTCAAATATGAAAAATATATGTATGGATACGAATATATACCCATTACTCCACATGAATGGATGATACAAAAGTTTGACTCGCTAAATTTGAATTGAGAATAAAAATATTTTTTTTTTTAAAAAGGAGTATGAAATAAGGAAACTCACCCTGCCCTATTGTGAAGCTTGCATGAAACTACCATATATATCTTAATTTGCTTAGGATTTTTTTTTTTCCGATAAAGTCGAAGGAGTTTTTTTTTTTTTTTTTTTCCTGATAGCACATCATATATATGCTCCCTTGATCCCTTGATAGGAAGAAAGTAGGTCAATTCAAACTTTTCATCATTTATTTCCGTAAGACATCTGAATTCATGTCCTCCACACTTTTTTTCAACACAACCACGTGATTCACTGTTTTATTTAACAATGATTTTGAATAATACGTCATAAAAATAAAATAATCTCCACTCTTTAAGGAGAAAATTGTGTACATCATGTCATTTTTAGTCATAATATATCCACATTTGATTTTTTTTTTTAAATCTTAAAATTAAATGTTATGAGCGGGCTTGCACTTCGATCTAGTTGTTTAATTCAATAGAATTTTGTTTAATTCAATATAAAATAAAAAACACTAATCAAAACTAAATGTTTTCCTATTAGTTGTTCCTCTTCTTATTATTATAAACTATTAAATATTCTTTTACAAAAGTTATGAAACTCTCAAAGAAAAAAATGTTTTATGAGTTTTTTATATAGTTATTGTCATATTTATAGTTTTAACCTTCTACGTATCTATAAATAAGTTATATCATTTTTTGACTAAAAAATATCGTAAATTTGTATCATGCTTATAAATATAATGTAAGCGTTGGGACAAAGAATTAAAGTAAAGACAGAAAGAGAATTAGAGACCGGTGGAAGCCACAGAACAAAGACTAATTTCCATTAGCTTGTGTATGAAGAATGCATGAAGTATTTAAACTGAATTAGAGACAAAATTGCATGGTTTAGTAAGATAAGAGAATTGAGATCTAAAGGTTAAATGAACAAGACTCAAGTAAGAAAAAGGTGAAAAACATAGTTTAAAATCTGATACCAAAAAGAGTGATGAATTTGAAGAGGAGGTAGCTCAATCGAGTAACAATGAGAACTTGAATCTACTAGTTAAGAGATTTGGAAAGTATCTAAAAAAGAAAGACAACAAATGTAATTAAAAGAGGTACAATTCATTCTTAATGAAGTGATTCAAATAACACTCATAGTTTCTTGGGTTAAATATGTTTTTGGTCCCTTAAGTTTCAGCGAAATTTCGAATTAGTCCCTCATCAAAACTTTTGACCAATTTAGTCCTTCATCTTTCAAAATGCATGAATTTAGTCATTTTAACCAAATTTTGTTAAGTTTATCTCACATTTTAAACGCATTTCATGATAGTATTTAAATTATTTACACTGTTTGACACATTTTTGCTTAAATGTTAACTTAAATACTATCATGAAATGTGCTTGAAACGTCAGATAAACTTAGCAAAATTTGGTTAAAATGACTAAATTCATGCATTTTGAAAGATGAAGGACTAAATTGGTATAAAGTTTTGATGAGGGACTAATTCCAAAATTCACTGAAACTTGAGGGACCAAAAACATATTTAACCCTAGTTTCTTTTATTATAATTGTGACAAAAAAGGACATATCCAAATTGAATGTCCAGACATTAACAAAGAGAAGAAGAATAGTGGTGACAGGAAAAAGGAGAAAAAGTCCAAGGAAAGACGTGCCTATATGGCTTGGAAAGACAATGATGATTCAATAAGTAACTCATGAGAAGATGAAAGTGAAAACACAAATGGTATAATCAATTCAAATGCTATTATGAAACACGTCTGAAAACATCAAATAAATTTAGCAAAATTTTATTAAAAGAACTAAATTCATACATTTCTAAAGTTCAGTGACTAAATTAAATTAAAGTTTCGAAAAGAAATTAATTTCAATTTTCACTTAAAATTAAGAGACAAAATAACCCTTATTATTAACGCTCGAAGACTACTGTGTCACATTTATGTTCTTTTCACAAGTGTCAGAATGAGAACCTCGAATTATCCGTGAAAAACAAGACCATGTTTGGTGTGGCATCTCCTTAAATGTACAACTATATTTGTGGTTCAAAAATTGCCTCTCTTCCCCCCACATTTATTATTTCTACCTAATTCCAATGGTGTTATAACTTCTTGAAGCAAATGGATCCATGAAGCACGTGTTTAAATATGAAACTCACATTGAAATATGAAACATGTGTTGAATTCAAATTCCATGCATATGTATTGTGTATATATTTGGGTTTATTTGTTAGAAGTTATGAATCATTGACAGAGGCTGAATTGCAGGTGTGAGATTTGATGGATAGTTCAGTAGCAGTTTTGGAGCAAAGGGTGATGAACATTGAAGGTATCTGCTTGACATGGAAGGATGTATGGGTAACTGCTTCCAACAGAAAGAATGGAAGCAGATCAATTCTTGAGGGTCTTACTGGTTATGCTAAACCAGGGCAACTCTTGGCAATTATGGGTCCTTCTGGCTGTGGCAAATCTACACTACTTGATACTTTAGCAGGTATATCTATGCACCAACTTCTCTATTTTCTGATTAATCTGCATCATCACCTGTGCTAAATTTGTTATTACAGGGAGATTAGGTTCAAAGATGAGGCAAAGTGGGGACATTCTGATCAATGGTCACAAGCAAACATTGACTTATGGAACCTCAGTATGTACAAAATCTCACTTTCATCATCAACATTACTAATTACTACCTCATCATCATCATCAATCTAACATTATTTGGATCCATGTTGTGACCACAGGCATATGTGACACAAGATGATACCTTGTTGACAACCTTAACGGTTGGAGAAGCTGTTCACTATTCAGCTCAACTCCAGTTACCTGACACCATGTCAAAACAAGAGAAGAAAGATAGAGCAGATTTTACAATCAGAGAAATGGGTCTTCAAGATGCCATTAACACAAGAATTGGAGGATGGGGTGTTAAAGGGATTAGTGGGGGTCAGAAAAGGAGGGTTAGCATCTGCATAGAGATCCTAACACGACCGAAACTTCTCTTTCTTGATGAACCAACTAGTGGACTTGATAGTGCAGCTTCCTATTATGTCATCAAAAGAATCGCTTCCCTTGCTCAAAATGATCACATTAAGAGGACTGTTATAGCATCAATTCATCAACCTAGTACTGAAGTTTTTCAACTCTTCAATAACCTTTGTCTTTTGTCTTCGGGTAAAACGGTTTACTTTGGACCTGCTTCTGCTGCAAGTGAGGTAATAAAAAAACTACCTTTTTTGTGTAAATTACTGTGTTTTACCTTTTTCTTTCTTTCTAAACACAGCCTCCACTTTCTTATTATGCTTTTCTGTAGTTTTTCGCTTCGTATGGCTATCCTTGTCCCCCTCTCATGAATCCTTCTGATCATTTACTGAAAACTATAAACAAGGATTTCGATCAGGTAAATAAAATGTGACCAATTTTCCATGATTCAATTCTTCTTTTTATAATACAAAATTAAAACGTGTTATGATTGATTTTATTAGGACATTGAGGTGGGCCTAGCTGGAACTACAAACCTACCCACAGAAGAAGTAATTCACATCCTTGTGAACTCATACAACTGCTCTGAGAGGAATCAAGAAGTTCAAAGTGAAGTAGCTTTACTATCTGAGAAGGTAACCCTCGATGCTTCTACTCTAACACTACTGATACATGCTCAAATTGCAAATAGTAAACATTAACTTTAACTGGTTTCAGAAGAAAAGTTCATTGGATGTGAAGAGAGGCCACGCTGGCTTCCTTAATCAGTGCTTTGCTCTTACCAAAAGATCTTTCATCAACATGTTTCGCGATCTCGGCTACTATTGGTTGCGCCTTGTCATATATATTGCATTGGGTATAAGTTTAGCCACTGTTTTCCATAATTTGGGCACAAGTTATGACTCCATTAAGGATCGAGGTTCTCTTGTTGCATTCATAAATGGATTCCTCACTTTCATGACCATTGGTGGATTCCCTTCCTTTGTGGAAGTCATGAAGGTAATTCACAACATTCTTCATTATGTCAGATTTTTCTTTACCCTAAAAAATTATAAGTATTTTAATCGATGTGGAACTGCAGGTATTTCAACGAGAAAGAGAAAACGGGCATTATGGTGTCACTGCATTTGTGATTGCAAACACCTTATCATCTATTCCATTCTTGTTATTGGTTACATTAATTCCTGGGGTTATAGCTTATTACCTTCCTGGTCTTCAGAATGGATTGGAACATTTCGTGTATTTCATTTGTGTTTTGTTTTCTAGTCTGATGTTAGTGGAGAGTCTTATGATGATAGTTGCGAGCATTGTTCCCAACTATCTAATGGGCATCATAACTGGTGCTGGAATTCAAGGAGTCATGCTTCTACTCAGTGGCTTCTTTAAGTTGCCAAACGATATTCCCAAGCCAGTTTGGAAATACCCTTTACACTACATTGCTTTTCATACCTTTGCCAACCAAGGAATGTTCAAGAACGAGTATGAAGGACTAAGATTTGATGCCAAAAATGATGGAGGAAGCTCACACAGTTACATCACTGGTGAAGAGGTTTTGAGAAATGTGTGGCAAGTTGACATGAGTTACTCAAAGTGGGTTAATCTTGCAATCTTGATGGGGATGATTGTTCTGTATCGAGTATTGTTTTTGGTTATTATCAAGATTGAAGAGAAGTTGAAGACCCTTGTTGTTCCACTATCTTCCAAGAGATCAACACAAATCATGGAAAACCCCAACGCCACTCCCTCACATTAACAAAATACTTTGCTCTAAATGTTATTATTACTTTTTCCACAAATTTTAATTGTAATGAATCGACTTATTAAATACACACGTGTGGTGTGTAACATGTGATAATTAGTTATTTGATTTTTAAGTGTGTTTTGGATTTGGCTTTGATCACCTACATCCAACTATTTAGGCACTTGTAACACTTTAAATTCATACAACTTGATTTTATGACACCAGTGAAAAATAAAGGACAAATTATGTCACAGTTTTGTTTGTGTCGGATCCTAGGCTACGTAAATTTCAAAAAATTATGTTAGGGGACTCTTTGGTTCGACAAAAATTTTGATTGTTGCATGCATTTTGCTCTTCCTCACTTCTTTTTGCGATTTCGCCGTTTTCGACTTCTTATTTAGCATCGGTTATGACGACCTTACTGCATTGTTGATTCAAAATATTTTATTCTTGCATTTGGAAAAGGCTCATGTGATTGAATTTTAGTTTAAAATTCTTCATTGAAGGTAGTGCTTTAAACTTTCATTTTACTTTCGAAATTGATTGCTTTTTGAAATCTCAATTATCAAAATGTATGAATAATGTTCCAATTGTATTATTCTGGTTCATCCTTGATATTGTATTTTTCAAAGATTGTTTCAAAATGTTTTTCATAAATGTTTGTTTCGAATATTCTATTCAAAAATTCTGGTCGGGAAATTCTAGAAGTTTGTTCTCAAATATTTTCATAACTGTTAATTCAAAAGTGACTTTACGAGAGATAAAATCAATTTGAAAATTATGGAGGTACACTTACAAATTGCGGGAGTTTTAAATTATGGGACGCCGTAAGAAAAGGCCACAATTGATTTCCAATACCCAATCTTCAGAGACAATTGTTTTCTACACCCTATCAATTTCTACATGCCCCCAATATTTTTTGGAATTTCATTTTTGTCCTTGGTTATTTTATTTGAAAGTTATGAGACAGTGGTAAACTGATTCGGACAATCTTCGTGTGGAGTTTTATGGGAAGCTTTGGTGGGGTGAAGGTGGTGGTGAGTTCTGATGATTTGCAAAACTACTCAGGTGTTAGGTGAAAATGTACGCATCCGGAAAATGTGATCCGGAATAGTGCGGAAGGTGAGAAATGATTTTTGGGAAGAGTAAAATATCAGCCCAGGAAGCAGATGAGGTGGAACATGCATAACTTTTCTGAAAAGTGAAGTTCGAAATTGTTGAAAATGTGTTCCAGTATAATGGTTCCCGAGAGTAGATGTGGTGTGGTTTCTGGAGAGAGAAATCCAAAAAAGTATAAGTATGCTTTCCGGAAAGACCATTCCGGAAATATGTTTGAGATATTCATTTCTCATTGTATATGTAATTCCTATCTCTCGGCATCTCTAACTTCAATCTCTTTTCATCTTCACTCCTTTTGGGTATGTTTTACTCTTTTCCTTGAATTTGTGTTGTTTTGAGTATGTTTTACTCTTTTCCTTGAATTTGTGTTTTGTTGAGAGAATTTCATGAATGTTGATTTGAGGGTATAGAACAATTTGTGATGGTGGGTGAATGGTGAACTCTCACGCAGCTACAGTGTCAAGTGAAGAAGAAGAAGAAAATGATAAAAATTCGGTTTAGGTTAAAAATCGCATAAGATTAATTTTGATATTTCACATATCTTACTGGTGCAGGTTGAACTTTGAGGGGGCAAAAAGCAATTGATATCTTCAAAACAATAGGGCCCATTTCAATTCTGGGTGAAATTGGCCCTATTTACGCTGGGCTGACTTCATTTACGAAAAGAATTATATATCATGCGTAGTAGCTTACGATAAAGTCATACATTCATTTTTCTGAAATATCTTTTTATCATTAATCTTTTTATTAATTTTTATTTATTTCTTTGTGTTTTAAACTTTTCTTTTTCTAGTCCGTAATTTTGTAACGTTATTGAAATTAATTTATTGAAAATATTAATGTTTTGAATTTTAAAATATTTAAATGTAAGAAAGTGGTCAAATGCGAAATAAACACGGGAGAATGAAAGAAAAAAAAACGTAACAAATAAAACAAAAAGTTAACCTTTTAATTGGTCTCATTTATGAAAATACTTTCACTATTAGCTTTTGTTTGTTTTTTCAGATTTACTTTAGCATAGGATGAAAGTGAAGATGAATGTTGTGTTTGTATATTATACAATTACCATTTTATCCTTATTCAGTTTTTCACTTTTACACTCTTTTTACTTTTGAATTGTACATAGACTTTATTCCAAATGTACAATTTTAAATTTAAATTATTTTCATCAATTTATATTTTTTTAACAAAATTACTTCCATATCAATTTAAAATAATTTCATAATATCAAATTATTACTCAATTTTTTTTAAACTAATCTACAAAATTTTATTCCATCTTAATTTCTAAAAATTATATTTTTATCAATATATTTTTTAAATTTAAATAATAACTGATATTTTATTATAATATAATATACACTAATTATAATTTAATTTAAATTACTTTTATATACAAGAATAAACTAGCAATCTTATTTTCTTACAAATTAAACTTTTTTTTAATTTATCACAATTATCACATCATTCCCTGAATTTTATAAATTTTTCTCTCATTTCTCTTCAAATCGTACTATCTTTCTTTGAATCCAAATAATCCAACTTTCACTCCTCTTTCTCCTTAAATTCACTCTCTGAAACAAACTCAAGCTTAATGTGTATCTCGTAATTGTGCGCCTAAACGCCTAAATTTATAAACGTTTCAAATCAAGGTTTTTATCAATTTTGTACGACTGCTTTTTCTTTTATAAATTGAGGTTTTCAAATTTTAAGGATTTTTTTTACACATACAATATTTTTATAAATTGAAATCATAACAATGACGGTTAAAAATTTATGTTAATTTTTAACTTGGTGGGAAGTAATTATAAAAAAAAATCATTGTTAATTTTAAACTAAACAAAGAAGTCAGTTTTAGTTGATACAAGTAGGAATGACAATGCGTCAGGTCGAACACTAGTAGTGCACACCTATAACCTGATCTAACACAACAAAATTCATCCGTTATCCGATCGATTATTTGTCGAGTATCCTTTTAAAAATTAACCGTGAATTTTAGAAAAGCCATATATACCAGTAGATATTTAAAAAAAATCTATATGTTATAAATCTTTAAAATAAAATTACAAAAACTATAAAATAAAATATAAATTAAAATTGAATTTAAATCTTATGCGGAGAATGGATATTTGCAGTACAAGGTACAAATAGTACACTTAAATTGTTTATAAACATGTATTCATCAGCAAACCATTGAAGGGATAAGGGGGCCATGGCCCCCCCAAAATTTTTATATTTATATAATTTATTTAATATATAATTTTAAATATATATTTGAAAATTAATATTTTTAATATAATTTATATATTTGATATTTTAAAATTTTTTATAATTATATAAAAAGAAAAGTTTCTTTTTTTCACATTTTTAAATTTACCTTTTAAATATTTTTTAAAATAAAAATAATAATTTTATTAACATTATCTTTTAAGTGATCACTTGTTTAATTTAATCATTTTTTTATTTGAAACTTAACCATTATAAATGAAAATTAATTATAGTAAAATTATAAAAAAATATTTGTATTTATTTTATAATTATAATGATAACAATGATTCTAATTTTATTATTTTTTATTATTATAAAAAAAGTAAATACAATGTTTTTATTATAATTTTATATAAAAATTTTGAAATTACTCTTTTGATTTCTATTTTCGTTAAAAAATATGAAGTTAGTCCTTCAATTTTTTTAGTCCCAATATGATCTAGGTTTTGAAAAAAAATGATACAATTTGATTCTTCTTCGTTAAATTTTCTGAATCAAATCAAGGTTTTTTAATCAAAATTGAAGTTGTGAATAAAGATAATTTACTTTGTTGAGTTAACTGACATAATCCTAGTGTCAGTCTTGATGAAAAATCATTGTTCCACTTCAAGAAATTTAACGAAAATGACCAAATTGCATCAATTTTAAAAAAAATCGGACCAAATTGAGACTACAAAAAATAGAAGACCAACTTGACATTTTTTACAAAAAAAAAAATGGACTAAAAGAGTAATTCAACCAAAATTTTGACACCCCCAATATATTAGTGGAAGATTCACCACTGCATGTATTAAAATACCCGTTACCCGTTATCCGCGGATAATAAATACCCATAACTACCAACTTTCCATTGCGAATTTTATTCACAAAGATCATAAATACATAGCATAATCATATGTTAATTCTTAGTAAACTCATACTCTAATTCATGATGAAAATATAATGTGGAAGCATACTTGAATTTGCCATTGGGTATATGGATAATGATATCAATAGCTACGATATGTGATCTTGCCAAATGTAAATGACCTTAAGTATGTAATGTAAAATAAAATTTTATTATAGTATGTAATGCTACATTCTCTTCAAATGGGGACCATAACCTATTTTGTAACTTTTGTCAATTATATTTCATATTATAATAATTTCAATTCAACCGCTCATTAAATCATAATAACAATGTAAAATTCAAGTGCAAAAAAGAGTCATCTTTGTTTTCTCGTGCTTTCTCGTTGAGACAATGAAAGGTGACTCCTTTTTGAAAGTTGTGAAAAGAAGAATGTGTGAACAAAATAGAAAGCACGAGAAAAAAAAGGTGTTTTGAAATGTTGGAAGATTATACTAACCAAAGGTGGTTTTGTCCGAAGGTGGTTGTGTTAATTCTTAGGAAGAAGTTCTGTTTAGTTTAGAGTTCATCCAAACATCCTTGTTAGTTTCATCGTTCCTCACAAAAACATGATCAACTATAAAGTGGTCGATAGATACATCATTCACAAAAAGCTTCTTCTTACAATAACATGTATAAAGGTATCAACTTCTTCATATAATAATATATTAAAATATCTAATCAATTAATCAACTTGTAAAATATAGCTAAATACAAATTTTATAATATTGTAAAAATAAAGTATGGGTAAAATAATTCAAATGAGTCTTGTACCTATCTAGTCCAACAGGTGTCGGCCCAATCAGCATTATGATCACAAAATATTCTCAAATTCACCTATTGAAGATATCCATATATTAACGATAGTCATGATAATCTCGGCAAGTTGATCATATCCTAATACTAAATATTAACTATTACATTCTAATATTCCCTTATACTAAATATTAACATAATAATTAGTATATCAGGTAATATATCACCTTATTATATTTATTTTAGGTAATATGTCACATTATTGCTATTGTACTTATTTTAGGTTAGTTGTTATATTGTTAATATTGCCATTTTATCATATGGGTCCAAGGCTTAGAGATGCCTTATAAATACACCAGTATCCTCCATGGAATAATGACTCTGAAAATAATCACTCAAACTCATTCTCTCTGAAAAGATCCTTACTCTTTTACTAACTTAAGCGTTTGAGAGTTTTTTGTAGGTGGATTTTCTCCTTTGTTCCAACCCTCAGGAATACTCACTCTAAAAACAATCATCCAGACTCATTCTCTCTTAAAAGATCCTTACTCTATTACTGACTTGAGCGTTAGAGAGTCTTTTGCTCACTGTAGGGCATGAGTAAAATTTTTCCTGCTCCACATTTGATACTATCCTTAACTAATGTGATTACTCATTATTGAGATGAGCAAGTTCATCGCTACTGACAATTATTTTACTATTGTTATCATGAGCATTTGTGGTTTAAAATACATTAATCTCAATAAGTGGTATACAAGTTTCAATAGTGGACACATGATGTTAATCCATCCAACACAAAGAAACCAAAGTCATATTACGATGCATCAGTATTATTTTCTTTAATTATGGAAATTGGAATTGGAGGTGTTTGATGTCATCATTTTGAACGGGCACTGATAAGTGTGATAATTACTTATTATTTACACTTATTAAAACCTCTTAATTATCTTTTATTATGTGTTTTGTGTTAGTTCCATGAAAGAATTTAAGACTTTATAATTATTCTTCAAAGACTGGTTTACTTTGTCATTTGAGAACTATTATAGGAAAAATGGAAGATTGAAGAAGAATTGCTAGCAGCTTCCTGGAATCACTCGCCCAAGGATAGAGACGTGCTCACCCAACGAGGAAGACTTGTTTGCCCAACGAGAAGTTCTTCTAGCTCAGTGAGTAAGTAATCACTTTTTGCACAACACATGTCTTTCTCCAGTTTGTGAAGTTGGGAAGGAGAAGATTCGTGGGGTATGAACTAAACTACAACGTGGAGTACTTGCCACAACTCAAAGAACTCTTCATAACAATAATGTCGATGTTGTGGTGATCTTCTCAAACTCACATGAAATCTAGGTTGATCTCCGCTGCAACGAAGCCCTTTATTGAACTCAAATTCATACAAATAACCTGACAGTGACGATATTGCCACTCAAATCGAAGAGTGTGGCAACTTCCTAGCGAAAAGGTGTGTAGACATTGGGGGACTCGTTTAAACATTGTCATAATTGGATTTGCACATGGTCACATACCTCATTTTGCAATAAGCAGATCTAGAGCCTCCTTTATGCTAGGACTTGCAGATGTTAAGCACGCCCGAGTCGTTATTCGTAGTGATAGGATTTTCCAGTTACTTGGAGGAAGCAACGATTTCACTGGCCTTCTACAGGGTGGCGTTGATCTTGGTCTCTAACGTTTTGATTTAAAGTTAAGCCCGCAAATGTAGCATTCGAGCTTACTTAGACGGTAGCATTCGAGCTTACTTAGACGGTAGCATAAAGTTAAGCTTACAAGCGCGACATTTGAGCTTACCTAAATGGTAGCATAAAGTTAAGCTTGCAAACACGACATCCAAGCTTACCTAGACAATAACATAAAGTTAAACCCAAAAATGCGACAACCAAGCTTACCTAGACGATAAAGTGAAACCCCCAAACGCAGCACCCGAGCCTACATAAATTGTATCACAAGTCATGTTGCCCTCTCATCACCTTCTTGGTCTTAATCAAGATGGTTACTCCATTTGGGTTTTCACTGTTGATCTCATGCTATTGGCTCAAATTGGTAATCCTCATGGTAGAGTTACGCAAAATACTACAATGGATGAAGATGACAACAACCAAATTCACTGTTAAGTCCTGACTTTATGCTACCACCTAGTTTCCTACCAGTGGCATACCTTTTGACGACGACTTCACCAAAGCTTAAGTTAACATAGTTGAGCTACACGCCAACATTAATGGCTTCTTTTCCATCATTTTGCATCTAACCATGTTATACTCTTCCTTTTGTGAATTCGACATACCATTGATTATGGAAAGTGACATTTTCGACACTAGTCAAGATGCGATACTAATGCCATTAAATCAAAACTATGGCAATATGGAGGTTGCTCAAGACGCATTCCAATCTATAATAGTTTAGTGCATGCATTAATCCATACGCACATCAACATAAAAGGAAATCATCTCCTACTCCAACTATTCGTATTGAAATATATCTAGGAACAATCTAGTAAATACTTAAAATTTTCTAAAAGCACTACAATAGCTCGGCTCTTGAGAGCTTAATAATTCTACTCGAAGACGAAGCTATGATAAAGCTCACAATGATGATAACATACAAATCGGTCTCAACAACAACAATCATATAATCCTCTATGCATCAGAATGTTGGTAGATCGATACACATCAGGTACAAGAAGAAATTGTATAATATTCACTAATGGAGTGTTAGTATCACAGTGAAGGATGTTTCATCAAATAAAAAATATGAGTATGAGGAAAGCTCTGGTTAGGAAAGATAAAGTTCTTAAGTTTGTCCATTGTAACTCACTTTTCTTTCCTGGTAGTCTACTCAGTAAACCTTTAACAATATTTATCTTTCAAAAACTTTTATGCACCACACAGTTGGAAATTTGGATGGTCCCACTTACACCAGCCTTCATCATTAAGCCCTATAGAGAGAGTCACCAAGTTACTTGAACTACTAACATTAAGCCCTCCAAAGTGAGGTACTTTAATAGAAAAGTTCTTTAGAGTGAAACACCTTAATCATAAAGCCCTCTAGAGAAAGGCACTAGATTACTTGAACTAGTAACATTAAGACCTCTAGACTGAGGCACTTTAATTGAAAAGCCATCTAGAGTGAGACATTTTAATCGAAAATCCTTCTATATTTAGGCAACTTAATCATAAAGCCTTTCGGAGAGAAGCACAAAGTTACCTGAACTTAGTAACCATACGCCTTCTAGAGTGAGTCACTTTAATAAAAAAAAAAAGCCATCCAAAGTGAGACACCTTAATCATAAAGCCTTCCAAAGAGAGGCACCAAGTTACTTGAACTAGTAACATTAACCTCCAGAGTGAGGCACTTTAATTGAAAATCCCACCAGAATGAGGCACCTTAATCATTAAGCCCTCTAAAGAGAGGAACCAAGTTACTTGAACTAGTAACATTAAGCCTTAGGCACTTTAATTGAAAAACCATTTAAAAAGATATACCTTAATCATAAAGTCCTCTAGATTGAGACACTGAGTTACTTAAACTAGTAACGATAATCATTAAGCCCTCTTGAGCGAGGCACCGAGTTATTTAAACATTAACAAAAGCCTACAAACATGGCAAATGAGTTACCTAGATGACAACATAAGGCCACAATCATGACACTCGAGTTACCTAGACGATAACACAAAGTAAGCCCAACTCGGCAGTACATACCAAAGCTTATCCAACTTGGTAGAACATACTAAAGTCTGTCATGATCAACAACATGTCCCAAAGATTGCCATGATCGGCAACATGTCCTAAAGGATGCCATGATTGGCAACACGTCCTAAAGACAACCATGATCAACATCATGCCCTAAAACCTGTCATGATCGACAACACATCCCAAAGCCTGCCATGATTGTCAACACGCCCTAAAGTATGCCCAGATCAGTAACACATGACAGATTCTACTCAACTCCATAGTTCACTTAAAATTTGTCCAGTCTGGCAACACGAAATTCATTAGACAAGATGTCATCATGCCCATGCAAAGCAACAACCCAAATCGGGTAATCCACCTGCATGGTCAAGAATGACCTTACATAACTCGGCCTTGAGACCAGTCCACCTACACCAAACATTATAAGTCATTCACAACTTGGCTAAAATGAGCACGACGTATATGCTGATCAAACTCTTGAGACTAGAAGGCTTATGTACCTACCTAGCCCAATAGGTGTATGGCCTAATAAGGTCCAATCAACCTCATGATCATAAAATATTAACATATTACATACTAATATTCTCTTATACAAAATATTAACAGAATATTTAGTATATTAAGTAATATATCACTTTATTATATTTATTTCAAGTAATATATCATATTATTGTTATTATACTTATTTGAGGTTAGATATTATATTGCTAATATTATCCTTTTATCATATGAGTTCAAGGTTTAAAGAAATCCTATAAATACACATAATTTTTTCCATAAAATACCCTCTTTGAAAATAATCACTCAAATTTGAAAAGATTTTTACTATCTTATACTCACTTAAATGTCAAATAGTCTTATACATATTAATCATCCTCTGTATTCTAACCTTTAAGAATATTCAACCAAAATTTATCAGACCATAAAAATTTTATCACCTATCTAAAAATATGTCAAAAGACTCGCTTCAAATTCCTAACAAGAACAGCTGTGTATGAATCTCATTTCTTCAAATAAAACAGCCCTTTTGACCAACTTCATTCCATCGCTCAATCAAACACAACATTGAAAATATCTGGTAAGTATAAAAAATAAACCATCCTTTTATAAAATATAAGTAGAAATTATAAAGTTGACATACCTAAAATACCACAATAAATAAATGAATGATACCAAATATCATGATATCATTGAGAATAAAGTGCACTGCAGTCGAGGTGCCATCAATGGTCTTGAATACTGGAATTCAGTAGTAGATGAAGGAACAAATATCTCTGCTTGCATTAAAGTCAAATTCCAACATCCGAATAACTATAGTAACGTGTATCTGCAGATGCAGATAAAGAAAAGAGAGCTCTCAAATTGTTTTGGGTCGATTGATAAAATGTGGGTGAAATACGGTTTTTGCCGGTAAATTATGACGTCAAATTTAAATTTATTTTTATTTTAAATTTTTATAATTAATTTTAAATTTTTAAAGTAAATAGATATATTTGTATACTAGGATTACGTTAAAGTGGTTTACACCATATTTATACATCTTAATTCAAATGTTAACTTCGAAAAACTTTAGTAAGTTCAATAAAATTAATATTTTTAAATTAAAATAATGATATTTATTTATTTTTAAAATTTTGTATTTAATATGTGTCAAAATTTTGAATAAAAATAAATTTTATTTTCACATTCAAATTTAAAACCTAAATATTTTAATTTTAGGTTCAAATTTAAAAACTAAAAATATATTTAATGTATAAAACATCCGTAACGCTAAGTTAAATAAATGTGAGTGTCAAAATTCCTCTTAACTTTTCATATATTAAAAAGGATTATATTTTTTGCACGAAACATTTTTCTGTTTAAAAGAAAAGTCTAAATTAATAAGTTGACATTTCAAAATATACTTATCTCCAAATTTTCCTTTTCCCGTGTTAACTCACTGTTGTAATTTGTTAAAATGTTTTACAAACCAGGTTAATTGTGTAATATTGTATAATTTTTTTATTAACGACCAATTTTAATGATTAAATATTATAAATCATCATAATAATAACTAATTTAAATATCAATTTATTAAATAAAAATTATTGATTACAAAAACAATTATTATTATAAATAAAATTGATCGATTAATTAGTCTCTAAAATATGCTAATTGTTAAAAGAAAAATGTGCGAACCGAGCAAAAGACACAAGCAAAGCGCTCTTAATATTGAATGATAAGGATAGCTGAAGCTAGTTGTGACAACACTTAATGAAAAATTCTAAAATTTTAATTTATTAGAATAACAAAAATATGAGTTAAGTGTAAAATATAAATTTTAGAATGGGTGTCGGCGCACGAGTACTGCAAGTATAAAGCGTTTGGCGCAAGTTGTAGGACGTTGACTATTGGATAAGGCTGAAATTTTGATAGATAGTTCATGACATGAATTTCAGATCAACATGTTTAAACAACCTATGAAATTCTCAAGAAAAACTCAAAGATATTGAACCCAAAATAACTTGAAAATTAACAATAGAAACAAATTGTTCGCTTAACTAACTTACAAAATCAAAATAACTTAGAAACATTTTTAAATGTTTAAAATTTTAATTTATAAAAGTGTTCCAAGACATGATCTTTATATCTTTTAAATTTTTAATTATTTATGACATCACAAGTCTTGAATAGGTTTGTTCTTTTAATCTCTTACTCTTTACATTTGTTATAAGTACTTTTCAAGTTATTTTTATATAAAATGTAAGATAGTCTTTTATCAAAATCTATATGTAGAAAGTTAAAATGTAAATATTATAATTATAGGATTCATATAAATCTATGTTTTATATCTCATTATTTTTATTTAGATTAAGTAAAAAAATAATTACTTTCTAAATCATTATTAAATACAAAAAAATTAGACTACGTTACATGGAACATTACACATGTCACCAACAAACATATTCTTACAATATAATTAATTAGTCAACTTATGAAATATAGACAAATACAAATGTTATAATATTTTAAGAATACAATATTCATAACATAATTCAAAAGAGTATACATGTCATAAAAAAGAAATATCAATTTAAAAAAAAAGAAAAAAAAAAGCCTTTTTGACCAACTTCTTTCTGTTCATCTATGAGACACAACATTAGAAAAATGTAATAAATATATAAAGGGTCTTGCTAATCAGTGTCATAAGAACACTGGTTAAGGTAATTAATATGCATTAAATTCTATAAAATAATATATAGATAAGTGCAATATTAAATTAAATTTGACATAATCATCATTAATGCATTTTTATTTTATTTAAAAGATAAAACTGTCCACAAGTATTGTACATGTGAGTTTCATATGTTATTTGATGTTCATCGATCAAAGTTAGAAAATAATTAAATAATAAAATAACTATGTTTCAATGTTGTTAAAAATTAAATATAATTAAACATAAGGAAGTTTAAATTAATATAACCAGTAAAAAAATAAAAAAATAGTGTTAAATATCTAAAAAATTTATAAAGAAAAACTAAAGTATCAATTTAAGACTTCATCGAATTTTCTTTCTCTGACTTCTCGATAATCTTTTCCAACAAGAAAGGAAAATTAATTTGAAGGAGTAGTAGAAAGACAAAATTCTTCCACAAAAAAGTGTAATAATTTCAACACTGAAGATTTTATTTTTTTTTTTTTTTTTCAAAATTTAAAAAAATGTTTTTCAAAGGTTTACAGTCTTCATATTTGAAATTTTCACTCTGAGAGACTGTTGAAATGTCACCAGAAATATTTTTATGGATTTAAAAATTTTAAATTCATTCTTCTGTATTATTATCTTCATAAAATTTATTATATACATTTATGTTAAGTAATATATTCAATTATTTTAACTTTTAATATAAAAATAAAAAAATCAATATAAATTAATTTTACTTGATCAATATCTTAGAACTCTCTTAGCATTCTCCACATATAAAAAAAAAAGAAAAAAGCCATCTTTGGATAAGAAATAGAAATACAAATTTGATATACGTCCCACAATAAATAAATAAAGAATGATACCAAATACCATCATTGAGAATAAAGTGCACTGCAGTCGAGGTGCCATAAATGGTCTTGAATACTAGAATTTAGCAGTAGATGAAATAATGAATATCTTCGTAAGCATTAAAGTCAAATTCCAACATTTGAGTTACTAGAACGTCTTTCTGCAGATAAAGGAAACAGAGCTCTCAATCAAATGCCTTTCGGTAAACTATGGTATCCGGCCGTAATACGTGTGTATTATTATAGATATTTAAATAAATTTTATTTTATATATTTAATTTTTTTTAGGAAAATTATTTTTTTAATAATTAAATTTTAACAATTTACTCTTATAACTTGAGATGACATCTTTTGAGTGGCTCTCCATTTTTTATTTTTTCATTTTTCTATATTTCAAAACCATTTAAAAGATGTCATATCATATTATAAGAGAAAATTGTCAAAATTTAATCGTTAAAATATTTTTTTTAAGTTGTTCTATGATAAATTTATGTGTAGGTTTAGTATGCTTATAATTAGGGATGGTAATGCAGACCGGTCTGATCCATTTAGACCCGCATCACACTTGGCTCGCAAAAATGCTGGTTAACCTAGTCCGTCCGTATTTTCAACGCAGACTGAAAAGTTAGATTCGTCCCACATTTTCAACAAATTGAAAAATTTTAAGAAGTTCACAAAATTAAGTAAAAACTTTGGGAAGTTAGATGATAAATTGATAATTTAACATTTTCATCATATTCAAAAGCATATAATATTTTTCTTTTCCACTTATACAAAAATTTGGAAGGTTCATGTAAAAGTTCAGAAGAAAAGTTTCAAAAAAAAATCAACCACTATACACAAATGAAATTATTTTTATGCAAGCCTGCAGGCATGAAATTATTTTTATGCATCGCGTGAACCATGGACCAGCCTATGCAAACTACGAACTGTGCAAACTAAACTTTTGCATGTTAATGAGCTCAATGTCTCAACCAACTCCACATTCTTTTAACAAATATATAAGTCGGCTCACCAAACAAAACTCATATTATTATCCTTATTTGTAACTATGTCTCGATGTCATGTCGATTACATTTTTCTAGATAGTGAAAAACATGTTAGTAGAAAGGATTAGTATCTTATTTTCTTATTTGCTCACTAATAAAAAAAGAAGAAGATAAAATAATGATTTACTAAGAAACACGATAGATAAAATTGAATTTATGATTAGAGTGATAATCGGTCAAATCGTAACACGAATTATAAAATTAATTATTATATGTATAATTTATTAATTAACAGTGGAATATCTTTTTGTTGCAATTTCATTTACTTAAGAAAGTGAATAGGTAATGCAAGAAAAAAAGAATGTAATTTTTTTAATTTTTAATTAAATGATGTTGTGATTTATAATACTCAATAAAATCTGAAATTCTAATATATTTTAAAAAAAAATGATGAATTACATTTCAAATTTAATGATTTTACCATGTCGGTTATACGTTAAATTTAAATCACAAAAATTGTCATATAATCTTATAATTTTACAATAATTACAACTATGTTTATGCTCTAAGAAAATTATTAAATAATATAAGTGTTCAAATTCCTTTAAATTTTCATATATTAATAATGATTATTAACTAACAATACTATTTGTTCGAAACATTTGTATATTTAAAAGAAAAATCCAAATTAATGATATGAAGATTATACTTTTCTCTAAATTTGACTTTTTCATTGTTAACTCACTCTATTTTAATTTGTTAAGATATTTAACAAGCCATACTAATCATGAAAATTTAAAAAATATAGTATTTACATTAACCAAAGGTAAAAATAATTTAACAATAATTATATAAGTTAACAAAAAAAATATTCATTATAATTGTTTTTATATTAAGCAAGTGAAATATCTCAGAATTAGATGTATTTTACTTTTTTTAGGGTTAAATGTTGTTTTTGATCAAATTATTAATTAAAATTGTATTTCATCCCTTCTTTTAAGAATGTATATAACATCCCCTGGCCCACCTCAGTGCCATGTCAGGTCTGCAGCCCAATACACCCCAACCCCTCACCCCAAGTGTCCCCCCACTTCGCAAGGCGGGTTGTTGTCAGTGGGTATCGAACTCCCAACCTGACCTTTAACACCGTGGTGAACCAGACTGGGAGTTCGATACCCACTGACAACAACCCGCCTTGCGAAGTGGGGGGACACTTGGGGCGAGGGGTTGGGGTGTATTGGGCTGCAGACCTGACATGGCCCTCTTGGTGAGAGGGGTGTTATAATGTATCAATTTCGTTTATATACTAATGTAAAATATTTTTGAGAATAAACGATAATTAACATATTTAAAGTTTTTCTCTATGCTAAACACTACCACATTTGACGTAAAAAATATGTCGCCAATAAAAAAAGATACAATGAAGTGAGCAGTTCTAAGTTTGTTTCAATTTAGCGTGTTACATATCAAAAGAAGGATTTTGATAAAATGGAAAAAGATTTGTTGAACAAAGGCGCCAAACTTAGGAGATAGGCTGGGCACATAAAGAAGATTGAGATGTACAGGTTCAAGGATATTCAATAACCTTAAAATCTGGATACCCTTTGTTTAACTCAATCTTCTCCCCGAGTGACCCAACCTCTGTCGTACGTTTAACTTCTCTGTTAACCAAACACTTCTTCAACTTTATCCAAATTCTTCCTTTGGTACGCAACACCCTAAACTAAAACAAGTTTAGAAATACCCATTTTATTGTAACTTGTTTTATTGTTAGTATAAATGAACCAAGGTGAGAATCGTGGTTCATTTTTTTTATTTTAAATGTCATGAAAGTAAAAAAAATGCTATTTTTTTTAACAATATAATATATTCTTATAATGACAAACACGACAAACAAAGAGTACATTCATGAAAAGTCTTGACTAAGTTTCCTAGCAAAACAATCACTTTAACAAATGAAAATGCAAAGAACATTAAAAAAACTTCAACGACGAAACAAAGTCAACCGCGACGTAGACATGAATCTCCAAACCACCATTATTTTGTCACTAGATAACAAACCCTAATTCGCAAGACAATTTTTTATGTTTTCGCGCAATGAAAAAATGAGGAAGAAAACCCTAAAACTAATATATAAAAAGAATTTTACATCAAATGTGTTATTGTTTGACATAACACATATATATTATGTCAGAATCTTTAGTGTTCCACATAAATTATCTTTTTTGCGTCCAACAATAAGTCTAACGTAAATCACTTCCACTTATTTATAAAAATGTTGTCACATTTTTTTTTACATGAGCTTATTTATTGATAGATGTAAATTAGTGGTGTAAATAACTATTTTTATGTTAGTGCTACAAATCCTTTTATATCTAATGACATAAATGTCAATAAACCTATCTAAATTATACAACATAATGTGAAATATATTTAATTAGTGGTTAATAAGAAAAATAAATCAAATATAGTGACCCATTTAATATAAAATAAATATAAAAATCACATAACAAATATTTTACCATAATGAAATATAACTTTTGAAAATAGAAAAGCTTACATGCTTACTTTAAAAAATAATCTTTATCTTTTGTCTTCTTGTACTACTTAAATATTTTAGAGACATCCTTTCTATTTATGTCATGAATGCGTAATATTTTTTCTTTAAGGGACTCAAACCTTAGAGGTGCATTAATGTCCCCTTAAGATTATCCCGTTCTATGATTTGAATATTGTAAGGGATAGACTTAACAAGCAATTATTTGATGTTTCCTTGCTTGAAAAGAAAATAATACTAAAGCATGAATCTCAAATATTTATATCTCCCTCCAGGAATTAAAGTCTTGATGATGTGTTCGGATAAGATAATTTAAAAGAGTAATTCATTTATTTGGATATTTTGTTTGGATCAAGGGAAATTAGTCGAGCTGGTCTGACCTAAGTTGAAGGTCAAGTTGGTCCAATCCGAATTAGGTCGAAGGTCGAGCTAAGTCGAAGGTCGACTTGAACCAAAAGTCAAGATGAGTCGTATCAAATTGAAAGTCGGGCTAAGTTAAGTTAGACTCAAAGGTAGAGTTGAGTTCACTATAAAATAAAAATTAAATTATTTTATCCAAACAAGAAAATTAAAATTTAAAATATTTCAATTACTTCATTCAAACTAATTATTTAAGAAATAAAGAGAATTCAATTGTAAATAGTTAAATTACTAAGTATTTCGATTTCTTGAAATTGTTGAAATTTCTCATCCAAATACAAGGTGAGGGCTAACTAACAATAAGTATAACATTTCATACAAGATTAATTTAGATTAACAATACTCTAAGGACCATAATTCTAAAGACGTCATATAATTAAGTACTTTATTTAGCAAAGATATACAATGCCTAACTATTTATTCTAAATTTGTTGAGCTAGACTAAATTTGTTGAGGGAAAGAACAATCCTCCTTTGCATATCCAGGAGCCTCTCACCGCACGCAAACTCCACTACAGATCAACGTGACTCACAATCCTTGCACCTCCACGAACCCAACTGTAGATTTAGCATGTCAACACGACGCTAACAATGATCCTTCCATCAAATTTCTCATTGCAATTTTAGCAAACAAGGATGATTCTCCAACAACAAGGAATTAATTTTTTTTTATTTGGAAGATCATACTACGTTGCAACCGTAGAGCATACTAAGAAAAATCCTTTCGAACCATAGGTCTGATACCACTTGTTAAGAAAAATGCATCATCAATTAAGAACATTACTGTCTTTACCTCCAAGAAGCATCCTATTAAAAGAGAAATAAGATAAAAACAAGGAACACAAGAATATAACGTGGAAATTCCATATACGGAGAAAAACCACGACCATAAAGAATAATCACTATTTGCAAATTTGTACAACACACAGAAAACACTCTCAACCCTTTGACTCTAAGTACACCACACTTTCCAAAGCAAGAATTTAGCTACAACTCACAACACTCAACTACAAGAGAATAAGAACAGTCAAACACTAGCTCAAAGTATTTTTGACTTCAGGCAATGAACATGATGGATTTATTAGAGCTCATTATGTAGTCATTAACATTCACTTCCTAGTTTATCCTAGGTGATATGAGACTTTTCAAGACGTATTATTTTCATCAGCCTAACACTTTATTTACAAGATGTAACTTTCTCATTTCTAGGATGACAATGCCTCATTTATTGAGGGTTTTAGGTTTCTTGGTCCATCCTATATAATGATTGGCTCGCATAAACAAATCTTTAATTTTTTTATACAAATGTTATAACAATAACCTTGTTTTAATGTTTTACATCTTTATTGCACCCAATGAGTCTAAAATTAACAATAAAATTGAAATAAATTAAGTAAAATAAGATTAAGATTCACATCAAATAAATTTTTCAACATGAAACCTTTCATGAATAATGAAATATAAAAATATTGTCTAAGTTACCAAATAATTATAGCAATTAATCAATACCAAACACAAGCAAGATAATTGATTTAGGAATTCAAACATGAAGTAAAGGAATACTAAAATAAAATAGTTTTGTTTGATATAGAGATTAAAATATGACAAATTTTATTCGGGTTACGCCAGACAACCCGCGTTGTCCCGTCATGGACCTATGCAAGGTGTAGGGATGTAAAAAAAAATATGAACCCACGAATAGAATTTGCAATGAGTAGGAAATGAATGTTATAAATGGATACCTCCAAGTAACATGTATAAATATTTTTTATACCCGCACGTTAACAGAGTGGGTACGTGTATCATAATATTCATACCTGTAGATACTCGTACATGTTATAGTCTAATTTAAATTATAAACAAATTAAAAAAACATGATAAAAAAATTAACACATTTATTTTGAATGAATTATTTTTTCTCAACTATTTTTAAAAAATCTACATGTTTTTTTAAACTATCATTCAACACTATTTAAATGGGTTATTAGACTTATTTGAAATTTACGAATGTTATGTATTGTATTTTATTTGAATTTATGGTTAAAATATCTTGTTACATATTTTAATTTGTTTTTTGTAAATACCCACAAGTACCCGTGGATATTAAAAAATTATGCGAATACTCGCATAAATAGGACTGACTCAAGGGTAAAGCAAATGAAACACTCGCTTTAGGCCTCAAGGTAAAGAAGGCCTTAATTTTTTACTAGTAATATTTCTCTATTAAATTAATTATAAAATTATGTTTAAGAAAAAAATGCCTCAATATTTTTTAGTACTAATTAATATACCTCTATTAAAAAATTATACAATTATGTTTAATATAAAAAGGCCTCGAAAAAATATTTTATTACCAATATAACTCTACTAAGTTAATTATACAATTAATTAATTTTTATTGGTAGTAAAAAATGATAATTAATGAGTTAAACATTCTTTTAGTAAATTAAAATTTTGTTGACAAGAAAGAGAATAATTAGTTATCTTTATTCTCTTATAATTAATATGGATTATATTTTCTTCTTCTCTCATCTCTCTATGACTTCTCTTGCCTATCCTACCTTTCTTCTCTACTAAGAGTCCTATTTGCAGGGTTTTGACATATTACATTCCTTAAATCTCTTTAATCTCATGTTACCCGTGTGTACCAATTTTTTCATCCTCATTCCTGATTAGTATGTTTTTTCTTTCTATTTGTATTGTTGTTATTTTAATTTCGTTTTGAATTTGTATTAGAATTAAAAATGTGTTTCTCTTGTCCAATTTTGTTTTTCGATACTTTTCGATTTACGGGTTTTGATAGTGTTTTTTTTTTTTTTTTTTTTTTTTTTTTCTAGAAACTG
>Ga0214545_1003792_pt1 | contig 28633 bp, 12 predicted proteins | sample CNSS4metaG_FD_160064 | JGI IMG/M metagenome (GOLD analysis project Ga0214545, IMG submission 160064) | Root nodule microbial communities from cowpea collected in UCLA plant growth center, Los Angeles, California, USA - CNSS4 | ecosystem: Host-associated > Plants > Roots > Nodule | place: USA... | reverse complement strand
AGAAACTGAGCTATACGAACAAACCAAAAACTCGGACACACAAACGAAGAAAAGAAAATGATATCAGAGCAAGTAGGGTACTGGATCGAACCAAAAAAAAAATTAGAAAACTCTAGAACACACAAATGGTACTAACAAAAGAAAAAGAAAAACATACCCTTTTACCCGAAAACTTGGAGCCAGCGCCATCACCAGAGCCCGAGCTCGTCCCTGTCGTCATCCGACACGATGAAAGCAACATACATCAACCAAAACAACTAAATCGTTTCTTTTCTTGGAGCCGAAAAATGGAGGAGGAGCAGAAAGGGGGTTTAGGATGGAGGAGGAGCAGAAAGGGTGTTTAGGGGGAGAGAAGACGAAAGACTCGAGAGAGAATATGAAAGAACTTTGAAATTCAAAAACCACCTCGTAAGCCACAAAACTTAAAAGATGGGCGGGAAGAGAAGCGGAAAGGTTAAAAAAGTTAAAAGAGGAGAATGACAAAAAAACCAAAAAATTGGACAGATGTCGAAAAATTAGATATGGGTATAAGGGTAACTTCCAGAGGTGTTTCTTTTCATATATTTTAGATGTGTATCAACTACCTTAGCCCTGAGATAGCTTCTAACGATTCACCCCTCTCGTCAATTTTTAGATGTTTAAAGTAAAGATCAATCCTCTCTCTCTTTGGGACTAAAATTGATTTATACGTAACATTATAATAACCAATTTTCTTTTATTTTATTGTGGAATGTTATATAACTATTTTTGATAAAATAATATTACAATAAAATGTAAATTTAACTTTCAGATAATATCGTTGGTCACATCTTAAAATTATTAAAGTGAGTTTAGGCATTTTTAACACAATGCAAAAGATTAATTTTTTGAAAATAAAAGTAAAAGTGTGAAATTATCTTTAACTATTTTAATAAATAAATATTTATATTAGTGATACTAAGAAAAATAAATAAAAAATAAATAAGTTAGTATCACTTTAGAATTGTTTACTAAAATAAATAAGTTAACGTCAATTTAATCAACTTAATGAACATTAACTATTAACTGAAATAAATACTAAAAATAAATAAGCTCTATTCAACTTAATGAACAGTAATTAAAATAAATTTAAAATTAAACAATTTTTCTTTCGGCTAATTAAATGTGAACTTAAATAAATACTATAAATAATGTTAACTAAAATAAATATTAAACATAATAAAATTAGCGTCACCAAAGCATACAGTAACTAAATGAATATTAAAAATAATAAGGTTAACATCGGTTTGGTGATATTGATATTTATTTAAGTTAGCATTAGTTAAGTTAGTATAAATTAAGTCTGTGTCTCTTGATAAGAATGAATTACTAATACAAAACGCACATTTCACGTCACATGTTTCATGTCAGGTGGTGTAAAAATCCACGTAAAAAATATGCAGTAACATTTTTATAAATAATTTGAAGAGTTTAACATTAGTCAAGCACTTCCAGAACAAACATTAAAATCACCATTTATGACAACCCTATGTGTAATCAATGTAAATTTATGACCTTAAGTGTAATCGATGTAAATGTATTTTTATATTTACATCAACATGTTCTCTCCTCGTTCTCACTACAAAAAAACATGCTGAAATGGTTCTTATTAGGGGTTTAAACCATCTAGGGACCTTAGACAAGGAGATCCATGACACCTTTTTTGTTCCTTATAATAGCATAGGGTTTAGCAGGACTGGTTAGACAAGTAGTAAATAAAAACCTATATAATGGGGTCGTAGTGAGTGCTAATGAAACTAAAGTGGGACTGTTACAGTTTGCAGATTATACTCTATTCTTGTGTGATGCAAATGTTCAAAATGCTAGAATCATAAAAGTAATTTTGAGAAGCTTTGAACTGGTATCTAGGCTCAAGGTAAACTTCTCCAAAACCAAAGTAGGGGGGATGGGGCTGAACCCAATATTGATAAAAGAGTTTACTAGCACCCTAAATTGTAATCATGTGAAAATACCATTTGTGTATTTAGGAGTTCCTATAGGAGGGAACCCAACAAAAAAATAGTTTTGGCAGGCCATGGTTGATAAAGTTAGAAACAAACTTTCTAATTTGAAAGGCAAACTTATATCCATGGTTGGGCAGGTCTGTCTTATTAAATCGGTATTGTCTACCTTACCTTTATACTATCTATCCTTCTTTAGAGTACCAAAATGTGTGAGTAACGAGCTCATAAAAATACAAAGAAGCTTCTTATGGGGATGGGGATCAACAGATAGGAAAATAGCATGGGTTAGGTAGAAAAGCATATGCAAATTAAAGGAACACAGGGGCTTGGGCATAATAAGAGACATAGGAAATTTCAACAAAACACTCCTAGCTAAATGGAAGTGGAGACTAGGTATGGAGGATCATGGATTATGGAAAGAGATACTATACTCAAAATATGGATCTTGGAGGAATCTTAGTAAAACTAATCTACCCATGATTGCGTCAATATGGTGGAAAGACGTCTGTAAGGCGTGTGCTACTCTATAACACTAATTTCGAGCAAGGTAGCTGGTTTAAAAAGTGTTTAGAGTTGAATGTAGGAGAAGGTAATAAAGTAAAGTTCTGGGAAGAAGAATGGGTAGGGAAGGAATCTTTAAGTAGTCGGTTCCTTAGGTTGTACTCTATAACACTAAATAAAGATAGTTTTGTTAAGGAGATGGGACATTGGGAAGGGAGCTTATGGATCTAGGATCTATCTTAGAGGAGACGTAGACTTGCCTAGGAGAAATCTATGGAGGAATAACTCTTCCAATTAATAAATACTATAAGCTTGAGAAAGACGTGTTCGAATTTGGAAATGGAAGGAAGATGACGAATGTGTTTTTTCTGTTAGGTCGACTTATTATAATTTGCAAGGTAATCTAGAAGAGGAAGAGGATAATGTGTTTAAGACATTATGAAATATAAGGGTAGTTCCTAAAGCACAATTATTAGGTTGGAGGATATTTCTGGATAAATTACCAACAAAGGATAAACTATTTGTTAGGGAAATTCAATTACAATACAATCTATGTGAGTTATGTTTAACATCAGAGGAGAGTGTTGAACATTTATTCTTTTCTTGCAGTGTTACTCAAAAGGTATGGAATATGTGTAATAGTTGGTTGGAGGTGAGCTTTGTGCATCATATTAAAGTTAAGGAAAACTTCAAACACTTTAATATTGTTAACCTAAATAAAAGGCAAAATATTGTATGAGAGACATGTGACTAGCAATTATAAGAGAAATTTGGAGACATAGGAATGAGATTATATTTAAACAAAGGAGGGTTGATCTTGAATAAATATTTGGCCTTACCAAATAACAGTTTGGGTTTGGATGAAATACTATTCCATCATTAAAATTCTCATGATTGGTATTTTTTCCAATTATATGTTTAATTTCCATATGATACGATGATGTTTGTTTGTTTTCCAAGTGTGCTAGGTATTCAATAATTTGTTCAATCAAACCGTTTTTAAGACGTGTAAAAGTTAAGTGGCGTAGATGTTTTCGTCTACCATATCATCTATAATTTAATTCCAAAGCATTGAAAATCCATTAAATAAATTAATTTGGTTGACATTAGAAAAAATTAGTTTGATTAATATAATACTAAATATTATTGCAAAAAAAGATTTTTAAGCAATTATTTTAATTGACTACTATCTTATATAAGAACGTCACTTCTTTTTTCAATGGAATTAAAACTATTATATACAAAAAGGAATCATTTATACATATCAACATCACTTACCTATATCACTAAATAAATATTTTTTACTAACGGTCTTCTTTTAGCGGTTAAGAAAACTGCTATAAATAATTTTATTTTGGATTTTTTTTTTTTAACCGTCACAAAATTTTTCAAATTTTGTGAGATGTTAACCAATTACATTTGGTTTTAAGATGACGTAAACCCACAATTCCAAGCTTTCATTCAATGGAGAGGGACAACGATTCCGATTTCAGCGACGATGAGGATGCTACTTCCTTTAGTCTCAACGACAATGACGACGAATTTCATGTCCTCCAGAACCGTGCCATGTGACTTCGTCGTTACTGGCTTCATTGTCACTGAAGCGCTTGAGTATGACCACTCTATCATTTATGTCATCGCCGTTTTTTAGATGGTCGCAACAAATAAGTACCTCTATCAAGATTTCTTGTCCTTAGGTTTTTTATTTTCGGTTCACATTCTCTTTGCCTTGAAACCCTAGGAAACAATGTTGGAATTTTAACTTTAATCTATATTCTTTAACTTTAAGGTTTCAACCGAAGTATTTAAGGTTTATATTTGTTGTAATTGTTTTTAATATATATATATATATATATATATATATATATATATATATATATATATTCCTTGAGATTATAAGGAACAAAAAGGTTGGAACGAAACAGGGAATCAAGCTCTAGAAGGATAAATAACACATGATCCATAGTTTCTGGAATTTTCTTCTTAGCTCTTAGGATTTTAATGGCTACCATACGTGGCTAATCTCTTCTCTTGGGAATGAATATAATCGATTTAAACTTGAATGTAATATGGTAATATTTATATATAGCATTTTTTGTTTCTACTCAATATTGGTATTATTGTTCTACTCCTAATTCTTGATTCTATCTGATCAATAAATTCTTCATTGTGATTTTTAGATCTAACTCGAATGTGTTTCTAAAAATTTGATATCAATAATCATATTTGATGTATTGTGATGCTAGGAATAGATTGCAATATATCAATTGCTTATAACTCTTGAACATAATGTTGGATTAATTTGTTGAGTATGTGAGGAATCAATATTTAGGGACTAATCTTATGAATTTTATATGTGAGGAATCAATATAAATGATTTTTGGGTGTTGCATCAATATTGGTAAATTCAAATGTTATATATTTATATTTATCCAGATTACAGACAAGTAAGATAGATAAAATTCAATCCTAATTTCTCTTACTGAAGTTTTTCTAAATTTTCTGCGTTTACTGTATTTATGCAAACTTAGTATAACAATCAGTGATAAATCAAATGAATATTTTTGTATATATGTTGATTGAGATAATTATCCATTTTAATTGAATTTGTTCCTCGTGGGATCGACACTCTTACTTAAAAATCATTATACTACCAGTTGATTATTTGTATGCTTGCCAAGAGATCAACATTATGTCTTATGAGCAGGTAGAGCAAGTATTAATTTTTTTTTTTTTTTTTTTTTCTCTCTCTTATACTCTTTGTAACTGTATGAATGAATGAAATGTACTTTTTAATGTGACGTGGCTTATGTTTTCTTCTTTTTTATCATCATGAATGAAGAAGGCTATGTCCTTGAGGTTTAGATACACCGTTATTGTAATCCCTTCTTTTATAATGGGATTAAAATGAAATAGTGACATGTCTAGTAAGAGTTTATGGTGCCTTCCTCCTTGCTTGCTATGATAACAATAATAAAGATTTTCAAAGTATTTACAAGATTGTTTCTTGTAAGAGTTTTTGGGTAGTTTTGTAAATTGAGTTGTTTCTTAGTTAGAATTTATCATTGTAAACTTGTTAGGATGGTCTCTTTTTAGTTTCTTTAGTTAGTTTAGTACAATTGCAATTTCTTAGCCATTCTAGTAGAGTTTTTAAGCTTTATGTATTGAATTTTAGAAGTCTTGTGAGATGTTAATTTTTGAGTAAAATTTTTGTTATTCTTAGTCCATTAGAGCTTATGTAGACAGTTTACAGTTTAAATAATATCTTTTTTTTTGTAATTCTTAATTAAAATATGATATATTTTGTGGTAGATTATAACTATCAAAGTATGATATATTTTGTGGTGGTTTTCAAATGTAAAAAATAATATAGTTTGTGGTGGTTTTTAACAAAAAAATATATATTATATATTTTTTGTGACGATTTTTTGTTGTAAAAAGTAATATATTTTGTGACAATTTTTAACCATCAAAATATAATATATTTTTGTAACGGTTTATAATTGTTAAAATATGATAAAATATCATAAATTTTAATCGCTAGTATTTTTTTTCTTTTCCGATAATAATACTATAGTTATTTCTTCACACATTGTTCTCCGTTTGTTAGATCCGCGTGAGGATATATATTCACTACAATTAATGGGTGGTTCTTCTCGCTCCACCTATCCTTGATGGTTATGAATCCTTTACACCTACTCGATCTAAAAAACAAAACTAGTTTTTACACCATATGTTTAATATTCTACCTGCACAGAACTATTTGTTAAATATCCTAATTTCCTCTTTGAAGTTAATCCTCTTAGCAGTGCTAAAAAAAATAGGTTAAATTACTTTTTTTTCCCTCTATTTGTCATGAAATTTCAGTTTAATTCTCAAATTTTTCATTGTCTCAATTTCGTCCTCATTTTCTTAAAGATGACTCAATTTGGTCCTCATCGTTAACTTTGACCAGACAGTGTTAAAGTCAACGTCACGTATCAATTTCTGATTTTTTTAAATTTTTTTAATAATTTTATTTTACTTTTTTTATTTATTTTTAATTTTTTTACACATGTCACTTCATAGTTGTGCCACACGTCAAAATTTAAAAAAATTCAAAAAAACCAAAAATTGACACGTTACGTTGACTTTAACACCGTCTGGTCAAACTAATGGTGAAGATCAAATTGAGTCATTTTTAATAGAATGAGGACCAAATTGAGATAACGAAAAACTTGAGAAACAAACTGAAATTTCATAACAAATAGAGGGAAGAAAAGAGTAAGTTAACTAAAAGATTAAGGTGGGACAAGTTGATTTATTTTCTCATTAGACACATGACGATACTAGAAACTAAGATTAATTTCATGAAAGTTAACTAATTGTACTTGCATGAAATTGATAACATTGTCCATAAAAGTACTTATCGTGTTAGACTAAAACATGGCGTCTAATCGTGTCTACAAAAGGTGGTTCATTGCGTCGTGTGTGTAGCTTTGCATAAATTGCATCTAGAATATAAGTTATTGCAAATATTTTGCCACTACACTTCTAATGGGTAGTTTATAATTAGCCCAAATAAGCTTAAAGCTATCTGGTAGTCCTTGAAAATATAGTATCCAAGTATTGTCTGTTTTAAAAATGTCGTCATATAGTTTTATTTTTAAAAAATGTCTTAATAGATAAAAAGGCAAAAAGAATAAATGACTTTTAAATAATGTGAATCTATTATCTGACACAAACATAAAGTATAATTGTCTCATTATTCAACACAATTCTAACGAGAATAATAAAAAGTCATTGTACTTTTACAGTAACAATATTAATTTTATATTCTTATATCTCTTAATATATGTATATAAGTAAGATAATAGAGGAAAATATTATTTCATCCGATTAGTGTAAAAATTAAATAAAAATACGCTTAATTGAAAAATATAAATATTTTGAAGACCCAATAGATCAAAAGAACTCAATTAAAAATACACAAATTTATTACAAAAATTTAATTAAACCTTTTCTTAATTAAATTATCTTATTTTTAACTAAAATAAATTATATTTTTCGTAGTAGCCTAACAACCAATATTGATGACATAAGTTTAAATATTAGAATGAAGATATTATGAAAAACATATCTACTTTAAACTTTATAAGTATATTTAATTTTTTCGGTAATAGTATTGACTAAACCCATGAAATTAAATTATTTTTTTAACTAATCCTATCACATTACACTTTTAATTTAAAAATATAAATACTCAACAAAATTGATTTACCCACTCGATAAAATTATTCCCCGTGCATCACAGGAATGAACTACAAAAAAGTATCCATTATTTTGTAGCTGTTAAATAAATTGCTGATTTTTTTTATTTCTGTTAATTTCTTTTAACTGTCAAAATATGTTTTGCCATTGTCTTCTGTATGTATACTAGTTTTTCTACGGGTTTTTTTTTAAATGTAATATTTTTGATAATAGGAATTGATTTTGTAATATTTATTAATCTATAAGGTTATAATATAATATCTTTAAAAAAATAACAATAAAAGAAGACTAAATTACATATCTATAATGTGTTTTTGGTTAACTAACTTCATAACTTCCTTTGGTACACAAATTTGATTACTTCTTAAATCAGCATGATGTTCATCGTAAGCTTTAGACTTTAGGCAATAGATCCTGCATTGAACAACAAAATTATAACAAATATTTTAATTATAACAATAGATCATGCATCTATATTTATACAAACTTTTAAATTAAAAGAAAATTAGAAATTACATAGCTATAATGTGTTTGTTGTCAAAGAGTTTCAAAAATTTCTTTGTACACAACATTTTTAGTTGTGTTTGTGATATTTTCATTTTCATCCAATATAAGTATTTTCGATCCTCTCTTGGTTTTCACTCTAGAAATAGCAATATATAGTTGGTCATGTGTGAATACAGGTTGTGGAAGATAAAGTCCCCCTCTAGAAAGTGTTTGTCCTTGACTTTTGTTAATCGTCATTGCAAAGCATAATGAAATTGGGAACTGTCTTCTTTGGAATTTGAAAGGCAATCCTGAATCAGATGACACTAAATCCATTCTTGGAATAAAATTTTTGTCACCAATGTTTTTTCCAATAATTACAGTTGCAGAGATTACACTTTTACCCAAATGATGGACTTGCAGGCACTTCATCATCTTTTAACTGTCAAAATATGTTTTGCCATTGTCTTCTGTATGTATATGCATGACTTTCTTCAAAATCAAAATTGCCCCAAGTCAGGTTCAATATGGCGTGTTCCTCTTTCTTGTGTTGTTCTTCGTCGTCATGTTCTACACCCTACTCGACCACTTGCTCACTGCCTCCAATCGCCAAATGCTGCTCTTTTCCGGTGCCAACTCCCGACATCGCCGCTAGCTAGCGGAGGCGGTCGACACAGCTGTGCGCGGCGTGAACACGTGCCCCGTCCATACGGCGGACTACATGTTCTACGAGGAGCCGAGGCTGGACAGCCAGTTGAGCAGGGAGATGAATTGCTACAAGGAGAGACATTGCCGCAAGGTGGGAGACTCGCCACGCTGCTTGATGTTGCGAGAAATTGCAGAGGGATGCGACTGTAATTGCGGTTGGTCAGAGTTCAAAATCCTTTTATCTGCTATTGGATTCTCTCAAATTTTTGTGTGTGATTGTTACTTCAATCCGAGTATAACTAACACGTGCTCGATTGAACATATTCGTGAAGGGCTAGTTAACTTGTTCTTAAATGTTGCGTGTGTTGAATTGCTCGAAAGATGAATCAATATTCATTGAAGTTTAATTGAGTGTATGTTCGTTGTAGGTTGCAAGAAGGAATGAGTTTGTGGTGGTTCCGCTTGGGTTCTGCAGCAACTCAAGGCTTTCTTATATTTTTCCAGACTTGTCAATTATTACGTACAACAGTAGTAAGATGAATCACATCATCCTCCGCGTCTTCGCGAGTCAATTGGGTAGAAAGAACAAAAGGATATATGAAAAGACATATAATTGATGATTACAGAGAATATTGAGACCATGATAATAATAAAAAGGTTTAAATATTTTTTTTTCCTCAACGTCCCTCGTCTTTTAGTTAATTTCAGAATTAATCTTTTTTCAAAATTTTATATTAATTTAGTTTCTTCATTTTTAAAAATGCATAGATTTAGTCCCTTTTACTAAATTTTGTTAGATTTATTTGACATTTTAAATGTATTTTATAATAATATTTAAGTTAACATTGAAGTTAAAATGTGTCAAACGAACCATGTAAACAATTTAAATACTATCATAAAATGCATTTGAAATGTCAGATAAACTTAACAAAATTTGATTAAAAGGACTAAATTCACGTATTTTTAAAAATAAATAATTAAATTGGTCAAATATTTTGAAGAAGAACTAATTTCAAATTTCACTGAAAATTAAGGTACCAAAAATATACTTAACCATAATAAAAAAGATTCCTTATAAATGACATAAAAAAAAGATATAATAGAGAAAATAGTTGCAAATTAATGAAAAATAACAAGCCAGTGATGTAATGATAAGGGATATCAGATTGAAAAAAAAATAAAAGATAGAGAAATAAAAAGTGATATATGTGGTGATAAGGGATGTAATGAGAAAAAGTAAAGAAAACAAAAAAAAAGTAAAAATGGGATGAAAAAGTTTAACATGAAGTTGGTGTAGTACTCCAAGTTATACTATTTTTTTTATAATAAAATCTTCGTGATAATAATGTCTAACGTATTAATCTCTCTGTTTTCTTTTTCTTTATTTTTATTAAAGTTGGATGCATTGTTTGACTTTTTTCATTAGGCAAATATAAACTACTTAATACATTCTATAATTAAAGAAAATGTTAACTTCATTTATTGCTAATTTCTAGAAAAACTAAAGCTTTTCGAATTTTGACAATTGTTGCTTGAGTGGTTGTTGTTGATAACTGCAGCTATGGAATTTGTTTAGACACAACTATCAAACACTCTAGAAGAAAATAATGAAAATAAACAATAAATAATTCTTTTCTAGTTAATGTATAAATTAATAGAATACATAGACACTGTCACCATAGTTGTAACGGTTGTGCTTTAGAAGGCTTGAAAAAAAATCTGTGAATGAATTAAAAAAAATGTCATAGTTGGAACATAGTGACGCCAGCTTCTTCTAATTAAAATCTTGAAAAAATTGAAAAAGATTCAAATATAAAAACACAAACACAAACAAGTCTATCCATATATAAAAAATCCACCATTAACAAAATCTTTTCATTTTCTTATTCCGATGGAATACATGCAAAATGAATAGATGATCCATACTGTTGACAATATTACTTAATATCTTTTTTATTTAAATTAGTTTTTAGAAAATATTTCAGTTTTAGATATATGTGTCAGTTTTAAAAATTTGTTATTATTTTAGATTAGGAGTGAGATATCCTAAATATTTTATACTTGATATTTGTTATATTTTGCTCTATATATAGAGTATATCAATAAAATACAAAAACATGTTCCTCCGTATAACATATCACATATATCTCTCAATGACCATATCTCAATGCCATGACCATAACCTATATGAAATATATATAACGTATTAAAAGGGGTCACTCATACACCTGAAGGGAAATAAACCATATGAAAAAACAAGGGACTCACCCTTGAGGGAAGATGTTGGGAATAGTCCAAGTGTGAGTCAAAAGTCCCACATTGGATAGAAAAAGACAAAGTTAAACACTATATAAGAATAAAGACCCATAACAACTTTGCCTTAAGGTTTTGGTGTAAAAGTGGTGTCTAATGTCTTATATATGTAAGACTAATGTCATATAATCATATAGAACCACAATCTCCCAATAAATATATCCATAACATATAACATATTAAACATAACCCGACACATACGTGGAATAATCAGTGACCGTGAGAAAAGCCGCCGTCAACCCTAAGATCAAGGCCGGTGACAAAGGCGGAGGAGTCATCAGAGGCCAGAAAAAGCACCGCCTGCGCCACCTGTTTGGGCGTCAGCACCACTCCCTGCAGTCTCGCGTATTTCCGGTAACCTTCTCGCGTCTCCTCCTCGCTCGTCCCTCGCAGTTTACAGGTCAACGGCGTTGCCAACCCATTGGGTGAGACGCAGTTCACCCTTATCCCGTGCTCCGCAAGCTGCATGCTCGCCGAACGCATCAACCCCAACACTGCGTGCTTCGACATGATGTAGTCAGTCCCCTTTAGACCACCGTGGCTGCCACACACGCTCCCCGTGCACACTATGCTTCCCCTCACGCGCCCCTCCACCATCGCACGCGCCGCGTGCTTCACGCATGCCGCCATTCCGCGCACGTTCACCGTGAACAGCCTGTCGAGTTCGGACATGTGGAGCTCCGCCACCGTCTGTTTGGAGGGACTAATGATCCCGGCATTGCTGAACATTATGTCCACTTGACCGTACGCTTTGACCGTTGAGTGTACCAGTCTTTGGACTTCATCTTCCTCCGCCACATCGCAGTGGAAGTAGCTGCACCTGTCCCCGCCAATGGACGCCGCCACTTCTTTCCCCAGCTCGTCTTGGATGTCAGCGATGACCACCATTCGGGCCCCTTCCTCCGCGAATAGCCTCGCCGTGGCTTCGCCGATGCCGCTGGCGCCTCCGGTGACTATTGCTATTTTGTTCTTTAACCTGAGAGCGGTGGTAATGGTGGTGGATGCAGATTCCGCCATTATATGATTGTGTAGTGGTGGTGCTCGCAAAATATCATTGTCCTATTTATAATGGACTTTGCTTTTCTGATTAAAACATGTCACTCGTGGAACATTTCTAGTATTATATTCGGTTTCAATAATAAATACAAATGGACAAAAATAGTGCCAGTACAAATAAATGTTAATAATTGTGCTGTAGAGTAAAGTCACCACTTTACCCTCACTTTTTTTCTAATTTAAGAGATATTTCCTTTTTATTTGACGTTCAATTTATCTCTTTCTTTCCTATTGATTCATACCAGAGTAATATACCCACTAATGTTACCGAGGAGGATTAAGTTATTATTTACAGGATTAAGTAATTAATATTTTTAAAGCAACTTACTTCTTCTTTAATTAACTTAACCACTTTATAGTTAATTAATATTATGTTAAGCGTGAGTTCCTTCTCATTTATACATCATTTAAGTAAACTAAAAAGGATAAATTAACATTGGAAGGTGGGTGGAAACGGAAAGTGACCACTCATAATAATGTTATTTATTTTATGGAAAATAATTTTTTATTATTAAATTTTGATAATTTTCTCTTGTAATATTAGATAGTATATTTTAAGTAATTTTTTATTTTTTTATTTTCTTATTTTTAATAATTTAAAATCACTGATGACATTCTATATAGAAAATTATCAAAATTTAATAATCAAAATATTATTATCTTTATTTTTTGAGAAAGGAAATCGTGATGAAAGTCACTTCCTATACATAATATCCACATTAATAAAACATGTGTTAAGTGCTTTTAGGAATAGAATGTATTGGTGGGCATGTAATTTTTCGTAACATACCTTGGGGTTGTGTTCCGAATTGGAAAATTCTGAATACATGTTTCAGAAGTGCAATGAGAGAAAGGTGAGGGTCGAGGTGCAAAGTATAAGAAAGAACGAGAGGTGCAAGATGATTTTATTAAAAATTTCACACGGATAAAATAAAATGGAGATATTTGAAAATTATTGGGGTGTAGGGAGAAAACAATGGGAGTGCATGAAGAAAGTTTTTTAGATCACAAAGAGTGTGTAATTTTTGCACAAGAGAGCAAAGAGAGAAAATTTCAACAAAATTACGAGTTTTATTTCGTCGCCAATGGATTGGGATGAAGACTTTAACACCAGGTTTGTAATAAATGGTTCTTTATTTTTATAGTTGTGATCGTCAATTTGTGATTAAAAAAAATAATCTTTTATTATTATTCTATTTTAAGTTATTTTTTAAATTTGAGAACATTATTAGTATTTTAGATGTATTGGTCGGTAATATACACTAATTTATCTATATATATTTTTTAAAGAAAAGGTGAGGTAGAGTGAAACCAAAATCGGGTGAATTGATTTCAAGTTAAAGATTTAATTTTTAATATCTTTTAGCCATTCAAAAATTAGTTTTAAAAAATCTTGAAATTTATTTTAAGCTTTGATTGCAAATATCATATTATTAAAATATTTTCATTTTTTTACTTATCTATTTTCCATTTATTAAAACATGTTTTGAAGCATGTTTTGCGAACAAGTCCCAGCAATAATCTTCTTTTAATACCTGTAAGAGATACTTTTCTGATCGCATGGTAACAGCAACCTTCTCACTCTGTGCAGGGGTGCTTCTCCCTGCACCTCCAACAGTTCTCTTGTATCCTCAAAATTTACTATTATACCCTTATTTAATATTTAGGTGAAAATGGGTAGGGACGCAGTAAATTTCATTTACTGCGTCGCCAACTTCTCTGCACCCCCAAAACAATACTATTTCTTCTCCCGTTTTTTCTCCGTCTCAGTGTGCCTTCATTTAAAATTTTCTCAGTTTCATTCTCCGTTTCATTCTCGTGTGGTCTCTGAGCTTTAACTTTTTTTTTTCTGTTTATGATGTGAAACAGAATTCGTATTCCGTTTCAGAAACTATGAAACAGCTTTCACATTCCGTTTCAAAAAAACAACACAGAATCTTGTATGAAACGCATTCTGGCATCCGTTTCAAACCTTTACGAAACGGATTACGTAAGCTGTTTCGCAAAAAAAATTAAAATTTATGGGAAACAGAATACGAATTTCGTTTCATAAAATTGGTAAACGGATTTTGTAATCCGTTTCAAAAAAATTTGAAATTTTTTTTGAAACGGATTACACAATCCGTTTCACAACTTTATGAAACGGAATTCGTATTCCGTTTCCCATAAATTTTAAATTTTTTCGCCAAACAGATTATATGATCCGTTTCTTAAATATGTGAAATGGACTGTGTGTTCACTGTCCATGTGTGTCACTGTGGAAGTGGAACTTTTGAGTTTTCCTCAAACGTAAGCCCCTCACTCTACAACGATAACTCATTCCGTAATAACAACCCTTCAGTGAAACCAACAACTGGTGCACCATGCACTCAAACTCACGGAAACCCCCACCTACACCAACTACTGCATAAGTCCAGAAAAAGAAAGCCAAACCTTGCTTTCACGTGAAAGAGAAAGGACCAAGGAAGAAAGAGAAAGTAGTTTTTGAAACCCAAAAGAAGCACCCACAACCATCAACGTTTCATGAAGCAGTGCATGCATTGAAAAAGCCATAACCATGTTACCAACTTCATTCTATGTTAAAGCATTTTTAATTTAAATAAGTGTATATGAGGAAGCATTTATCCTGCAGATTTATAGGTATTAAATCATAGTTATAAAAATAAAGGGGTTTTTAATTTTTTATTTAAATTGATGATTATTTACTTTTTGTTTTATGTTGCCGCAAAGTCACATAATTAAAGGTTGTAAAGTAGGAAATAAGGAACGCGGAGGATTATAGCTTTATCCCTTCCTCACGAAATCAATTCTTACTATCTTTGAGTTGCAACTTCAGATCTCGTTCACATTCTTTTTCTACCATAATCAAAATCTTTATACAAACAATTACATCTAAAGTGAACAACAACAATCTCAAAAGTCAAAATTGAAGATCACAAAGACACACAAGTTATGCGCATCTTCTTCATTTCTCCACAGATTCTTAACTATCATTACTATTCGCTTCACACTATATTTGCTTTGTAAGCATTAGCACAACAATTTTCCCTGCATGCGACTAATATATTCAAAGAAAAAAAGTCCAATTCAAGAAAAAAAGTAGTTCATTTATAACAGAGGTTAGAATTCTCTACCACGATTTAAAAATTTCGAAAGTATACTAAAATACACTTTTAAATTTAAATTAGTTTAATCATCGATTGTAAATTAGTGTATGAACATGAAGAGAAGTAGAAGCTCCCCTGGTCACGCAAGGAATAAAAAAACACCAGCAGACCAAGAAAACCATGGCCACTGTGACTCACCTATCTGCACTAAAGCAACTGCAACAGTTAAAAGTTTGATTGCAGTGGCTGCCCAAGACGCACAAAAAAACCAAACCTAAATACAAAAGTACGGAAAGCCTAAACCATAGACATGTCAAAGTGAGCCAACTCGGCTCACACGGGTTGGCTCACCACGAGCCGGGTTCAAAATGAGTGAACCCAACCCGGCTCACTTTCTGGTGAGCCAGAAATTTTGTAACCCGGCTCAACCCACCACGGATTGGTGGGTTAAGTGGGTTGGCTCACCAACCTACCTAAAAAAATTATTTATTATTATTTTTAGTATTCAAATATTTAAATAAATTTTTAAGTAATCCATGAGATGACAATCATAGTAAAATCAAGAACCAATGTTTTGATCATGCTCACCACTAATATATGAAAAATTATTTTCAAGAAAGTATCCATTAGTCTAAGAAAGCACCTCTAATATTACAAATTTTTTGTCATGCTATTCAACAAAATATAAATAAAAAAACTATACATTTTCTTCATGCTAATTCATAAAAAAATGTTTATAAGATGGTTACTTGAGTAATTTACTATAAAGATTATAGTTAAAGATTAAAGTATCAACATATATATAACTTGACAATCAAATTAATTAAACATTCAAACTATTCAAATATAATTAAGCAACATTCTAGCATTTAAAAATATGAAATTATGAACAAATATAATAGGAGTAGTAAATAATTATTAAAAAAAAATTAAAAAAATTAAAAGAAAATTTTAAAAAAAAATTGTAAAAAAATGTTGGTGGGTTAAGTGGGCCAACACACCTTCAACCCGGCTTGAACCCGTTTAACCCGTGGGTTAAGTGAGCCGGGTTGAATTCAACCCACTTTTGAAAAAGTTGAATTTTTCTTAACCCAACCCGGCTCGAACCCGTGGTGAGCCGGGTTGGCTCACGGGTTGAAACCCATTTTGACATCTCTACTAAACCAATATTCAACAGAGAGAACAGTGATAACTAATTAATCGTTCATGATGACTCAGATAAAGTTGCCCAATCAATCTCCACTGAGGGGTACTTCTCCAGGTCCAACCCAAGATTGTCCATTGCTTCATAAGAATCCAAGAAATCCAAGAAAGTGATATCGGATTCAGGTGAAGAGGAGCCTGCAGAAGAAGAAGAGGAGGAGGAGGAATATTCATCCGACAAGGGCGAGGATGCTGTCTGAATCCCCACCTTAACATCCTCAAACTCCGATGTTGTTGCTGCGTTGTCGTATGCCAAAGCTGCTTCTTCAGCGGTTTCGAATGTACCAAGCCAAAGACGAGTGCGATTCTTGGGGAGTCTGATCTCAGCCACCCACTTGCCCCAGTGCCTCTGCCTCACCCCACGGTAAAGCTTTGTGGGCCTGGAAACAACACGACCGCCACCCACCTGCTTCATGGGAACGGGCTTTGGGCTGAGGAACTAGGCTCGTGTAACCTGGATTTGGGCTTGAATCTGGAATGTTAATACTCACATGCATGCACAGAAAAGAAACAAAATATAATACTCACATGCATGCACAGAAAAGAGTCTAAAACGGATTTCACACTACGTTTCAATGAAAAATCAAAAAACACACCCAAAACGGATTCCAAGTTCCGTTTCAGCACTCTGGGAGACGGCTTCCACAATCCGTTTCAGCTAAAATCAAAAAATAAAAACGAAACGGAATGTGAGTTCTGTTTCAGCTTCCTAGGAAACGGATTCCACAATCCGTTTCGTTAAAAAAAAAAAACGGAATTTGTATTCCGTTTTACGCATGTTCGAAACAGATTTGGAAAATCGTTTCTGTGAAATATTCAAACGAAGACCATTTCTGATGAAACGGATCTTCTAATTTATTGCTAAAATCAATTAAATCAATTAAAATACAATAGCATTACTTAACTGTGCAAATGGAGAGATGGGGCCTGCGGACTTGCGCAAAAAGAGAAAAAGAGGCTGCGCTGGGAACAAGAACGGTGTGTGGAGGAGAAAAGGAGGCTGCGGAGGTGGGGAGAAGAACGGTGTGTGGAGGCTGTGTGGGAGAAGAGAGAGAAGAAGGATGAAGGCTGTGTGGGAGAAGACCAGTGGGAGAAGAGGGAGGCTCCTTACGCGCACCTAGGTCAACATTGGTCAAGATTCTTGTGTTGGGGGTGCATGGAATCTGATTCTTTGCTTTATTGGGGTGTGTTTTGGGGTGCAGAGGGTGAGGGTGTATGGTTTTGGGGTGCAGAGGTGTGGTAAAAAGGAGAGACTCAGTTACTTTTAATTTTTACTATGGGTAAACATGGAAATAAATTTCCTTTTGGGGGTACAGGAGAGATTGTTGGAGGTGTAGGGAGAAGCCCCCTATGGTTTTGGGGTGCAGAGGTGTGGTAAAAAAGAGAGACTCAGTTACTCTTAATTTTTACCATGGGTAAACATGGAAATAAATTTCCTTTTGGGGATACAGGAGAGATTGTTGGAAGTGTAGGGAGAAGCCCCCCGTGCAGTGACAAGAAGCCTACTTCCTTGGGCCCCAAAACCAAGAGCTTTCTGCACTTGTTCCCATTTGAATTGGTTTTCGTTCCGATTGTCATCCAAAACAAGAAGAAATTTCATTCCCGTTAATTTTTCTTTCAATCTTCTTTGAACCATTTCTAGATCTCCATTATCATCGTTTAGCGTAATAACATCCTCAAGAATTGCTCATGACACATTGAAAACATCATAATTCTGTGACACACTTATCCAAGCTTTAATATCAAAATTACCCTCAATCCTTGGATCGTTGAATACATATTGGGTAAGTGAGGTCTTTCCCAATCCACCCATGCCCACAATAGAAAGTATAGATAGATTGTTGTGAGGGGTTAAACATGTTTTTGGTTCCACAAGTTTCACTAAAATTTGAAATTAGTTCATTTTTAAAAATTGTTATTAATTTAGTTCTTCATCTCTAGAAATGCGTGGATTTAATCATTTTAACCAAATTTTGTTAAATTTATTTCACGTTTCAAGTGCATTTCATGATAGTATTTAAATTGTTTACATTGTTTAACGCATTTTCGCTTCAATATTAACTCAAATACTATCATAAAATGCATTTACAATGTCAAATAAATTTAATAAAATTTTGTTTAAAAGACTAAATTCATGCATTTTTAAAGTTTAAGGACTAAATTAGGTTAAAATTTTAAAAAGAGACTCATTCCAATTTTTACTAAAAATGAAGGGACCAAAAACATATTTAAACTTTGTTAGTGTTAGATGTGAGCAAGTTAATCACAAAATCTGTCATCGTCTCTGCCATATATAACACTTTTATTTGGCAAAGATGTATATGTTAATTTACTCACGAATCTTGATCCAACCCCAACACCACTATCCTTTTTCAAACCAAGAAAATCGATTTTTGGTTGCAAGATCTTCTAGGTCCTCAACGATCCACTTGGCTTTTGGAGAGTTCATAATCTATTTCAATGACAAGGAGCTTAATCTTCAAGTCACTCAGCTGCTTCTTGTATTTTCTTGCATGAAGCATGTGCACAAGACAGTAAGGAATGTAATGAGAAAAAGTAAAGAAAATAGTAATAAAGTAAAAGTTTAACGCCATATTAATCTCTCTGTTATTTTTATTATTTTTATTAAACTTGGAGATTTTAAACTTGCATCCTCTAATTAACCAAGTATTAACTTCATTTATTACTAATTTCTAAAAAGTACTTAGCATGCCGAATTTTGACAATTGTTTCTTCTATGGTTGATGATCAAATAACTGCAGTTGCGGAATTTGTTTAGACATATTTATCTGCAGGCACTATCGAAGAAATAAAAATTAATAAATTTTTTCGTAAAATTTATTTTATGTATAAATTTATTAATTTTTTTTATAACTTCCATGAAGAATGATTTTTTCCTATTGCTGAATTGGAGAGCAAGTCATCTATTGACATGTCGTAATACCAAATGCACAAAGAGAAAGGAATATGCATTCTTCAATCAATTTGTACAAAAATATCTAACTTTTGTGTATCCGTCAATCACTTAAAACCCATCAAAAGAGGCTCTTTTTTTCCTCTACCTCCAAAATTTCTTCTACACCTCCAAAAAATATTTAAATCCCAAAAATACCCTTTGACCATTTAATTAAAACCACACATATCATATCTCCGAAATTGCTTCCGGACGTCGACTTCCAGTGAAGAATACTTCCGAAAGTCAAAAAATATAATCGGAAGTCGACTTCAGAAAGTCAAAACATATAACGGGAAGTCAACTTCCGGAAGTAAAAATATATCACTTGCAAATGAAAAATGGGCTATTGATGCGTGCACTCCACTTTTTTCTTCCCACACTCCATAAAAGCAGTACTTCCGAAATTACCCCTCATAAAAATCTCTATACCTTCTTATTTTTAATATTTTCAAGATTTCAGAAGTATTTGTAAATCTAAAAATATATTTCAAAACATCATGAAAATACAAAAAAAAAATATTCTGAATTAAATATTTAAAAAAATATTTTCAGATTCAATTTAACTCAAATCGAAATAGACTCAAACTAACTCAAATAAAAGTGGTCTTGTATTTATCCGAGCCAAAACCCTACTTGAGTCAAAACTCGATTTGAGATGGATCCGACCTAAGTCCAAAATGAGCTGAGCGCATCCGTTGTAACCCAAAGGAGCATTATGTTGTATAATAATTGTAAAACTGAATTCAAACGTGGTAATTGAGATAACTCGGACTGTATTAATATCATTACATTTTGAATACATGATAACAAATATCATTTTATTGGGCTTTTGATAAAAATAATACTGAATTTATGATATAAATAAAGAAAAAAAATTAAGTTCATATTTTGGAAATGGATGAGAGCACCTTAAATATTCTACATAATTATATCTACATAATTATATAATTATTTGCTGATTACTTTACATAAATAATATTGATGCTAATATCACTTTCACTCATAAAATTTATAATTATATATACATTTTTTATAAATATTAAATATATATCTTTTATGGATTTTAACTGAGTTAATATGAGTATTTTAATTATTCATTTATTGATTGATGGTGTAAAAACATCATGGTATCTAATCTTCCTATACTCACTTTCTACTTTCTGTAGTTAATCATTATTAAATCATCTTATCAAAATGATTGGAATAAATTTACTAGTAAGAAAAATATTAATAATGTAAAAATAGTTTAAAATTTGAATTTATATATGAATATATTTTTAAGACATATGAAGTTATTTTAAAAATGATTCACTTTTTAAAATTTATATTTTGATGTAATTTATTTAAACTTATTTTATAAAAATTACATTTATTTATATTAATATTTTAATATACAGTTTTATTTAAATTATACTTCCAAAATTAATTTTTTGGTTAAATTACCTTTTTTGTTATTGTTTTTGTCAACAAGTGTCAATTATAGTAAGAACATCAGCAACATCTATACAAAAAAAAATGGAGTCTCAATTTAACATTTGAAAATATTGTTTCATTTTTACAAAAATTGGAACTAAATTGAAACTAAAAATAAATATAGAGAACAAATTAAATTATTTTGACACGTAGTACAACTGTGAAATGACATGTGTAAAAAAAATTAAAAAAAATTAAAAATTAAAAAAAAGTCCAGAAAAAACCACAAATTAACATATGACGTTAACTTTAACACCGTTCGGTCAAACTTGAAGATAAAGACCAAATTGAATCTTTTCTTAAAAAACATGACCAAATTGAGACAAAAAAATTAGAGAACCAATTTGACACTTCTTAAAAAAACAAGGATCAAAAGAGGAATTTAACATAATTTTTTTATCTGATTTTATATTTAAAAATTTATTTTCAAATTATTTTATTTAAAATTAAAAATAAAAAAATAAAAAATATATGTGAACATATTCATGAATATTTACGGACATAATAAAAAGTCCACAATTATTTTTTCAGATATACTAAACATATAGCCAGCTGGTTGGAGAGATATGTAGAGGAGTGTCTGAATTTGACTTCAAGAACATCTTAAGTGATGAAAGAATACATAAGGCAATTAATGAATTGTTATACTTTTATTTCTATATTTTTTTTTCATTTCAATTATGTTGTGCTTTTTATTTGTTAGGTGTTCTATATTATTACAGAATATAATGGGACTTCATTGTAATACCTTGTTAAGTATTCAAAGTTTTATTTAATTGTTCATTTTCTCACGTTTACCCCTACAATACTACATACATTGTGTTAATATATATATATATATATATATATATATATATATATATATATATATATATATATATAATTAACTGAAAAATAGTAAAACAGTATATCTCCATTAAAAAATTGAGTATACAACTGCTAAGAAAAAAATAAAAATAACAAAATCAGTGTACAGATTGAAAGATGTGGTGTCGCAATATTTAGTTTTTTAAATATTATTTTCAAAACAAAAATCTATTTGGTAAAAATGAGGTAACTTGTTTTTTTAAAAGGATTTTGTAAAGCATTTTGCCTTTCTCAGAAAAAAAAAACGATCATTATTAATTAACTTTTGAAGATGTAAGATGTATGACTATTGAGTTTGGGGAAACTCTAGAAAAACCTTTTATACTCACATTATTATTTTTCTATAATAGGTTTGTTTAATTAAAATGGTGTTGGTAACAAATCCTTAACAAAACTAGGATCAATTACTTGATTATGCTTTACTAATATTGATGTAAAAACAGGTTGTTTTATACTTTTTAAAAACAAACGGTGAATGTTAAATTGAGTTTCAAGAGAACCTCCAATATGTGTGTTGCCATTTACGTATTTTAAAAATAATATGCACCTTAAATAAAAAATAAATAAAATGAATTATATATATATATATATATATATATATATATATTATTTTTATAAGTAAAATATTTGAAAAAAGTAAATAAATTTTACTTTCTACAAGGGAATTGACAAGTACATAAAGTCATTAACTCGTTGTTCAACAATACATTACAGAAGAACAAGAGAAAATTGAAAAATAAAACTGTTAAAACTGAAAATCAAAATTAAATTAAATTAAAAATTAAAAACTGGTTTTGTATGTTAATTAAAAATCTGAAAATCTAAAAGTAAAAAGAAAATTATACTTTGACTTACATTTTTTGACTCTCATATTTACTCTATGACATGATTTAATGTGAGTCATTGATTTGTTAAAAAAAAAAATAGTGATACATTAATCAATGATTCACATTAAGACATGTCATGAAATAAAAGATGTAAGTTAAAAAATAAGAATCATAGTACCATTATTCTGCAGATTAAAAAATCATCCGAGAGAGGATCTTAGACTTAAAATACACTTGATTACGTTGACGTTTTGTCACATCTGATGTTAATTTGGTTTGTTGGTTGTTCCTTCGATGGTGAGAAAGAGAGAAAGAGGATTGGGAGGGGACAAAGAGCATGTAATTAAGGAAGTAATAAAGAAGAAAGATGAAAGAAATGCAGTAGTAGGTGGTTGTTTTCTCATACATACATATTCTTTTATTCTTTTCTTCGAGAGTTTGAAGATGCAAGGGTGAACACATATGTGGAAAAGCGTGCAGTGGCAAAGTTCAAGAAAAAGTAGTGTTGATAGAAACAAGGAATAGTCAAGGGCATAGCAGAGTGATAATGCAGAAGAGAAAAGGTAAGAGAATTGGTCAAGTCACGCTCATTCAATTCATTTCATACCCAATGGAATTAACAAAGGCGTTCAGATACAAGACACAGCTCCATAGTGTTGGCACTGTCTAATAAATGCCAATGACATTCACAATTAAACGTAGTAGTGTGACTCATTATTGTGTTGAGTGGTTTTACTCAGAACAAGCAACTGCTATAAATGCTCTTCTTTTACACCCTCGTCTAATAATCTTTTTCTCCCATCTAATCTTATGCAGATACAATCGATTCAACCATTGTTCTAGACACCAGTAAACAGATATGTTTATGATGAAGTGTAACACCAGGTCAAGTTATATTTGAAACCATAAATTTCGTAAGATTTGACCAGAGTGTGTTTTCATTACTAGAACAAACTTTTCTGCAATTAATAATCATAATCATTATCTTTCAGTGCCAAAAATTATCTTAATTTTGTTAAATTAGATAAGTGAAATATGTACTGGAGGAGAAAATATCTTTTTTTATTCTTGGTAAGAACAGTAAAATAATAATAATGATTAAATATGGTCAGCTACTTTATGTTGACGTCATATTTAAGTTTCTACCTAGAAGTTCTGCAATGATGTAAAGGAAATATTAAAATGCAACTTGAACTTTGAGGTATCATGATCTTCAGAAGTGTTGTGAAGATTGCAGTAAAACTCTTAAATATCCTCAATAATAATATAAAAAAAGAAGTAAATATAATCATACAATGCATTAAAATTATGATATTAAGTTAATCATCTTCATCATAATTTTGACCATATATCAGTTATGAGCCTTTTCTCACAAACTATCTCTCACCAACATGATTTCTTTCTGTCTATGTGAATATTAGAACAGTCTTTGTGCTGAAATTATGCAGAAGATGAATAACAATGGCAAATAATAGTGAGCTTGACATTACGGAAACTTAGACAGCACAATGTAGAGTAATAGTATTTCCAAATTGACTTGACTTAGGCAAGCACATGAGGAATTGCTTACATTATATGTATATAGAATTGAAGAATATGACAGCGTTGTGAGTCCAAATTTATACATTGTGAGAGTGACAAAATATGCAGGTGGTGGAGATAATCGAAGATGATGGTAATCAAGAAATGAACCATATTAAATGAAAACTTTAACTAAAGTAATTAATTAATTAATTACCTATTGCATGACTAAATATGTGGTGAAACCCTAGGAGCGGTTGGCGGTGTGGCGGTCATCGCCGCCGCCAGCGGCGCTCTGATGCTGAAGCTGGTTCAGTTGCCCTAAGCTGGCAGATATGTTCATGGCCAAGAGGCTTGCGTCGTAGTTGTTGCCTCCGTCGAAGGTTCTCGCCACTTGTTGGTGTTGGTGGTCTCTGGGGAAAAACTGGTGGTGGTGGAAGTGGTAGTGGTGGTCACGGCCGAAGGTATTGGTGGTGGTGGTGGTGGTGTTGTTCTGGTGGTGGTGGTGGTGGAAGGCGGCGGCGGATTCAGACGCCATGAGGGTGTGGTTGGTGGTGATGCTGCTTAGGTTTTGGTACCTGGAGAGTTCAGATTTGGCGCAGTAGAGATCCATTTGAAGCTGGCGAAGTTGGTGCTGTAACAGTGATATGACTCCGACACAGCCATAGACAGGATCACGGAGTCTCATCTCAGCTTCATAAGCAAGGGAATTCACGGCATCTTCACGTTGGTGAGGGTGCAAATCGTTGAGAAGCTTGGTGACATTGCTGGCTCCGAAAATTCTATGAACATTTGCGAACTTCTGAGGTTGGTCGGGAGGGAAATAGGGTGCAAAAGCACACTCGGGTTGGCATTTGCGACGCAAGAACTTGCATGCTGCACATGGTGAATTTGAAGAGGCCATGGTGGATCACACTCACTTTCTTCAACAATTTTTCTTCCTAGTAGCTATAGATAGCTGCTATCTATCTACTACTATCTCTTTCTTTTTCTTTCTCTTTCTCTCTCACACCACCACCATTAATTTCTGTGACGCATTCACCATGTTTGTTATCACTATATTGTAAAATAATGATAAATAGTAATAAATGTTATCAAGAAAAAAGAGAAGTGATCAATTAATGTGTGTGTTAGATGGCCAAATCCATTATTTTAGGCATCTTTTTGGTACTCTCCATTATTTTAAGCTACACACTCTTTCCCCTCCCCAATTCTCTTCTCTTTCATTAAATTTTACAAAGCCAAGTTATTATGAATAATTTATATCCTTATTCTCTTCAAAATTTGGTTATTTTAGTAAGGGAAGAGGGAAACAAATATCTAGGTTAAAAAAATAAGGGTGTGTCAACTGGGTTTGGTTAATGGAATAAAAAAATTTGGGAGATCCAAGAGGGAGAAGATGAAAAGGGCAATGGGATTGAGGAAAATACAAAAGTGACAAAAACAAGGAATAAAATATGGATATATAACTAGATTCAAAGATTGATTTACCAGTCCAATTTCATATCCTGAGACAAAATCCTTGATCCTTGTGCTTCTGACAGAGGAATTGAAGACAAAACCAAGAGCCAGAGTTTGTACATGAAGAAGGAGGTGCTGCCTGTGGAAAAAAATAATGTTGAATGTTTGAAGGCAGAAGACACTCCCTAGTGTAAGTAACAATGAGAAATTCATTGTTTAACTTTGTGCCATGGAAGGGTATAAATATAGGGAGAAGAACTTAATTAATGTAAATTGTTATGGTTCTACAACTCTTTTTGAGTTGGATCAATGCATAAATTTTCAATTTTCTCCGCTCATAGTTTTTTAAATTGATTGACATGTCCGTTTTTCGCTTCTTAGTTCGTGTGAGTTTTTGTGGGTGATGAAGCGATGAGGAACGAGAACCAGAAGATACATTGGAAAATTGATAAAGATATGAAAAGAAAAACATATTTGTATTGTTAGTATTGAATTGGTGGATATTCCAACGGAGGAAAGAAGTTTTATATGATGTAGAACAAATAAAAGAAGAAATAATCAAAGTTGTAGAGTAACAAGTTTTAATAAGTTTTAAGGGGTTGGATTAACTATGGTGTTATGTTATACATCTAGGAAAGTAATTCAAAAGAAATCAAGATAAGCTTGGGAATTTTATTGAAGGAGATAACTGAAATTAGCAATAATAAAAAGGCATTTACAAACTTAATATCTTAAAGATTTTGAGGTTTATTAGATGAAATCTCTTATGTAAGTTGAGTTTTGATTTAAGACTCATTATAAAGTTAAAATAAAGACTGCAGTTATGCATGTCTATATATAGTTTGTATAAAAAAAAAAAAAAAACAGTTGTTCTTATATAATGTATATACATTGTTATCTTGAGTTGAAAAAAATAAGGGGAAAAACATGTTTTTGTTTTTGTTCCCCGGAGTTTTACGTAAAATTGAAAACAATACCTAGTCAAAACTTGTACCGTTTGATACCTGTATTATTTTAAAAGTATCGATTTGGTTCCTACTTTTTTTTAATGGTATCAAAATTTATCCTATATAACAAATGTGTTACATGTTATTTAATTTTTTTATATAATAAACTAAGAAAAAAATTTGTTTTGGTATCTTTTACGTAAAATTGGAAACAATTCCTAGTTAAAACTTGTAAACCCTTTAGTTTCTATATTTTTAGAAGTATTGGTTTTGGTTTTTTTTAACGGCATCAAAATTTATCCTACATAATAAATGGTACGTAAAATGTTATTTAATTTTTTATAAAATATAATACTAAGATCACCCTAACCCACACTTCTAACAATTAATTTAAAATCAAAAATAAAATAAAAAAAGTTAAGAAACTCAATATATGGAAGTACAAATAGTAAATATGAAGTTTAACCGTAATCTTCAAGTTTCATGGGTGTGTCGCCTTTGGATTAGATGATTTTGTTATGAAGATAGTTCTTGTCACCATCAAGACTTTCTTTTGGATTCCTTTCTTGCTTGGCTTTCAAAACTAAAAATGAACATTTGTTGTTTAAGGATACAACAAAACTCTTCTTTTATATCTTGACAACCATAGATTCATTTGGTGAGTTAGAAACTAAGAAAGACCTATTACAAATGGGATTTTTCCTTTGTGGAGAAGTGACCAAGTAAAAATCTTAACATGTATTAGATTATCACGTGTTTATATTAGGGATAGCAATGCTAGCCGGTCCGGCCCATTTAGACCTGGCTCGCATAAGGCCCGCACATCACGTGTTGGCCCGCCCCGCCCCGCATAATTTATGCGGATTGTAATCATTGGCCTGCCCTGCCCCGCCCTGCACTTGGCCTGCGGGTTGGCCCGCAAATTTTTTTAATTTTTTTTTAAATTTTATGATAAACTTTCAATGCTTAAAAATTGGAAAACTTTAAAAAGTTCACAAAATTAAGTAAAGACTTTGGAGAGTTTGATGATAAATTGATAATTCAACATTTTCATCATATTCATATTCATACCATGACATACACAATGTATTCTTTAAATTTTAGCACATTAAAAAATACATAATACTTGTCATTTCCAGTTATACAAGAATTTGAAACGTTAATGCAAGAGTCCATAAAAAAAGTAATTAATATACACAAGTGCAATTTTTTTTATGTGGGCTTGTGGGCCAGCCTGCACGGGCTGCGGGCTCATACAGGCCTGCAGATTCACTATTCTGACCCGTCCCGTTTTTTTTTCACGGGTCTGCGGGCCGACCTGACGGACCAAACCCATATTGCATCCCTAGTTTATATGCAATAGACTATCTTAATAGACTATATGAGTAGAATGTCTCATTATAACGTCTACTTAGTCTTGGACAACTTGGTAGGATAGTTTATTAAGATCGTCTAATGTCTATTCAATTCTATTTTGAGAAACATTGTTCACGCGTTTCCTCATGAATATAGACATGTTTCGTGTGTGTCATATAATAGAATTTTTTTTCTGTAAATAAAGTTTCCAAATTTATTAGAGACTCAAAACATAGTTAAGACGTCAAAATATATTGACAACTTTTATAAATATGCTAAATCTCTTTATTGATGTTTAAATATAGTACAATGTGATTGTTATAAACTTTTAAAGGTATATAAAGATAAATTATATGCAATGTAAAAAATATTAGGAGATGCTATTCTAATTTACTGAAAAAAACTTATTAACACACAGCTGGTGAAGAAAAGAATTCTATCTAGGGATGTCAAAAATATCCGTACCCGCAGGTATCCGTGGATAAAACCCGCAATGGGTAGGAAACGGATATTAAAAATGGATACCCGCTACCCGTGGGTACGGGTATTTTTGATACTCGCATGTTAATGGGGCGGGTACAGGTATCATAGTATCTGTACCCGTGGATACCCGTACCCGCTAAATTTTAATTCACACAACTACCCTTATATATATATATATATATATATATATATATAT
>Ga0214545_1003789_pt1 | contig 28642 bp, 18 predicted proteins | sample CNSS4metaG_FD_160064 | JGI IMG/M metagenome (GOLD analysis project Ga0214545, IMG submission 160064) | Root nodule microbial communities from cowpea collected in UCLA plant growth center, Los Angeles, California, USA - CNSS4 | ecosystem: Host-associated > Plants > Roots > Nodule | place: USA... | reverse complement strand
ATATATATTTATATATATAATTTATATATATATATATATATATATATATATATATATTAAAGGACAAATGGTTATATGATTATCTTATTCAACCTAAACGATGTTATTACATAATTAATAAAAACTTAAAATAAAACACAATCTTTTCATACACAATAATAAAATAATTATAAATATATATAATGTTTTAAGTCTTTTATGAAAAATCTTATACATTTTATTTTGTTATGATCTATGATACAATCTTTCTTTCTTAAATTAATTCTGTTTTTTGTTGTAATCTATGACACAATCTTTATTTCTAAAAATATTTCTCTTTACCTTTTAAGTAAAAGAACAACTTCCTAATCCTTTAAGCACACAAAACAAAAGTAACTGTACCACACCTAGCCGGTCTCGCTAGTATATCAACACATATCATCCTTGACCGACACCTATGTCGGTTAAGGCTGGGGGACTGATGTACCTGGGCCGAACACCTTTAAGTCGTGGTTAATTCGTTTAAGTTCCTCACCCTTACCACAAATAAGCGATCTGGGTCGAACACCCTTAACTCGTGGTTAATTCATTTAAGTTCCCCACCCTTACCACATGTAAACGGCCTAGGTCGAACACCCTTAACTCGTGGTTAATTCGTTTAAGTTCTCCACCCTTACCACAAGTAAGCGGCCTGGGTCGAACACCCTTAACTCGTTGGTTAATTCGTTTAAGTTCCCCACCCTTACCACATGTAAACGGCCTGGGTCGAACACCCTTAACATACAATCGATTGCGCCATACATAACATACACCACAAATCATCAAACACCCGACATACACAATAACATACAAAACATTATTCACATTAAGCATAAACGCAAAGAAATGTACCAACGTAACGAACATAATGTACCAGTTATTACAGACATAGGCTCAATAATACTTTTAAATCATTAAAAAATCGAGGTCCTATTCTGCTAAATCATGGGCCACCTCCGCAACATCATCTGCCTCCTTCTCTTCTTCGGCCGCCTCCTTTTCCGCCTCCTCGTCCGGACTGCTCTCATCCTCCTTGATAAGCTTCCCATCAACAACGTCCTTGTTCACATCAAATTTTGAGTCAGCGACGTCAACTTCTTGATGAAAAAAGGCAGCTTCCCGCAATCCCTTCTCAAAGCCATTGATATGCTCTTGGATGATGCAATTCTTCAAGTCGTCAAGTTCACCTACAGAACCATCGTACTTGTCTTTCAATTCATCATAATCTGCCTCCAAATCTTCTATCTTCTTATTCAGTTTTCCCTCCGAGTCCAAACAACGGACCTTCCAGGTTCCCAGCCTTTTTCTCTCTTCTCCCCAACTCTCCCTTTCCTTCTTCCACGCGGCTCTCTCCTCCTCAAACTTGTCGACCTTTTCCTGTAACTCCTCCACTTTCTCCCTACCTCCCTTCTTTACTTCCCGTCGATACAGAGACCCAACACGACAGCTCAATATCAACGCCTTACTTCCAAACTCAACCATCGTCCTCACAATATGATCCGCCTCCATACCGTCAATGGAGTTGATGATGGTATCTAGGAGGTTGATCACAATATCTTTATTGACAGATATCTCCGACAACTCAATCAAGTCGGACTCAGGTTCCTTCACCCCGCTGGCCGATCCCGCCCCACTAACCGGCCCCGCCCTGAGTAATGTCGCCTTCACCTTTTTCACATCCTTCACCTTGCCGGGTCGAGGCGGCAACTCGGCCTTCCTCTTGGTCCCACCATGCACGTGTACCTCGACCAACGATTCCTGCGGGTTGGGAACGTCAGTCTTCCCGGCTACCTTGGCCTTAACAGCCATTTCTTTCCTTAACGTCTGGAAGAGCGCCAAATTCTTCTTTCCCGATTGCGCCATGTGCCCTACAATAACATATCAAACCTCGGTTAAGACAACTTAGAATCATTAACACAGTTTAAGTAATAAACAGATACCTTCAATATCAATAATCGGGTGCACCGAATTATAAACTCTCACTAGGCCCTTAGTGGGCAACTTATCAGTAAACTTCATCAAAGTCTCCACCACCTCCTTATCCCCCGCCGACAACTCGTTGGTACCCATATCCTTATACCGAGAGGGGGTTCCCGTCCAGCTAAACGGAAACTTCGTACTCCAATATGCGTTCAAGAAATGGGACTTGCCCTCTTCCTTCACCACAACTTTAAAGTATCCGTCCTTAAAATGCTTGAAGGACTGAGAAAATGCGTCCAATCTGCTGATGCTGGGGTGACTTATCAGAGACAGCCAAGTAGTCGGTTGGCGGGGCCTAGTATCATAGAAGTATAGAAATGCATAAGGAGAAGGCTGCAGATATAGGGATTGGCACAAAACGCGGAAGGCTTGCATATAAGCCCAACTATTTGGATGTAGATGTGTAGGTGCAACGTTCAGCGCACGCAACACACCCATGGTGAAGTCGTCCAGCGGCAACCGCACATGTAGCTTAGAGAAGTGACACATGTACATGTAGAAGAACTTTTCGGTTGCCCCCTCTTGCCCGTGGCATACGCGGTCGATGGCGCTCACCCTCTCTAAGGAAACAATACCCCCGCTTACACCTTTTACGATATCAGGTGTACAATTCAGCCAAGAGTTCAACAGGCGAGACCACCGAAATAAGGATGATTGGTTACAAACGTCAGCAGCCACCCACCCCTAGCCATCCTTGGTCGGCCAGTTACTCTCCGCCAACTCCTCTGGAGGGTCTTCTCGAACCTCCCTCACTGTCTCCACAGGGATTCCACCTACTATACCCCCGGAGCTGGTGCTCTCCTCTTCAACATGTCGACCTCTACTCCTCCCAGACTCTATACTCTCACTACTAGACGTAGACAACGACACGCTATCACAACTAGATATACATTTTCTTTTTTTTCTGGAAAGATGACGACTGGAATTAAGAACAAGTCGGACAAGAATAACGCACACAAGATCTCTGACTGAAAATTCTCGCAAATGAACCAAAAAATCCTTACTCGTTGTAAAATCCGCATTTATAGGCCAGAATCCCAAACGGTAGAACCCCTTCCCGCCAAAATGATAACCCATACCAATCGACACAATCATTTCGAAAGGCATGACTGTTAAAAACGACGGCGCAAAACTCCTTTTGATTTGACCTCTGACATCCCTTCACCTGCCATCAACCCTTCCTCGCCTTTAGCCTTAACACTGTTTATCACACTTAAAGGCTGGGGGACTGATGTACCACACCTAGTCGGTCCCGCTAGCATATAAACACATATCACCCTTGATCGACACCTATATCGGTCAAGGCTGGGGGACTGGTGTACCACACCAAGCCAACTTAACAAAATAATAATAAAACGATCACCATACTTATATCCCAAAGCATTCAAGTAATCGGCCTAGGCTGGGCTGACCTAAGCCTAACCGACCTAAACTGGTAACCTAAACATCTAGAGGAATAACCTGCCTAAGACAATACATGAGCAGCACAAACCGCCAAGGAAAGTAGTCGGCTTAGGCCCAGGCCCATTTACAGCCCAAGCTAGGGCCCAAGCTAGGGCTCGACCCATGGCATAACCAGACATAATTAATACTCTATAAATACACGTGGACCCTAATAATTAAAGGTACGCATTCATTACTCCATTAATCACCTGATTTGACCTTTTGAGAGCTTTGACTCACTTGAGCTTCGGAGTCCCTTCTGCAGGTAACCCCTCCTAGGTCCAAGCCGACATGTACCAACCGGGAAGAGGCCAACTGAGGAGATAGCAGACTACATGGGTAAGGTGACGCTTGTGCCTAACTTATCTTGTTTGTTCTCTGCAGGAACAGTAACAATATATATAATGTTTTAAGCTCGTGCTCAATTTGTTTTTGTGGGAAAGGTTAAATATTTGTATTTTCATTTTCTGAAGTCACTCACCTACGAGGAAATTACGCTGCAATTTCTCTTTAAGACTAATATTCTTTACCTTCTATCTCAATGTATTTGTAATCAAGAGTGACAACTAATAATACTTACTTTTTGTATTAAGAGGAAATTGAAAAAATATGATGGAATCCTTGTTTTATCTGTAATTACTGACGAAAAAAAAATCTCAAGAAAATTCATCGGTAATTATCGATGAAAAAATGTCAATAAAATTTGTTGATAAATAGTGTGATATGGTTCATCTTCTTTAGTGATGGTAATGCAGGTCTTTCTTCTTTATCACACCACCACCTTTTCTTCGTCGCACCTCCACCATGCCACTGTCTTGCTACCACTATGCCTCTGACATCTTCTTCTTCTTCTTCTTTATAGATGAAAAAAATTCATTGATAGTTGAAATTTATATTACAGATAAATTTTACCAACGAAAATAAATTTTTCGATAATTAAAATATTAAAATCACTCGATAAAATTCATATGTCATTTGACTTTATTAACAAATTTATTTTTGTAGGTAAAATTATATTCGTAATTGCAAAAATTTTTGTAGTGATGATTAGTAAAAGTAAAACACTAGAAGAAGTTTCTTAAAAGAGAATCAGATGCACACAGTTCAAGAGTTGTGGGTAATCCATATAAATTGTAACATTATGTTACTTATTCGCTAACAAGTTTATCCGTTAGCAAAGAAAGTCATGTAACTCTATTGAATCCATTCCTTATAGACTAAACATATTACTTCAGTTGGTATCAAAACTAACATATAGGACTTAGTTCTTAACAAAAGACTCAATCTTATAACAAAACTAATAAGTTTGAATGTCATGCAATTAATTGTCCACCTTTAATTAAAGGCTTAAAAGATACTTGTGCTTGTTGGGCGGATACCAACCTTAAAAGTGTGTTTGATTCAAGGGATGTACCGTTTGCAATGATGGATTGAAAGTGACCTTAGTGTTTGCTTCAAGGGATCTGGGATGTTTTGGGAAGAAAGATCTGAAGTAAACCTCAAGATTCTCATTCTCTCATTTTAAAGAGATGGGAATGAAAGACATGTCATCACATAAACTTTGACATTTTTACCCATAACATTTACATATGACTATAAAATATTTTTTTGTTAATAATAATTTTTTTATTAAAAAAAAGAAAATTTAAAATACTTGTTATACTCTAAATTATTAAAAAGTTAAATATGAATTTTGTTTTCTTTTTTGTTATTTGTAACATTCCAATTTTAGCAGTTTAAAACTAATAAAAATAAAAAGTTTCATCATGGTTCCAAAATAGATAATCCAATGTACACAATATATTAATACAGTCTTATGAAAGATATGACTATAAAAATATATCACTTATATACTTAAACTAAACTAATAAACTCTATACTTAAACTGACCACTATTAAACCTCCCACTGGAAACCTCCTCCTCAACGAGAAAAATGATGGCTCTTCATCCTCTAGAAGCGCCTTTGACTGTGCAACCACATCTGCTCCCATCGAATAAGTGATCATCGCAAAAGGAAAACATACAACACGAGACAGACACACAGAAAGCAAGGGTAAGCTAATCTGATAAGAAAAATCATGCAATCCAATTATAAACAAATCATGCAATCTTTATCATTTTTACCAGAATCACATAGGCCACCACAAACATAGTACATATATATTACTGTAGACTCAATATCCGGATTATGTAAGCGACATCAGATCTCTTGGAGGTGTGCACCTGTGACGGTTCCCAAACTCTGCGAGTTTGGACACAAGGGGTTATCACCAACCACTCCCAAGGTAAGTCCTCTTCGCGTTTGTGACTCAATCGGGTCCACAGACTAGGACCTCTTGCTACTCCTCACGACACAATCTATTACACTCTGCATGAGCCTTAATGGTTATTGGAGCGTCAGGATACCAACCAAAACTGAGTCCTTATGTCCTTACATACACTAAAACAGTCCTCTTAGAATTTCCCTTGATATCCTAGTTCAACCACATCTTCTCATATTCCAACTTCATGCAATTTCACCACACATATTACCAGTCATAACAATCCATGCATATCATAACTAAGTTCACATTTTAACATTCAAACATAGCTTCATCCATTAGAAACAAAGAAATAACACTCAACTGCAGAGGTTCTCGCCCAAGCTAGAAGGTCTCGCCTAGGCGAAAAGGATCTCTCGCTTAGGCGAGTCATCCTCGCCTGAGCGAGGCTCGAAACAGAGAACAACCTAAACTCTGGGCGAATTCTCGCTCAAGCTAAGCTGTCTCGCTTAGACGAGAGTGACTCTCGCTCAAGCGATACTGGCTCACCTAGGCGAGATCTCGCGCAAAGACATGGGATGAGTTTCTGGTGTTTTCGCTCAGGCGAGAGTTACTCGTTTAGGCGAAAATACCAAATTCCCAATCTGTTCTCACATGCAACATTCCAGAAATCTAGCACAATCCAATCATACACTCAATTACACAGTTCAAGCACTTATACAACACTCAATCATGCAATTCAAAGTCATCAAAATGATTTCTATACGAAATTCAAGTAAAATAGTTAGCTTCCCTTACCTATTATCCTGTTTAGACAGCTTGATAAACGTCAACGCCTTAAAAATGTTAACACCTCTAACTCCACAAGATGCTCTATCTACACATAGAAACATCACAAGAACGATCAGGACATACCGTTATGATCACTGATCAGCAAAGACTCATACTGATGATTAAAATGTCGCATGCAAGCGAAAGAGAGCTCGCATGCGAAAGAAAACAAAAATAGACTAAAAAAGAGAGTGAAAACTCAACTTACACGAACGGAGAAACTAATTGGTCCAATTTGAAGAGCTCGCCGAGAGGATCAATCCTATGGTCTCGGTTCTTCAATCAGACGACTAGAGAGGCAAAACCTCTAGAGAGAAATTAGAGAACTTTAGAAAAGTGGTTTCTAGAGAGATAGTGTGTTTTAAAATAATGAAACTCATTTATAACAATTCTATTTATACTAAAACTTTTTAATATTAAAATAATCGTGTCTCACTATTTTTAAACCACTATCACTTTTAAAACGTCATTTTCTAGGGTCTTATATTATCTATATGTATAACATATAATAACATTTTTTTCATTAATTTGAAACAATAATTATATAATGTAAATTATTGATGAGTAATATATATTTTTTTAATAATAAAAGATATATTAATTATTATGATAAAAAATCAAGTTGAAAAATTAATAAAAAAATGCAATAACATGTCACACAAAAACTAACAAAGTAATATTGAAATAAAGATAGAAAATAAACAAATACTTTTTCTATAACTTAAATTAAAATTTTACAATTTATTAAATACACAAATTGAAAAAATTTAAATAAGTGTTTCTTTACCCATACCCTTACCTTCTATTTTCATTTGTTATTAAATCTTGTGGATAATTAACAATAATAATATTAGTTATTATAATAATAATAATATTAAAACTAATAATATTAGTAATAATAATAATAAAACTAATAATAAATTTTATATTTTATTTTATATTAATTTTAACATAGGGGTAAAATTGTAATCTAATAATTTTATCTATTAAAACATTATTTTATATCTATTGCATTCATCAAATCATTCATAAATTTTCACAAACGTTATCTTTAAATCTTTTCACTTTCACCTATCCATCCATTGAAACAAACAACCTCACTTTCGTCTCTTCATCCCCTCAATTTCATCTACTCACTCTTCCTCAAATCCATCTTTGGAATCAAACATTACCCCAAAAAATATGTTGTCCACTACCTATTAACTATTTTTTAAAATAATATAGAATAATTATTTTCTACTTACATGTATTTTTTATTTTTTATTTTAAATAGGCCTATTCAAAAATAATTCTTTGATATAAGCTCAAATATATTTTTTCTTAAAATATAATTCAAATAAAATTGCATAATGAAATATTAGTAAAAATACATTTATTCTACATAAGAAAATAACTTCAAATAAATTATACAACATAATATAAATTTTAAAAATTAACAACTTTTTAGAAAAAACTTAGATAAAAGATTATAAGACATAAAAACTGTAACATCCTAATTTTAATAGTGTCAAACTACTAAAAACAGAACATTATATCATGATTTAACTAGCAGATAGTTGGAATAAACCATACACGAGTTTAATATAGTAATCCAAGTAACTATATGAACCTTCAAGTGTAAGTACGGTCTAAACAAGAGAAAGATAGAGTATGAAATCCAAATGAGGACTTATCCCAAGATTACACAAAACATAAGTCTACATAATGCGTCGTACTAGTGGTCAACTGTGGTCCTGAAGGGGAGTGTCCTTTTCTTGATCCTTTCCTGCTCACACCGCAAGATAGGTGATCATTGCAAAGAGAACATACACAAAAAGGCAAACCAAGACAAGAAGGGTAAGCTAATAATATAATTCAAGCAATTTAATTAAAAGTCTCAGTAAGAAAATTTCACTTCATCTCAGGTATTTAAATGACCAACACAATACAATACAGATACATAACTTTAGACGCGACATCCAGATTATGTAAGCCACTTTGGATCTCTTGGTAGCTTGCACTTGTGAAGGTTCCCAAACTCTGCAGAGTTTGGGCTCAAGGGGTTATCACCCAACCACTCCCAAGGTAAGTCCCCTTCGCGTCCATGACTGATCGGGTCCATAGACTAGGACCTCCTGCTACTCCTCACGACATAGTCCATCATACTCTACATGAGTCTTAATGGACTATTGGAGCGTCAGGATGCCAACCAAATCTGAGTCCTTAAGTACTTACACATACACTACACACTTCTCCTAGAATTTCCCTTGAAATTCTAGTTCCACCACTCCTTCACATTTCCATTTCTCAAGCTTTCATTATACCATTACATGTGTACATCACCAATCATAGTTATCTAGCATACCATAAGCAACAACACATTATATCACCCAAAAATCAGGCTTTTGAACATCTGTAACAGCGAAGGAATGTAAACTCTGCAGGGAAAGTCGCTTAAGCTAGAGAATCTCGCCTAGGCTAGGGAGTAGTCTCGCTTAGGCGGACTACCCTCGCCTAGGCGAGACCCCATACAGTGGGCTACTCAAGATTTTGGGCGAGTTCTCGCTCAGGCTAAACTGGTCCGCTTAGACGAGAAGATGTCTCGCTCAAGCGACCCCAGCTCGCCTAGGCGAGACCTCGCGCAGTATCAGGGGTAACATCTCTGATACTTTCACTCAGGCGAGAGCTACTCGCCTAGGCGAGAGAATCAAGATTTCACACTGTTTTTCACATGCAGAGCCGCGAAAATCATGTAAAAATCCAATTCCAACCAACAAGAAATTCTCAAACAACAATTTAAACAAGGATCATACCATTCAAGCACCCAATGATACTAAACACTCAAATTTTAATTGAATATTAGCTTCCCTTACCTGTTTGCTAAGAAACTTGACTTTGGTGGAGACAACTAGTTGCAAGGGGGCAGAAACCTCAATTTGACCTAGGGAATTTATCACCAAGACGTAGAGAAGGGAGAATTTCGCAATCAGACTCAGAATTCAGAGATTAAACGGTAATTTCAAGCTGGAATTGAGCCAGAACAGAAAAAGATCATACCTAGGAGGCAAGGAGTGGAGGGAGGATGCAACAGAGGGTTCTGTTGGACTGTTGCTTCCAAAATCTGATCACAGAGCAAGGAACTGGTGAGGAATTGGTTAAGAATGCAGCATTTTGAAAGTGTTTAGAGTTAAAGGGAAAGTGAAGGTGGCTGGCTCTTTTGGGTCATTAACACAGAGAGAGCAAGGAGAGAAGTTTTATAAAAGGAGGGGTCTCACAAAAACAAATGTAAATAATTATTTAATTGTTAATACTTCTTTCACCACTAACTTTATTTTGGTCACTTGATTTCTTTTTAAATATCCAAATCAAAGTTACTAAAAATAGATAGATAATAGTAACATAAATTTGTGAAGTAAATACCATACTATTTACACATGTTTTTGTTAACAAACAAGTAATTAAAATGCTTATATTTATTACCAAGTATCGTTAAAGACACTCATTTAATATCTTGTTACAAGTTTAATCTACAAATATATGGAAGTGAACATATTTTTCTTATGCCTAATCGTGCTACAATAGATATGCTAAACATGCAAAAAAAGACAATCATATTTTGCAAGATGGAGATCACCATCCTATACTAAGAACAAAAGCCTTACCATTAAGTGAACGTTGGAGTTCCAATATTCTTATGTCATATGATTGTGTCAAGGTATATTTTTTTTAGGGTTAAATATGTTTTTTCACTCCTTAATTTTTACTGAAAAATTGGAATTAGTTTTTTTTTTTTTTTAAGTTTTAGTCAAATTTAGTTCCTCAATTTTAGAAATATGTGAATTTAGTTATTTTAACCAAATTTTATTAAATTTATTTGATGTTTGAAATGCGTTTCATAATATTTGTAACGCCCCATTTAAATATTAATCTTAAATAAATGCAACGCCACACAAAATAGTATAAGAAGCAAGTCATGGAGTATAACCACTACTCCTTACAGTTATCCCAAAAGGAACTAGGAATGAACTAGGGCACACCACGATGCCAGTAACAAAGTATAGTAAAGGATTAACAGTAATTCAAAATAGAGCCCAAAGGCAAGACAATACATGGGCCATAGCCCTAAAAGAAAAGCCCAAATAAATGGAATCCAGCCTAGGCAGGCTATGCAGCAGAGTCAACATTTTCCTGGATCATGAGGATTTCTCACATCTGCTCACATCAATAAATTGATGATCATCGCAAAAAGAGAAGACTACACACATAACAATCAAACAAGCAAAGGGTAAGCTAGAGTGGAAAATGATTGTCATATTGTTACTTACAATTTCATAGTCCAAGATGCATATGTCAACCAATCATGTTATGACTTGCAAACAATACACTAAGACTCGAGACACGACTCATCCAGATACATATAATTAGTCGGATTCCGTGGATGCTTGCACTTGTGGTGGCCTTTACTTGCTCTACCGAGCTAATTGTTCTAGTGTTTCACCTCCCCCCACCACCACAAGGTTAGCCCTTAAAGTGTTCCAGGCCTCTTGCTACTCTCACCACTTGATTCAGTACGCTCCATGTGAGACTAACTGACTCTTTAGAGTGTCAGGATGCAATCCACCTTGAATCCTTACTAAATTATATAAATGAGGCACCACCATAAACTCCCACTAACATGAGTCATGGAATTACGTCCTGACCAACTGAGGCACCACCATGAGATCTCACCTAGAGATCCATGAAATTACGCCCTAACTAATGAGGCACCACCATGAAACTATTGTGGAATTATGCCCTAACCACATACAAATCATGTTCCACCAACCAAGTATGTACTTGTCATGCATACCACTCTCATGCCAACATTTATAATTAACCTTCATTTATATTCCATACCAAAGTCATACCAAAATCATCATATTTAGCCCATAAACCATTCCATACATGTAAGTTCGCTCAAAACATGCTTTAACATAATAATCCAACTAAACATGTGGCATTCATCCAAGAACAGAAAAGTAATAAAACAAGAACACATTCTCGCCCAGCTCCTCACTAAAGCAGAAAGGTCTCGCTTAAGCGAGAGGTTCCCCTCGCTCAGGCGAGCTCCCTTGGCCTAGGCGAGAGCTCGAAAAAAGGAGCAAAGAGCTTTCACGTTCTCTCGCTTAGGCGAGACCTCCTTGCCTGAGCGAGATGGCTCTCGCTCAAAGCAGGAGCTTGTCGCCTGAGCGACAGCTCGCGTAATATCCAGGAAGAAACTTCTAGTACTCTCACTTGGGCGAGACTGGTCGCTTGGGCGAAAATATCAGAGTCATCCACTGTTCTCGCGTGTACAGCCAAGTATTCACAACCAAACATAGTTTAAACATTTTTCCATCCAAACATAACAACAACCAATCATTTCAAATCAAGGAACATAACCAAAACACCAGAAAATCAAATAAAACAATGAACCCTAGCTTCCCTTACCTAGAAAGAGGCTAATAACAGACAGTGACCCTTAAGCCAATGAACCCAGCAGCTCCAGGAGCAGGTTTACGAACTGGAACAATGACACATAAAGAATAACAGGGTTACTACTGTGAACCCTAACAGAAACCATGAAAACAAACTTAGAAAGGAGAGAGTACGGTTCAATGACCAACTTACATGAGACAAGGTGAGCTTTTGAGCTAGCGCGAACGAGAGGGAACCAAACCCTAACAGAGCTCTTTTTTAGGGAAAAGGGAGAGTGTGAGAGTACTATTTTTGCAAGAATGACAGAAGTAAGAGGAGTTTGGTTACCTTAGGGGCCTTGGACACCCTATGAGCCAGCCCTTAGGCCCATTAGATTTTGGGACAGCCCTTAAATATTGAGGCTGAAATAAGAGGACCTTACAATATTATTTAAGTTTGTGTATATCGCTTAACATATTTCTATGTCATTGTTAACTAAGAAATACGTTTGAAATATCAAATCAATTTAAAAAATTTGGTTTAAATGACTAAATTCACGTATTTTTAAAATGAGAGATTAAATTGGTTTAAAGTTTTGAGGAATGACTAATTTCAATATTCACTAAAATTAAAATTTAAATGATAAAAAACATATTTAAACTTTTTTAAGTGTGATAAAAAGATGTAAGACACTTGTCATAACATATAAAGGATCAAAAGAATTTCGAAGAAACAAATTAGGCCTTTTGAAGGATTCTTATGAATTGCTTTTGCATGAAAAAAGTGCATATTATTTATGCTTAATTAAATTTTAAGTATGTCATAAATTTTTAATTTTTTAATTGAGCACTTATTAAGAAAATATTTTATCCAGTGTTTACAATATTTTTTATTTTTATCTAAATATCCCACAGTTTAATTTTTGTCATTCCATTAATTAAGTCTTTCTATCTCCAATTCATTTTTTCCTTTTTATTCTTTTTCAACTCACGAGTTAACGTGCTTGTTCTCTCTTCAACATGAATTTGTTGAAGAATTAAAAAAGATTAAAGAAAGAATAAACAAGTTGGAGAGGAGAAAATATTTAAAAAACTCAATAAAACAAAAAGTTAATAAAAATTCAATTAAAACTAAATAAATTTACTATATATTTAAAACTTAGTTAATCCTTATACAAATACCATTATTAGTTTTTTAGAAGCACATAGGGTTCTTTATTAAGAAGAATGTTTAAATTTAAATTGTTTTATAAAACATGTTTAAATATTAAAAAATTATAAAAATACGTTTAAATTAAAAAAAAAATTATAAAATATAATTTAAATTGTATAGAAACAAAAACAAGGCTGAAGAGAACTAAATAAAATATACGGTAGGGATCCGCATCAGAAAATTATTGTTTATTGGTACAAACCGGAAGTGACATATTGCAAGTCGGACGGTAACGTTTTCACTTTTGGTTTCTTTAAGTAATTATATTTAATTCTGGGAGAAGAGTATTAAAAAAACCAAGGTATTTGACAATTGAAAAAAACTAAACTATTTATAACTTGTTAATTCTATTATTATCCTTTTTAGTATTTTTTATCTTATTTTCTTAGTTTTAGACGACATATATGTGTATTCATCCACTCCACAGAGAGAATATCCATATATATATGGTCATAAACACTTACCTCGTTGAATATCGATGGCGAAGAGTGAGTTAAAGGTGATTGGAAAATGGTCAAGTCCTTATGCGATGCGAGTGAAGATTGCGCTGAACATCAAAGCCCTTGAACATGAGCACTTTGAAGAAACGTTGAACCCCAAAAGCGACCTTCTTCTTCAGTCCAACCCTGTGTATGGCAAAGTCCCAGTTCTCTTCCACCATGGCAGACCCATCTGTGAATCTTTGATTATAGTTCAATACATAGATGAAACATGGACCACTGATCCTCCTATCCTCTCCTCCCATCCTCACGATAGAGCTCTTGCTCGCTTCTGGGCTGCTTACATAGATGATAAAGTAAACATCTTTCTTCTCCCTTCTCTTTCCATGTTTGTAACTTGTTAGAAGAGAAAAATCAATTTCGTAATATATAAAATATATCAATGGAATGTAATCTTATCTTACAAGCTGAATTTATGAATCTATGTTATATTTAAAGTTCACTCCTTATCGGAGTTATAGAGTTATAGTTAAAAAGTGTATCCTAATCTGATATTGCTAATTGTTGAGCAAGTATAATTTTCTTTTAAATTGATAAAAGGTGAAATTAGTTTGATTTGATTTCATTATTTTGTGGAAACGTTGCAGTGGTTTCCTTCCATGAAAAGCATTATGACTGTTGAAGGAGAGGAGGAAAGGAAGCCATACTTTGAGGTGTTGGAAGAAGTACTTGAAAGGGTGGAGGGTGCTTTCTCGGAATGCAGCAAAGGAAAGCCGTTTTTTGCAGGAGACAGGATTGGATTCCTTGACATTGCTTTTGGGTGCTTCCTGGGATGGCTCAGTGTGATAGAACACAGGTATGAAAGGAAACTGCTTGTTGAAGCAAAGGCTCCTGGTTTGGTGAAATGGGCTGAGAAATTTGCTGCTGACCCTGCTGTGAAGGGGCTTATACCTGAGACTGATAAGCTTGTTGAGATTTCCAAGTCTCTTCAGATCAAATGGAGAGCTGCAATTCGCAAGAACTAGAATTGGGTACTGGGAGTTGTTTGTGCTAATGATGCATTTCACCTGTATGATGAATTGTGTGAAAAAATAAAACTCATTTACTTTAAGGTTCTGTTGCAGTTAAATGTGTCTTTGTGCTCTCTTCACTTCAGTTTTTTCTTCACCTTCTGTCATTTGTAAGCACAACTCAGTTACTGGTTAAGTTTGTGCAAGTTCAACAAATTATCCTTTTCACAAGAAGTTTCACAATCTGATAGCATCTTTTGATATTCATTTGTAATACCATATCAAACACACTTCTTTTAAAAGAAGAAATATGTGAAGGATTATTTAAGATAATAATGGATGGATTTTGAAAAAAAATAAAATTGAGAGAAACATGTTTAATGAGGTCTCTTCAATCCTCATATAACGAGACTAATAATCTCTTACAGTTTTTACCTTTACAACAATATTTGAAAACAAATAAATTTCTCAATAAACTAAAATTAGTTTATTTATAAGTCAATAAGATTTAAGTTAATATTGTAAGGCCCACTTATATTTATGCCTTATTTTATAGGGCCTTTCCAAATCATATGGGCCTAGGGCTGGCCCAAAGGATAAAACCCAACCCTAAGTTTGTCCTAACTCACTCATTCTACTCTTTCAGAACACCTTAGAGCTGCAGCCGTCCCCCTCTCTGCTAGGGTTCAGTCTTTGGCCTCCGTTGCACTTGTTCGAGCCAGTTCCGTTCCACGTAAGTTGTCTCCCATCCCATACCTCTCTTGTTTAGCATTGTTGCTTCGAGTCCCAACTAAGGTTGTTCTAGGTAGCTTCGTTTCACACTATTCTTTATGTTTCCAGCTCGCTAAACTGCTCTAGGAGCTGCTGTGCTTCTCTGTTCGTACCCAAGAACCCAGCTGCTAGCCCTTTTTCCAGGTACTGGAAGCTAGGGTTCACCCTTTTTATCGTGTGTGTTCTGCTTGTGCTACTGTTTTATCATTATAACATGCTTGGTGTGTTGATATGAACCTGTGAATGGCATTATTGAACTATTGGTGATCTGTTGTGTGTTTGTGCATGAGAGAAAAGTGGTGAGCACTAGTTTTCTCGCCCAAGCAAGCATGTCTTGCCTAGGAGAGATTAACAGAGGCTCGTCCAAGCTACTTCACGCGAGTAGTCGCTCAGGCGACCCACGTTCTTTTTGAGCGAGCGAACGTCTCGCTCAGGCGAGAGGGGTCTCGCCTAAGCGAGATCACACGTGAGGTTACTGTTCCCCCTTTTCGAGCCCTCGCCTAGGCGAAGGAGGCTCGCCTGAGCAAGACTCTTCAGCCTGAGCGAGGAGTTGGGCGATGGCAGTGTGGTGTTTGGTTGTTTCTTTGTTCTTGGATGATTGGCACTTGCTTGGGTGTAATTGTTATGTTAAAAATAAGAGATGGATGGTTATGTATGAGTAATGTGATTCATGGATGGTGAATGATGAGTTTGGTATGGACTTGGCATGTAATTTAAATGAGAAGGATGGTATCAAAGAGACATGATATTGATATGAAATACTAAAGATGAGTTAGTATGATTCAATGTTTGGAAACGAATGAGGATGGGTTGAAGATAGTTGGCATGAGGTTATGTGTATGATATGTATTACTTTATTGATCGAGTATGTTTGGTCTGTGTTAGTGCGTAATTCCTTAAAATCTCTAGGTGAGGTTTCATGGTAGTGCTTCAGTGGTCGGGACGTAATTCCATGGCCCTTGTTAGTGTAACGTCCTAGCCGGAAATTACTTATTAAAATAAACAAAAATAAATTTTAATAAAAACAACCTCATTTATTATTCAACAATTTCCCAAAACGCGGGAAATATTTAAATCCTTAAGTTTCAACGCGCCAAAATAGATAAAAATAATCCACGACAATACCGTATTACAAATAAAATTTGTCTACAAAACTATTACAATAGAACCATAGTCCAACAAAATAAACCAGTGATAAAATCCCAAAGAGATCCCCACTCCATCTCTATGCATCAGTCTGCTCACCTGCATCAACATCTGCTCTCATGTAACAAGTTACATGATCATCGCCACACACACAGATAGGGTGAGCTCATTTAAATAAAACTAAACAAATATAATATTAAATATAACATCTCAACATTTAAAACCCGGGTTAGTATTCTTTTCCCTTTTCCTTACTTCTCCATTTCCAGCACTTGCATTAGACGTCTATCATTTCTATACCCTTTAGGTGAGATCAATGATCGATCTTTGCTACACGAGTGTCTACTCACCCCTCCGACTACAGGCCACCACCTAATAGTCCACACGTGGGAATAACTTTGCCACAACATCTCACTGTGACACCAAGTGAAGCTCCCCAAAACAAACATAAGTTTGTAGTTGTTCCCAGACTACCAAAGCTCTATCAGAATACACTGAAGAGGGCAATCACCCAAAACCTCGTCGTACGAGTCACAACTCGCACACTCCACTAGACTTCCTAAACCACCAGGCTACAACCTAGAGTGGTCACATGTTACCCCAATACAAGATACACTCGTAACTGGGCCCCCAACCAAAGCCTCACATCATGAACATCACCTAAAGTTGTATAGAAACCTTTCCTCGCGCACCATCACTGAACCAAAACCGCCTGGCGCGCATCTCACGCCGCTAGGCGGAATCTGGGTCCAGACCGCCTGGTGGGCATCACACATCGCCAGGTGCCAAGCGCCAGCAGAATCCTCACTGCATTGTCACCGCCTGACGGACTCCACCCCACCGGCAGGCGCCTCGCTGTCCGTCACGGCCTGGCGCACCCATCTCGCGCCGCCAGGCGCCAGTCTCCTTCCAGGCCTCTTGTTTCACCATTCCGCCTAGCGAAACCATCCCTGCCGCCAGGCGCCCTGCGTGCAAAGTGGATACTGCCACTAGTTTTTGACTCTACCGCCTGGCAGCTCGCTCACGCCGCCAGGCGCTATACCAGTAGCGCAATGCTACTAGTTTTTGGCACTTAAACAGGTCCTAATGGACCTCAAATCATACAACACACCAATTATAGAATAAATAAGGCACTCCATGCAAGGTTCTTTTGCTACTTTATCATCCACACAATTTAATCATGCAGTTAATAATTCTCAATATGGCACATATCCCGTACACACCTAAACAATGAAGCATGCAATATAAGCCACTTCCAAGTATCAATTTCCTTCATACAAGCATGTCCCCAACAACCAAATTACTCATTCTACTACACAATCATCCAGTTACTATTAGGCCAATTCATAGTCATACAATTAGTATCACCTAGTATCCTAATTACCGATTACATATAAATACAGTCCTTATCATATTTTCCCATACAACCTTATTTAGTTTCAGTGCAAAAATCCCTATTATCACATTAGCATATATTCTATATTATGGTTTATTACATACTGCTGACCTTTAATAACTGCCACTACCTTGTATTTCTCTTACATACATTCAACTATCCAGCATGATACCCAAAACGTGCAATCACAACAGAAACCCAATTAACCAGCAAACTGAAGTATCACCTGGCGGCAGCCCCGAACGCCGCCAGGTGGTGCTTACTAAAGTGAGTTCTGCGCATACTGTTCTCACACCAGTCATGACCCAAGTATTCTACTTTCAGCACTCACCATCATATTGTCAGAAAAATCTAGTACACACATTATACAAAGAACAATATATATTCAATTGAATACTATTTATATACCACAACTCATCCATAAGTTACCAATTCGATACTTATTCATCACCAACCCCAACATGAACCCTAAATCCCCAAGTTCACGCAATATTCATACACTCAAGATATAAATATTACCCGCAGACATTTACAATATAAAATTCATGTTCATGCATATAAATCATCATGGCAACATCACAAAGGGCACAAAAATATCAAAATAACCAAAACTGGGCTGCGCAATATACGTCGCCTGGCGGGTCACCCCCCGACCGCCAGGCGGTTCATGGTGAAACCCAGAAAAATGGGTGCAAACGTATGTGTCGCCTGGCGGCTCATGAACTGTCACCAGGCGGTTTCTGGAAAATTCAGAAACACGAATAAAATGAGAGAAAAATAGGTTCCACAATTCCATTATGATTCAGATCATACATACACAAGATAGCGAAATAAAAACAAGCAATAAAAAATCATTTTGCTTAGGCCAAGGTTTGAACCCATCACCACCCAATTACAATTCAAGTGCACAACCAGCTCAATCATGTCGTATTATATAATAATATTCATACATCAAATATCATATCCTTACTTATCACATCCAAGCATCTCTTCAAAATACTAACAATTAAATAACACACAATTGATACACATAGGACTCGAACTCAAATCCTCTCACACAAACAAAGTACTCTCAACCACTTGAGCTAGTACTCTTCCACGTCATGAAGGTTAGCATTTAATGTCATAAAGGCTTCTCTTACCCGCATTTATTAAATGATTATTTATTTAATTATTTAAATTTAGTGGGTCTTACAGTTAGTGGGTGTCCATAGTGGTGCCCCATCTATATAATTTGGTAAGGATTCAAGGTAAGGTTGCATCCTGACGCTCTAAGGAGTCAGTTAGTCTCACTTAGAGCGAACTGACTCTTGTGGTGAGAGTAACAGGAGGCTTGAAACTCATTAAGGGCTAATCTTGTGTGGGGGGGATTGAATCATTGTAACACTTGTAACACATAGCTCATGGGCGAGTAGGGTAATCCATCACAATTGCAAGCATCTGCTGAATCTGACCAGATTATATGTATCCGGATGAGTCGAGTCGAGTCTTAGTGTATTGATTGGAAGGTCATAACATGCTTGGATGATATATGTATATTGGACTATGAAAGTATATCTGATTGCATGATAAAATCTTTTTGACTCTAGCTTACCCTTTGTTTGTTTGATTGCTCTGTATGTTGTTCTTCTACTCTTGCGATGATCATCAATTTATTGATGAGAGCAGATGCGAGAGGTACTCGTGGTCAACAGGGGAGAGATGATTCCACTGCATAGTCTACTTGGGTTGGACTTCATGTTCTTATTGGGCTTTTCTTTAGGGCTATGGCCCATGTACTAGTTTGTCTTTTAGATTTCTATATGGTTCTATTAAACTTTATAACTTGTTTCTTTTTGGACATCGTGGTGTGTCTTGGGTTGTAAGGAGTGGTGTTTAAACTTCGAGACTGCGCTAAGATATTATTTAGTGTGATGCTTCCTTTAATTTCGTTTATTAAATTAAATGGGGGTTACAAATATTAGATATGATTTTTTAAAATGAGAATTTTTAATTTATACATAAACTAGTTTTAATATATGGAAAAATATTTCAGTTTTCTTTTAAATTTCTTTTCATGTAGACATTACGGATAGGTTTATTTAGATAACCTTAAATTGTTTTATATACACTATGGTAAAATCAAATTTCTATCTAAATGTTTAATGTAAGGCCTAGTTTTCTGCCCTAAAGTTTTAAGGGCTGCCTTTAAGCTATTGGGCCTAAGGGTTGGCCCAATGTATAAAGCCACCCAAAATGTCTGCCCTAATTCACTTATCCTACTCTTTCAGAGTCTGCCCCTTGGTGCTTTGAGCCGCAGCCGTCTTCTCCGCTAGGGTTCAGTCTTGGTACTCCGTCGCACTTGTTCGAGCCAGTTTCGTTCCACGTAAGTCGCATTCCATCCCATGTCTTTCATGTTTAGCACAGTTGCTTCAAGTTCCCTTTAGGGTTGTACTGAGTAGCTCCGTGTCTTTCTGTTCTTGTGTTTCCAGCTCACTAAACCGCGCTAGGAGCTGCTGTCTTTCTCTGTTTACACCCAAGAATCCAGTTGTTGGCCTTTCCCAGGTAAGGGAAGCTAGACCTCTTTTTCTGTTTCATGTGCTTGTCCGTTGTCTGGTTGGTGTTTTTGTGATTCTTGAACTGGTATGCTACTGTGAATGCAATGAAGGGTTGGTAATATTGAATATGCGTAAAATACAACTGATGCAGGTGCGGACAATGGCGAAGTCTGATAATCTCGCCCAAGCGAGCTTGTCTCGCCTAGGCGAGACTAGTAGAGGTTTCGCCCAGGATTCCTGCGCGAGGGGTCGCTTAAGCGAAGAGTCCCCGTTTTGAGCAAGATGCATTCTCGCTTAAGCGAGGAGGTCTCGCCTAAGCGAGACCCCGCAGGGAGCCACTATTTCCACTCCTCTAATTCTCGCCTAAGCGAGGGGAGTCCGCCTGAGCGAGGGAAACCTCTTGCCTGAGCGAGTACCCTCAGATTGAGCGAGAGTTGGGTGAGGGTGCACCCTGTACTGTTTTCTTCTATGTTATCTGGGTGAATATCATATGTATGATGGGGTTATTGTGCTAAAGTATGTTCTGAATGTTTATGCATGAAGGATGTGGTTCATGAGTTATGAATTGAGTGATTTTGTATGCATGAGATGGTAATGTTGAGATTTTATGAGTTTTACATGATGTGAGTACGACATATGTATGAGATGATTCATGGAATCGAAATGATGAGTTTGGTATGAGTTCGACATGAGACATGAAAGAGTTGGTATAAATGTGGCATGATAATGATATGAAACGGAGTTCCATATTCATGGTTCGAGAATAATGAGTTGGTACGGTTTGGCTGAGAATACGAAAGAAGTGAATTATGAGAAAATGTATGTGATGTATATGTAAATAGGTGTGTATGCATGCTGAATCCATTTGATTGATTAAAAATGTTGGTCCGTGTCAGTGCGTAATTCCTTGGGATCTCTAGGTGAGATTCTCAGGGTCGTGCTTCAGTGGTCGGGACGTAATTCCATGGCCCCTGTTAGTGGGTGTCCATGGTGGTACCCCATATGTATAATTTGGTAAGGATTCAAGGTAAGGTTACATCCTGACACTCTAAGGAGTCAGTTAGTCTCACTTAGAGCGGACTGACTCTTGTGGTGAGAGTAGCAGGAGGCCTGAAACTCACTAAGTGCTAACCTTGTATGTGAGGGAAATTGATTCATTGTAACACTTGTAACACATAGCTCGGGGGTGAGCAGAGGTATCCACCACAAGTGCAAGCATCCGCTGAATCCGACCAGATTATATATATATATATATATATATCCGGATGAGTCGAGTCTTAGTGTATTGTTTGGAAGGTCTTAACATGCATGTGTGATGTATGTATAATGAACTGTGAATATGTATCCGATTACTTTGGTGAAATGGTTTTGGCTCTAGCTTACCCTTGCTTGTTTGACTGTGTTGTATGTCGTTCTTCTACTTTTGCGATGATCATCAATTTATTGATGAGAGCAGATGCGAGAGGTACTCGAGGTCAACATGGAAGGGATTGGTTCCGCTGCATAGTCTACCTGGGCTGGACTTCATGTTTTGTTGGGCTTTTCTTCAGGGCTATGGCCCATGTACTACTTTGTTCTTTAGTACTCTATTAACTATGGTGAAGTTCTTGGATTTCGTTTGTATCCGACATCGTGGTGTGCATTGGTTTCTCCTAGCATCCTCTGGATATTGTCATGAGTAGCGTTTATACTCCAGGGCTTGTCACTAAATTTCTATCTGTGTGGCATTTCATTAAAATTAAAGTTATTATTTAAATGAGGTGTTACATTTAAGAAACATAATTATCTGTTATATTTAAATTAATATATTTAAAGAGAAAGTTTGATCTTACACACTTATTTATTTATTTTTAGTTGATTAACATTATATTTTAAAGAAAGGTTAAAATACTTTTTTTGTCCCAATTTTCGTCAAGTTTTGTCAAATAAGTCTTAATTTTGGTTTTGTGTTCAAATAGGTTCTAATTTTCGTCAATTTTGTTCAATTTGGTCATTTTTTGCTAACACCGTTTAAATTATTAACAGCCATGAACAATGATTGTCACGTGTCACTTCATTGTTTTTTTGAATTTTTATTTATTTATTATTTATTTTCTTAAAATTTTTTTTAATGTCTAATTGTCAACCTAATAATATGTCACGTGTCAAAGTCAATGTTCTATATTCAATTTGGTCCTATATTTGATATTTTTGTTCAATTTAGTCCCAATTTTGTTTAAAATTAACCAATTTTTTCCCTATTGAAGATGTGACCAAATTTAATTTTTATATCAAAGTTATAATGATGTGAATTTTAATATATTATATAAAAATATTTAATAAAAAATATGAATTTTAATATAAAAATTAAATTTGGTTTCAATTTGGAGAGGGACCAAATTGGTTCATGTTAACAAAAACTAGGACTAAATTGAACAAAAATAACAAATTGACTTTGACACGTAGCACGCTAATTGGTTGACACGTGGACATTTAAAAAAAATAAATAAAAAAAACCACGAAGTGACACGTGGCAGTCACTGTTCATGAATGTTAATGATTTAAATGATGTTAGCAAAAAGGACCCAATTGAATAAAATTGATGAAAATTGGAACCTATTTGAACACAAATCCAAAATTAGGACTTATTTGACAAAACTTGACGAAAATTGAGACTAAAAGGGTATTTTAACCTTAAAGAAACTAATGTTGGCTATGAGAATAAAAAAATATAGTATTTACCGATAAGTATATAGTAAATTATTAATCATTCACTCATTACCTTCTTTTTAATATAAGATTTTAGTGCCTATGTAATTTAATTGTGTTTCTAACTACAATTTTTTCTTGTTACTTAATCTAAACGAAAGTTGCAGGCTTCCATACACAACTTATTTAAAGCTTAAATACATATTTGGTCTATATTTTCATTATGTTTGTTCAATTTGGTCCTCATCTTTATTTTGTGTTCAATAATGTCCTCATTTTTGTCAAATTTTGATCAATTTGGTTCATTTTACTAACGGTGGTTAAATAGTTAACATTTTCTAGCAGTACATGTCACGTGCCAGCACCTGATTTTTTATTATTTTTTTTATTTTCTTTTAATTCTAAGAAAATTGTCCACGTATCAAGTCATAATTGTGTCACGTGTCAATGTTAGTGTCACATGTCAACTTGTGATTGTGTTCTTTGTTTTTGTTTAATTTAGTTTCTATATTTATTATTTTTATTCAATTCATTCTCTATATTCATAATTTTTTTTTCAATTTAGTTTTAGTTTTTTTAAATGGAATCATTTTGTCCCTTTTAAATTGAGACAAAATTGATTTTTTTTATAAATATTATATATTTACTTTTAAAATTAACATTATTATTAATTATTTTTTAAATTCAATTACAAATTATTAGATTTAATTTAAAGTAGAATATAATTATTTAAAATATTATTAAAATATGATTATTAAATGTTTTAAAAATATATATTAGCATATGCAAAATATATTAATTTTATAAATATTAGTATAAAGTATTTATAATATTTGTAAAATTTTTAAATATATTTTAAAAATATTATTATTTTAGAATATAAATATTAAAAGAAACAATTTAATAATTATATTCTAATAATATTTTAAATATTTTAAATAATTGTACTCTATTTAACAATTATATTTAAGAATTATATTTAATTTGTAATTAAATTTAATAATTTATAATTGATTATTAAAAATAATTAATAAAAATATAAATTTGAGAAGAAATATTAGTATAATATTTATAAAAGATATTAAAGTTGGTGTTAATTTGAAAGGGACAAAATTTATTTATTTTAACAAAAATTTAGACTAAAATAAATAGCAAATATAGGAACTAAATTAAACAAAAATAATGAATATAGAGACTGAATTGAACAAAAATAAATAGGACAACCACAAATTGATATATGACACTAACATTGACACATGTGACACAACTATGAGTTACATGTGAACAATTTTCTTAAAATTAAAAAAAAGGTTTAATTACTCGTAAGGTACACAGTTTGGGTTAAGGGTGTCAAATTGATACCTCGCAAAAAAAATGTGTCAATTTGATACCCAAATAAGTTTAAGTGCATCAATCAGGTGCATCCCGTTAGATAGTCAGAAATAGTGTTAAATTTGTGGTGATGTGGCAACGCATAACAGACATGTGTCGTTGAAAGAAGATGTGTAAAAAAAAAAAATTGTACAGTGTTACGTGTACAAATTATTTAATGAATGGTAAAGTTTGAATTTTCCCTAAGTCATTTTGTGGTCGTTATCATCTTCTTCTTCCTCTCCATTTGCTTGTTGGTTCAGACCTGAAGATGTGGTTTTGTGGTGTGTGGTTCGTAGTTGTAGAGGTGCTTTCCAATCAATTTGCAATGTCTCGCAGTGAGGGTTGTGCGTATTCTTCGTCGGCATAAAAAAAAAGTGGTGTATCCTCTAAACCTAACCTTCTTCCTAGTCCCAAATATACCCTCTTGATTTTTCTCAATAAAAATAAAGTTTCTGAGGAAACCATTATCCCAGTTTCCTTTCCCCCTCCTTCCAATCAATATCCCCCCGGGTTAGGCGTAGAAACTTCAAAACCCTAAAATCCCAAACCTAAAAAGAAACAAAAAAAAATCAGAATATTTAGAAATTGGCATTGGAATTGAAATTACCCTATTCTAGCAACAAATGTCGCTGTACAGTTCAAAGAATAAAAGTGACAGAAAAATGAAAGAGGAAAAAATTAGAAGCTTGGTCTAACATCATTGTGTCATGAATCGGAAGGGAGATGAAATGGGAATTTAGGACTCACAGATTAGTCGTCGATGGTGAAAATTAGAAGATGAAAATCGGTGGAAATGGGAGTGAAATAAGATTGGGGGCGGAGTATATGAAAGGGGGCGAGAAGAAGAGAGAAACGAGATGAGAAGAAAGAGAGAGAATGCACTGAAGAAGGAAATGACAAAAAAATAGTGTCTCCTCCCCTCTGCGATCTCAATCACACCTTCTCAAAACGATTTCACCTGTGCTTTGCAGAAACCCCAAATCGCATGAACCTCGATCACCTTCTCACTTCTCACTGTGTTTTTATGCTTTTCTTGACTTAGGACCACTCCGAACATTACAATTTTTTTTAATTCATTTCAAAAATTCCTATTTTTTATTTAAATTACCACGTCACAAATAATTGGTATTCCAGGTGTCAAATTTTTGTGTCAACAGACTCTTTTAATTGGTCAACGTTAATAACTTTAACGGCGTTAATGAAAATTGACTTGATTGATGTACTTAAACTTAATTGGGTATCAAATTGACAACTTTTTTTCGCGGGGTACCAATTTGACACCCTTGACCCAAACTGAGTACCTTACGAGTAATTAAACCTTCAAAACAAAACAAGAAAAGACAAATGACATGCACTATTCAACTACGTGAACTATTTAACCACCGTTACTAAAAATGATCAAATTTATCAAAGTTGACGAAAATAGAATCTAATTAATCACAAAACCAAAATGAAGATAAAATTAAAAAAAAAATAAAGAAAACAAACCTATATTTAAATGAAATTATTTAAAACAAATAATTATTTGTTTCTTTACCTTTAAAAAAAATTTGAAAACTCTATTGATCCACAACGGCACCCTTTCACACAGGCCTGTAATTGTGTTCCGCAAAACCAAATCGCATCTCTAACATTGGTCTTCTTTTTTTCTTCACTTGTCTCCTCACTGATTCAAGACGAAGAAGAAGAAGCGAGAGACACTCTCAATCAAAACCCTAAGAATGGCATTCGAAATGCCATTAGATCAGATAAAGCAGCTCCGGATTCTGCTCCGCAAAGAGGCGAACCTCTCATGGTACGAACCCGAGAAAGAGGAAAATCTTGCGCTCCCGAAGCTTCCATCCGTCTCCGAAACCATAGCGAAGTTGGATCCCTCGCCGTCTTATCTTCGCTGTAAGAATTGCAATGGCAGACTCATACGCGACATGCAATCTTTCGTCTGCGTATTTTGCGGCACGAATTCCCGCAAGGACCTCCCTCCTGAACCCATCAAATTCAAGAGTACCATTGGCTATCGGTGGCTACTTGAATCGCTTCAACTAGATGGATCGGTAATACCAATCTCAGTGTTTTCTCTACTATTAGGAATGTTTTTAATGCTGAAAATTGGAAATGATAGGTGTTGTTTTGACGTAATGTCCGTTTTTCTTTTGTTTATAATGCAAATAGGAAAGAGAAGTAGATAAATGATAGTTCGTTTTGTTAGGCTATGATTTGTTTTAAGATAAATCTTAGATGGAGTTTTGTAGGTGCTTTTAGCGTGTTTTTTCTATCAAAATTTGAATTCTACCATGACAATATATGGAATAAATGCTTACCTTAAATGTCAGTATTGGTTTTCAAGGTGAAACTCCAATTTCGATCGGAGAGCAATACTACGTCTAAGTTTTGTTCTTAATTTTTAAAAAAATCTTTGATGCAGTCTAGTATTGTTTTCTGTTCTGGTCAAAGTCATACACAATATGGCAGGAAACCTTAGATACTTCCATGCATCTCGAGTAAAGGGTGCAGACCTGTGAACCCGGCATGGATTCACAGTGGAACCTTCTTCACAGGATTATCCAGTATAAAGAAAATTATAGAGGTATTTTTTAGACGAGGTTGAGTTCAAGTTGTTAACATTGGGTGAAAATATTCCAGTGGAAATCGAAATTCATTAAAGTTCGTATATCTTCTCCCTAGGTGATCCCTTATCTTCTTGAAATTCAAATTGGATTTAGTGTACAGTCTCACATAACTGCATGAAATGTAACGGAAAGTGATAGCTAATAGCAGCACCTTCTGATGCATAATGACAATTGAGCTCTGCAATGAGGGTTGTTGGTTTACTAAGAATTTCTAGTGAGAACATTCCAGGGATATATCAATCTCTTCTGTATATAGAGGATTGTGACAGTGATGGGCTAATCACAACATCTTCTGTGCATAATGACTGTTGAGCTCTTGAATGAGGGTTGATCTAGTGAGAATAGTTCCAGGCATATTATCAAATGCCTCTACTTGTACCTGCCCAAGGAGAACATTATTCTGATTTAGGAGATACATAAGGTTATTTGGTAAGCTAAATTACCTCACTGTGACCTGGCTTAACATTACCTTTCCAGTAAGCATAGCAAGTCAATTTTTAAACACTAATTATTAAGACCATTGAGGTGAAATTGTACAGATCCTAAAGTATATTGAAAGGGCTCCTAGAAATGGCCTCATTTATATAAAAAAAATCATCAAATTCTTAGATATTCTGACGCTGACTGGGCAGGGTCACCAAGTGATAAATGCACTACTCCGAGGTATCATGTTCTTATGTTCTTGTTGGAGGTAATTTAAAGTCATGGAAAAATGAGGAACAAAATGTTGTGGCAAGATCATGTACAAAAGCAAAATACAGGACAATTACATTTGTTGAGAATAAAGAAAATAGGGATTGAGATTAATCTCTCTTGTGTATAAACCACACATAGGGTAATCTATTTATAATAGAGAGAGGTATAAGTAAAAAGAGTAACTGAAAATAAAAAGATCAAATAGAAGATATTGTTTGATATTGTGGTTATCAATATCTAACAATATCTTAATAATATCAAACAATATCTTAATAATATCAAACTATATCTAACACTCCCCCTCAAGCTGGAGCATACAAATCGTATGTGCCAAGCTTGTTACAAATATAATCAATTCTAGGCCCCCGTAAAGACTTCATAAAAATATCTGCTAACTGATCACCTGAGTTAACAAACTCAGTTTTGATGTCTCCAGACATAACCTTTTCCCGAACGAAATGACAATCAATCTCAATGTGTTTGGTCCTCTCATGAAAGACAGGATTAGAGCTAATATGAAGGGCAGCCTGATTGTCACACACAAGTGTCATTTGAGTAATATCTCCAAATTGTAACTCTTGAAGCAATTGCTTGAGCCAAACAAGTTCACAGGCAACTGAGGCCATAGCTCTATATTATGCTTCTGCACTGGATCTTGCTACAACACTTTGTTTCTTACTTTTCCACGAGATCAAGTTACCACCAATGGAGACACAATACCCAGATGTAGATCTTCTATCAGAAGGAGATCCTGCCCAATCAGCATCTGAATAGCAAACAACTCTTGTATGGTTAT
>Ga0214545_1003788_pt1 | contig 28642 bp, 18 predicted proteins | sample CNSS4metaG_FD_160064 | JGI IMG/M metagenome (GOLD analysis project Ga0214545, IMG submission 160064) | Root nodule microbial communities from cowpea collected in UCLA plant growth center, Los Angeles, California, USA - CNSS4 | ecosystem: Host-associated > Plants > Roots > Nodule | place: USA... | reverse complement strand
GGCACTGTTACCTTGTTCAGTTCTCTATAATCCACACACATCCTCCATGAAGCATCCTTCTTCTTAAACAGAATGACTGGGCTTGAGAAAGCACTTGTGCTATGCCTAATAGTTCCTTGATGTAACAATTCACTCACTTGTTTTTCTATCTCTTCTTTGTGATGATATGGATATCTGCAAGGTCGCACACTCACAGGTTCGACCTCCTTATACAGTTCAATACCATGAGAAATCTTTCTAGCTGGAGGTAGTCCTTTCGGTTCCTTGAAAATTTCTTGAAAAGTGGACAACACTTGCTGCACTTCATTCAATTGTGTAATAGAAAAGCCCCTGTCAATACCTAGATAATTTTTCTATGTTCTTTGGGCCATTAAACTTTGCAAAGAAGCCACCATTTCTGTTTGACATCTCCTTTCTGTTTTCTGCCCCTGTAATTTCACTAGGTATCCCATCCAGTTAAAACTAATAACTCTATTTTTCCAATCGAAAGTCACCTTACCAAATTCTTATAACCAGGCTACTCCCAATATCATATCCAGCCCTCCTAATTCTAACACATGCAGTATTACAACAGTATGAAAATTTCCAAATTGGATTTTCACGGGCTTGCATCTACCCAAAGTGGGTATCTTATGGCCATCACCCAACTGCACTCCAATAGGCTTTTCATTCTCCATTTCCAATCCCAAAGCTGCCACTACATGAGGAGATATAAAGTTGTGGCTCGCCCCACTGTCAACCAACACCACCACAAAAACTCCATTAATAGAGGCTTCCAAGCGTAAGGTCGAAGGAATAATCCTTTCATTTCCACCTATCTCCACTCCTCCAAACATTCCCATAGCTCCGCAGTCCAATGTGGACTCTTCCTTTTGCTCCATCTCCTTACTAGCGATAATCTCTCCTTCCTCATTCACGGTTTCATCATCACCCAACACAAGCAACCTCAACTGTCGTTCTGCACAATTGTGTAATGGATGATATTTTTCACCACATCTGAAACAGAGCCCTTGTGCCTTACGATTCATTAATTCGGAATAAGGGAGATGTTTAGTACCCCTATTTCGTTCTGATGGAGAAGATCGATCGCTATTAGCATGTTGTATGGGTGATCCAGCAGCTCTCGCCCCTCCTTGGGCCACACTTTCGTTTGAGAACCCTTTGGATTGGGCTCTAACACTTGGACCCACTCCTATACCCATCTTATTTGGGCTGTAACCCGACTCAATACCAGTTCTATCTGGGTTATTCGAAACCCATTCTTGATTTCATCTTCCCATGCGTCCTCCGACTCCTCTACCACTTTGTTCCCCATATAACTCAATTTCTACGTTCCTCGCGATTTGCATAGCCTCTAAGCGGTTGATAGGATTGAAAGTGCGAACACGTCTTCAAATCTCTGGTCGAAGACCACCTATCCCAAATATTGTTCTTTCGACAATCGTGATACTTGGGACGAAATGAATTCAAACTCCGACAGGTATTCCTCTATGCTTCTTGTTTGATTCAAGTCCTTAAGTTCCTCATAGGGATTGTCACTTCGACCACCTCCGTATCTCCCAATCAGCTCCCGTTTTAACTTCGTCCAAGTCAACCCCTCACCAGAGTCGCGGAGAAGATTGAACCAATGGATAGTGGCCCCCTCCATGCTTAACTTAGCCAATCGCACCTTCATTTCCTCCTTCGACCCTTGAACCTCGAAATAAGTCTCTGCGCGCGTAATCCATCCCACCGGGTCAGTTCCGTCGAATAAAGGCAATTCTACCTTCTTCGTTGTCATCCTTTCCTCCGGTGACGCTTCCATTTCTGGAGATGATGAAACCCGCTCTTCACTTCTTGCAGTATGCAATCTAGCAAATTCCTCCAACATAGATTGACAAAACTCCACCAACGATTGTCGCATTGAAGCCTCCATTGCCGTCAAACGCTCCTCTAATGCTTCCACTCTATCTGACATCTTCGGTGGCATGGAAAAAGGGTAACTCCGCTAGCTCTCCTCGCAGGTATCCGGTAGGTCGGACCAGTGATAGAACTATGACCACAAAAACAAATTAAAACAACACAGCAAATGATAGTGTATGGAAACTGTATTATTGAATGTGTGAAAATGAGCAAAACGATGGTATGACAATATAGAATATCTCCAGAGTCTATGACTCCTCCAGAGAGATCACTCTCCTTACCCTATTTCATAACAAACTTCCCGTATATCCCCCTCTCTCTTTCCTCCCTTCTCAAATACTTGTCTTCTTTTGCCATGTCATTACCCTCCTAACTAATTAATATTCCCTGGGCCTATTTTCTTCCTCCTAGAGTAAACCTTCCATATCTTGGGCCTTCCACTAACATGGCCTTCTTCACCATCTTTCTCATGTTGTATCAGCCCCTCCTCAAGTGTTCTATCAATAGGCATATACAATGAATGAAATGAATAGAAAATGGATAAGGTAGAGTGGTGATTACCTCATCAAATGTACACAACAATAAGGTGACTTGGGACAAGCCAATTAAGAAAGAAATACTCTCACACAAAGATCATACACAAGACGACGACTCAAATTTTCAAATGTATATTCAATTCAAAAGTGTAATTTTACTAGCTCAAAAGAGTTCCTATTTATAAGTCTTGACTATTAGTATTCGATCCTTATTTATAAACATTGGACTTGGATTTTTACGCCAGGTCTTTTAACACCCCTATTCAACTATATAATAAGTTATTCTAGAAATTACTATCTTATACCTCTTTCCAAGCTATTTTGTATGAAAGAGAGGTTTTCTTCAATTTTATTTACACTTTTATATATACAATGACTTGTTTTCTTCGTATTTCTTTCCAACCAAGTTTTTAATTGAATACCCTATTTTCATAATTACATTAAACACTTAAACAAAATTTATTGAAATTGATTTTATTTTATTTCAAGCGTTGCTTGAAAGAGAATCAGACGTTGCTCAATTGATGTAAACATAAAAAAAAGCATTTGTAAGGCCCATTTTTCTCTATCCTTTTATTTTAAGGGTTGCCCTAGTTTATTGGGCCTAAGGGCTGGCCCAAAAGAGAAATCCAAACCTAATTTGCCCTAACCCTAACCATTCTGCTCACTTTCGTAAAACAGACCCACTTCCTTAGAGTTGTTGTCATCTTCCTCTTCTAGGGTTTGGACCTTCACCGCCTTCAAGCTAGTTCAGTCTCATCCTCTAAGCCACGTAAGTTACTCCTTAGCTAATAATAGTCTTCCTCCATCTATGCTTTCATAATCCCAGTTAGGGTTTCGTGGTAACCTTGTTCTTATTTTGTTCCATCATTTGTTTCCAGTTATTGGGTCTGTCCGTAGAACTGTGGTGCTCACTATTGCGTATCAAAGTTCTTGCTAGCTCTTCTAGGTAAGGGAAGCTAGGGATTTCATGTCAGTTTGATTCTTGATTATTTTGTCAATGTTTGCATGATTGTGTGGTTGATGTGCTACTGTAAACGTTGGATGTGGTATTACTATTTGGGCATTAGTGTATGACTGTTGCAGGGAGAACAATGGCGAGACCCAATATTTTCGCCCAAGCGACCCTGTCTCGCCTAGGCGAGATTTGTAGAAACTAACCCTAGCTAACACTCGAGCTCTCGCTCAGGCGGATGGATTTCGTTTTGACCGAGGTACTATCTCGTTCAGGCGAGAGATGCTCGCCTAAGCGAGAACACGTGGGAGCTCGAGGTGTGTCACTACAGTTGCAGCCCAGGTGAGGAACCTCACCTTTGGGCGAGGAGTGGGCTCGCTTAGGCGAGGAGGGCTCGCCTCAGCGAGAGTGCAAAAAACCTCCCAGGGCCTCTGTCGCGATCTCGCCTAAGTGAGGGCTTGTAGCTTGAGCGAGGGGACTCCTCTCGCCTAAGCGAGGGCTTCTGGCTTGAGCGAGATCCGCTGCAGGCCTCGCTGTTTTCTTCTCTTGGTTGTTATGGATTGTTTGGTTGATTGGTTTATATATTCCAAGTAAGAAGTATGAGAAAGGCATGGAATATATATAGTTATGAATTCAATTGATATGTTGGTGTGATCTTAGTATGTAAAATGAATGAGATGGTTGGTATTAAAGTGGCAATGGTATTGGTATGAGATGAAATTCTATATTCATGAATTGGGAAGAATGAGGTGGTATGGATTCAACATGGAATGTGAATGAGGATGGGCTACAGAGGTTGGCATGAGGTTTTAAACGCATGATTAATATTACTTGGTTGTTTGAATATATTTAGTATGTGGTTAGTACGTAATTCCTTAAAATCTCTAGGTGAAATTTCAAGGTCGTGCTTAAGTGGTCGGGACGTAATTCCATGACCCCTATTAATGGGAGTTCATGGTGGTGAGCCATCTATATAATTTGATAAGGATTCAAGGTAAGGTTGCATCCTGACACTCTAAGGAGTCAGTTAGTCTCACATAGAGCGGACTGACTCTTGTGGTGAGAGTAGTAGGATGCCTGAAATTCATTAAGGGCTAACCTTGTGTAGGGGAATTGAAACATTGTAACACTTGTAACACTTAGCTCGGGGGTGAGCAGCTCGAGAGTGAGCAGGATAATCCACCACAAGTGCAAGCATCCGCGGAATCCGACTAGATTATATGTAATTCAGATTAGTCGAGTCTGAGTTTAGTGTATTGCTTGAGAAGTCATAACATGATTGGTTGATAAATATTGCTTGGTTTGTGTAATAGCATTTGACTGCATGTTAAACTGTGTCTACTTTGGCTTACCTTGTTTGCTTGTTTGATTGTCTTGTATGTGGTTCTTCTCTTTTTGCGATGATCATCAATTTATTAGTGTGAGCAGATGTGAAAGGCACTCGAGGTCAACAGGGAAGGGATGATTTCGCTACGTAGTCCACCTGGGCTGGATTCTACTGCTTTGGGTCTTATTATAGGGCTATGGCCCATGTATTTACTTGGTCTTTATTTTATATTGGAGAAATGTTGAACTTTGAATCTTGTTTGGCTTTTGGCATCGTGGTGTGCCTTGAGTATTGTAAGGAGTTATACTTATGTTCCCAGACCGCGCTACTATGTTATCCTATGTGATGTTTCCTTTAATTAGGATTATTGATTAAATGGGACGTTACAGCATTTATACGCCGTCTATTTCATTTGTAGACTATCAGTTATGTTTAAACCTTTATATACAAGTCTTGGAAAAAATTATAAAAACACTTTATTAAACATCTAGACAGCTATCATTTAATTGTTATGTTTGCACCAAGAATTTCAATAATTTTAATAAATTGAAATACATAGTATTGAATTACTTACAATTGAATTCCCTTCGTTTCTTAAATAGTTTGATTAGATTGAATAGTTGAAATATCTCAGGTTTCCATTTTTTTATAAAGCAATTTAATTTATATTTTAAGACAAACTCAAGTTTATTCTTGAGACTGAGTTGAGTCAACTCGACCTTCGTCCTTGGCCGACCTAATTTAACCTTCGGTCCAGGCTACGGTCCAGGCTGACTCGGCTCGCTTTTTGTCCCGGGCTGACTCAACTCGCCCTCTAACCCGGATTGACTTGGCTCGACCTTCATCCCGGACCGACTCAACTCAACCTTCACCCCAGACCAACTTGGCTTAACCTTTGCGTTAGATCGACTCAGCTCGACCTTTGTCCCAAACCGATTTGGCTTGACCTCCGTCTCAGATAGACTTGACTTGACCTCTGTGAATGGAGTGACAGTGAAGTCAAAAGAAGTGAAATTTCAAATATCTTATACTTTTGAGTTTATTTAAAATTCTATTTTATTCATTTAAAATACCTTTTAAAATTCCTTAAATTTGAATTTCATTTTAATTACTTTATCCAAATAATTCATTTTAGTATATAGAATTTTAAATTCCTCTTAATTATCCTTCTAAATTACTCCATCCAAACACAACATAACAATTTATTCATCTTCCAACAAGTATTTTGTGAAAATTTCTTCTAGTTCTATTTAATCTCACTCTTTCTAGAGTTAGCCTTTCATTTCAATTACTGTTATCAGATGTGGAAAACTGATTTTACTTTTAAAAGGTACTAAATTCGTTTTTATTGATTTAATAATTTAAAAATACTAACATTAATTTATATTTATTATATTTATATTAATATATTTTAAATACTTATTATTTTAAAACTTGGTCCCCTAAAATACGGGTGATGGAGTCAAACTTGGTCCCCTAAAATACGGGTGATGGAGATTGCACATTTATAGAAATATATAACTAGAATAGAGTATATTTTAATAAGGTTTGATGGCCATATAATATCATTCTATTGGACCACTTACATATACTAAAACTACTAAAACTATTGACACTGAAAATCCTATATCATTTAAAAGACATAGAGTATGTAGTAAGGATAATTATGGTTATGGTATTACACACTTCATTTGGCTATTCTTGGTAAACAAAAGACATGTGCGTTTGTTTCCTTTTTGGTCATTCTAATATAAATAGCCATCAGTATTAGAAAATGCATTCATATAACATGCCAATGGAATTGTTCACTAAAATGACAGAAAAGAAGATTCGTACTTCCATTACGGCCAGAAGTTTATGATGAAAATGAAACTTAATTATAACATTTTTTCTTCAAAAAGCAGTTTATGAGAATCACCAAAAAATTTAGAAGTTTGAATGACTAAACATACAATACTCCTTTAGCAAACTAATGACAGAAAGGCAGTGCGATATTTTAACAACGAATTACATCGGAAAGGAAAACAAGCACAATTGATATCCCACATCCCTCGTCATTGCTGCAGAAACACATTATTGCAAAGGCATTGATGGATGATTATTTTGATTTGGTGTAGAAATGAATACCAGCTGCCAAACCCAAGATAAACAAGGGAACTAGAAACTGGAGGATCCTGATGATGAACTCTGGTGTCTTATCCTGGTTATACTTAGGTTGGCTGGGAGGAGTGTACGCGACCTTGCTGGGGATGGATGATGAATCAATGTCTCCAACATAGAACTCATCCATCATGGCTACGGCACTGGTGCTGTGACCAATATCATCAAAATCATTACTTGCATCCTTCCCTGCAAAACAAGTGTCATTGTATATAAGCCATTTGCAGAAATCTCCCTTAGCTGCCATTATGAGGAATGATGAATAGTTAAATGCATTCAGAGACAAGGTTTGATACCTGTGGAAGACAAGAGGACATCATCACCACCAGGGTGGTCCTCCAAGAACTTTGTCACATTATAAACCTGTTCCACAAAGATATGGTGAGGGAGAGCAACAGAAGCCACTAAAACACAAGATTAAAAAAGGTATATTAAATCATAATTTTTGTTAGATCGGTAATGTTAGTTGTTAATCTTTGTTAGTAGAGGAAGAGGAAGCTGAATTCAGAACCTCTCTCACCCTCCCTTCCAAACCCACTAAACCAACCTTATAACTCCTAAGTGTTAGTTCCTACCCTTCCTTCCACATTCACAACTAAGCCAACCTTATAACCTTATATTAAATCATAAAATGAATAAAATTTCTCTCAAGTTGAAGTTACAATCATTTGATGAACCTTAAATTTCAAATGCTATGATAGGAATCCCATTTTGAGTAGGATATAAGCTACTTGATGTGATGTGGTACTTCAACTGTGAAGTGGGTTAGGCTCTCCTTTAGTACTTAAGGGCTACCAACTGATGTTTTTGTTGAGTGACTATGGAAAGGGCTACTACCGGATCAGTGTCAATAGAGTGAAAACTTCCCTGGATATCAACCCTTAAAAAAGAGTCTTAAAACGTTAGGAGTCTCATATACAAGATAAGCTACTTGTCTGGTACTCAAACTTTAGTATTCTTTCAGATTTAACATGGTTTTAACATATGAAAAGTGTGATTTATTTGACCTCTCATTTCTTCTTCCAAGTACTTGTAGAGAAGTTGGTCTAATCTGAACCTAAATCTCTACCCGGACAAGTTTACAAATGGCACAATTTCATTCTGATTATTTTCTTAAACCTAACAGGCACATGACTCAGTACTCCCTAAGCATCACAAAAATTATCAGAAATTATTATGATCTACGAGAATGTGGAATTGAATCCCAACCATGGCATAAATAACCTACTACCTAAATATGAAGGACACTTCATTTGCCAGATATTCCGTCCAAATTCAGCTCATTTTCAGTAAAATCATAATAACTAACGGTTAAAGGTAATTTTAGATCTTCGAAAATCACCATATCTTGGTTTAACGTTTACAGTCACTAGAGCGGCCACATTTTTCCCTGTACAGGGACCAAAGTTCGGGTATTTCAAAAAGTATCAAGGCCACAACCAATGTTTTAAAAATTTGGGAACTATAACCAAAATTTAGAAATTGGACTAAAAGCACCATTAATCATAACAAAAAACTACCAAACATTTCATCACCCAATCATGATCCAGAAAAAGAAATGCGCAACCTGAATATATAGTGAAATACCAACAGGATTTCAGAAACTGAACTTCAAAAACACAAATATATCCTTAAGACAATTAATGTAATCGATCACTACCAGATTCAGAAAAATTTATAGGTTTCTTAAATCATAGAAATGTAATCGATCACTACCAGATTCAGAACAATTTATAGGTTTCTTACATCATAGAACCGAAAAAAGAAAAAAAAACTTTAGACGAAACACTTTACATGCTTCAAATCGAAACAAATCTAAGCATTTTGACAGATCTAACACATCCTAGTCCTCCCGTTAGTTTGGACAGATAAAAGAAAGCTGGCAAAGTAAAATTTTGAAACAGCATCAGCTAACCCAACTGAATCTAAAATCGGAACCCACAAAGCAGAAAGCAAAATACCTTGCCATGAATAACAAGCCAACAATCTTTGGCATTATTGTGCTGAGAAACCTCAGACAAAGTGAAGACCTTGTTGCTCTCCCCTCCCATTGTTGAGCAGAAAATAGCAGCTCTCGATGTTAATTGTCTCAGCAAATCCAAAAGGTAGAGTTGAGTGGATTTGAATAAGAGCAGAATGGAGGTAGTTGGTGAGAAATGAATTGAAAAAACGTGGTTGGTGAGAAATGAATTTTAAAATGTGGTTGGTTGGTTGGCACACGATTGTAATGGGTTGGTAAGAGTGGAAGGTTTTTTCAAACCAACCAACCCCAGACACCTTTCAATACTGTGGTCGAAAAAATTTTAGGTGAACTTTGTTGGATTATAAAAAAATTTTAAGTCAAATTTGCGTCAAATTTGCTTATAAAAATTGTGAATTTTACATTTGAATATTATTTTCTATTTTCACAATGATTTTTTAAAGAAATAAAAAACGGTCGTTTAAGCACTTATTTTTAATCATTCAAATTCATAGTATGTCCTCGAAATTGTTTTTCCAAACAAACTCTTTAAAAAAACTACAAAAGAACTCCCAATATTTTATTTACTGAAATAAACTCTTTTAATGTTTACAGAAAAACATTTGAGGTACAGAACCCAGTTCTAAACCATAAATAGGGTTCTTGTGTTGAATTCTAAACCATGAATAATGTCCCGATATATAAAGATGGTCCAAACTCGGTTGTTAGAAAATAGTATTCAAAGTACATTTTTCATATTTCAAAAAAAGATGAGATTAAATAAAGAAATAGTAAATATTAGAAAAAATAATGACGTACATGTAATATGATTTTCTTTTCGAGTTTTTAAATAATATAATAACTAAAAATAATATAAACAAGCAATAACATTATTTAAAATAAACAAATACTATTGTTTTTGTTTTGAATAATGTACGTACCCCAAATATTATAAAATATTTTACAAATATTTATAATTAATATATTATGATATAATAATGGATTATATAATCTCAAAATATAATATTTAATTATCTGAACGTGTGTAAGATCTCATTTTCTATGTTAAAGAGTTGGGTCAACTTTGGTAAAAATGGTCCAAGGGAAAATCATCTTGTTTTCCAGGAACCCTTCAGCTTTCCACTCGCTTCCCATTTTGTCTCATCCACCCAAAACAGTTCACTCACTTTCTCCCTTTTCTGAAACAACAGCTCCGCTAGGGCTTTGCGAAACTCCCCTCCGAACTAGTTGAAAGCTCCCTCCACGTAAGTTGAACACTCAAACTTTGTGTTTTCACATCCTTTTCAGTTTGGTAGTGTTAGTTCAACTTCGAGGTCGTCCTTAGAGCCTCATTTCGTGTACCTTTGCTTCTGTTTTCAGCTCCTTAAGCTACTCTAGGTCCTGGTGCTCCTCCCTCTAAGGGTTCCTTAAGTTAGCATCTGTGAGAAGCTAAGGCTTTAAAACCATGTTTATTTTTTTAGTGTCTTGCATGTTTTTGGTTTTGAATCGTGATTAAAATGTTGGTTTGATGTTCATGGTTGTGTTTTTTTGTTTTTTTATTTGGGATTTTAGGTTATTGCATGCTGAAACTAGTGAAAATATGTTATTCTAGCTTAAGCGAAATTAGTCTAGTTTAAGCGAGAATTTCTAGCTTAAGCGAGAATAACATAATTTCACTTTGCTCTCTGTTTGAATTTTAGCTTAAGCGAGACGAGTCTATCTTAAGCGAGACCAGTCTAGCTTAAGTGAGAATTTTTAGCTTAAGCGAGATCAGTCTAACTTAAGCGAGAATTGTTGCAGAATTTTAATTCCTTGTTTTAACTTAAGTTAATGTTAAAAATATTATGTATGAAACTATGCATGAATGATGTGTCATTTTTTTGGCATGTACTTTATGTGTTTAGCTTGGGATGATAATTATTCTGATATAATATGTGGAATGTTGATGATAAAAGAGTTTCAAGGAAAATTCTTGGTGATGGTTTGATTAGTGTATGCCTTGATATAGTAGATGTCTAGATAAAGGAAAGTATTCTTAACTCTGATGATCGTTCACACTCATATAGAGTAGAAAGAATTATGTGGTGAGAGTGGTAAGAGATCCTAGTCTTGGAATATGTTTGGGCCCAAGGCATAATTGGATTAACCTTGTGTGTGGTTGGGTGATAACCCCTTGTGTCTAGACTTTGTAGAGTTTAGAAACCAGCACAGGTGCATACTTCCTTTAGAATTCTATATCAAGCGCATAATCTGGATAACTGAGTTTGAGGGTTTTGCATTCTTTGCCTTCACCTATCTTGTGTGCTTACTGAAATGCCTGTTTAAAAAATCTGCTTGTATACATATATGATGAAAATTATTTTTATCTCTAGCTTACCCTTTCTCTTTATGTCTATGTTCTGTTTATTTTTTCTTTTTGCAATGATCACCAAATCCTTGGTGTGAGCAAATGTGGAAGTTCTTGGTGATCGTGCATGAGTGGTGATGCTACTGTGTAGTTTATGTGTTTAGTTATTGCTATACTTTTTTTTGGGCATCTTTTGGGGCATTGTTGCCTTTGTAATTCCTTGCTCTATGAGCAATCTTTTGCTAAATTGTTCCTCTTTTTAGTTCTATTTTTGGCATTGTTTTGTGCCTTAGCTCCTATTCTTCAATATATTGTGGATAACTGTAAAAGGTTAATTCTGATATGCTTTGTTGGTGCTCTATTTTTTTTATATACTATAAACATGCAATGTTTTATTTATTAGAATTATTCTATTAAATTGGGACGTTACATTTATGTTATCAGAGTAGTTCATCATTAGGATGACTTTAGAGTTGTGGGTTTATCATGTCTCACGGGCTTAAGCTTTCAAGTTTAGTCAAATTTGTTTATGGAACCAAAAGTATTAGGAATGGAAAACTTCTGGATAAAGTAATAAGGGTGCACACTCATGACTAGATAAAAGGTTGTTTTCCTTTCTTAATTCTAATGGTTTTGGGAAAGAAAGGTGACAGACAAAAGGTTTGGTTGTCAATAGATGATGGAGTTTGGCTTTGTATGTACTAGTTTGTCTTGTTTGCGCCTCTGTGGTTTGCATTTGGTGTCTATGGTGGTATATGAATGTAGATTCAAGGTCAACTTGGCCTGCTTATCGTTAGGAGGGTTGGATGAGGCCTTTGAGACAACTTCTTGCCTCAAAGATAGGGAGTTATTGTATGATGTGTATCGATTAGCGAGGAAAGCTTCAAGGACAAGTCCTTGGAATCAGATACCACAAGTTTTCCAAAAGGAGTTGAACCTAGAGGTTAGAACAATGGAAGATTTCGGTGCAAGCAAGTGTAACAACGTTTTAGGAAATCAACTTGGTTCTACATCCCGACAATGTTGAAGTTTAGAGTTATGCATATACATGTAGTGTTAGGATAAGTGTCATTGGATATAGTCATATGGCGATATCTAGTGCTTTCTTGGATTGGTGGAAGAGGAGCAATTAGTAGATCCTAGGTTGCAAAAAATAAAGAGAATGCTTGGCATCGAGCAAGTTAAGAAAGATAAAGACCGTGAAGTATAAAAAGACGACAAATCTCTAGTAGGAGGCTAAGATGAAGCAGAGTTTACGGATTTGTTAGGTAAGATGATGTTTCCTAAGTAGAGGGAAAACAATTTGTGGATAAGAATGAAGTGGCATAAAGGTTTCATACTTGGTTCAATAGTCAGAAGGAGATTATTGGTCTTTTCAGTTGATAGTAGGATGTTTCAAGGAAAAGTAGTTCACATGAGCATAACAATTGACCTTAGGCTAAGATAGAGGAATTTAACTGTTGGAAGAAGAAGCGTATCGTTAAGTTTGATCTTGTGGGAATGACAAAAGCTAGTGGAGGAAAAGTACACTAAAGAATGAAAGGAGAAGAAAAGTCTGAAGTAGTTAAAGTGGTGTTTGTGATAGTTGATGTTGGAGTGGTTAGCGCAAATGATCAAATTCAAGGATACAAGGTATAAAATTGGTGCTTGGGATATGGTTTTGGTTTTGTTTGGGATCATATACTTCTTGGTGTCGCTAGTATGGTGAAGGAGTCATGGTTACCTACGAGAGGGAGTTGGTGGTTTGCTACAGTTGCGATTAAGAGAAGTTTTCTCGGGTGTGTCACATGTTTCTTGATGATCATAGGATTTAAATTCAAAGCCAATTTAAATTGTTTCCTTTGCAAGGTTGGGACATAATCTCAAGGGTGAATTGGTTGTTTCCTTAATCTCATCCTTAGGAGATGTGATCCCCAACGAAGTAGTGTCCTTTGATTCAAAGAGATAAGTTCGTGGTGGCGTATCAAGTGAGGATCAAGCTGAAAGGTGGGGGCAGAATGTCATGTGAACAAGAATTATCTGATAAAGGCAAGTGAATAATAGACACAAAGAATCTCAATGGTAGAAGAGTTTATAGACGTATTCTAAAGTAGAAATTAGAATTTTTGCTTTGGAGTAGCTAGTAAGACATATAGTTTTAAAAAGGATGGATATGATGTTGAGAAAATAGAATGCTAAGGCAATCAAAAGGGGAGTTTTAAAGAGTTTTGCAAGTTTTATAGAGGTTTTGAGAAAGGTTTCTCAACGATGATTGCTTCCTTGTCATGGCAGACATGAAAGGATCATCATTTTGAGTAAACAAATAAGGGACCTTGTGTATGAAACAGAGTAGCGCAGTGGGATGGTGGCAAGTGATGCTTATGAATGGTAAGAGGTGCGTGAGAAGAACTATCTTACTCATGACCTAGTGGTTGTTATGATAATTAATTCTTTAAAAACATAAAAGGTGTTGTTCTTATGAGTATTAGTTAAAAGTGTTCAATGATCATTCAAAGTTAGAAGTGTGGAGTTGCACAAAGGAAGTTGGATAAGAGAAATGGGAGATGGTTGAGTTATGGTCTCGAGTTAGGGGTGCCAACTTAGAAATTAGAAAGTAAGAGTCAGAGTTGTTGGAGAAGTATAAGTGTTTAAGTTGGGAAGAGAAGATGTGGAGAGATTTCATTAGTCTAGTCACCTTACTAGAACTAGTGAGTTTCTTAAAAAGGTTGGGAAAAAGAAAATCGGACAATCTTAAATTGAGATGTATTGTAGAGTTGCTAGGTACAAATCAAACTAGAGACTTCAAGCCAAGAAAAGATATAGTTTTGAGGTTTCTATGGAAGGCTGGTTGCAAGTTAAGTGATCAGAAATGAAAATAGGATGCCAAAATGAATCTGGTGGTTGTAATAGTTGAAAGTTTTAATTTGGAAAAGGGATAACTTGGTGGTGAACTTTCTTACCTTGGTTGAAGTCAGTAAAGGAAGAAAGATGTTATGAGTGTCGTTATGAATAAAGGTGGTCAAGAGTATTGATATGGGGCAGTAGGCCAAAAGTCAAATGTGATCAAGTCAATGGAGTGATGGTTCAAGGAGAGAACAAGGAGGTGTTAAGTAATAACTAACATGTTTTAGTTTGAGACCTAAGTTATCTGAGATTTTGGTAAAAGCCTACAAGAGGTAGTGGAGAGCATATGGAAGGTGAGTTAGTATACCAGATACAAGTTGGTTGGTCAGGTATGAAGGATCATTCCAATTTTAAGGTTGGAGGTTGGGAGTTGCTTGGAGAATAATGGCTAAACCAATCTACATTGTTGAACATATATTTCTTAACACAAAGGTCGAGTTTCCAATGAGTATAGGTGTTGGAGTCGTTAGATCAGTCATGTCTAGGTGGTGGTTGTTAGAGAAAATGAGGAAAATATGGTTTCCTTTCTACTTGATGAGTGAATTTTCGAGGTCGAAAATTTTTGTTGTTGGGAAGATTATAAGACCCAATTTTCTATGATAAAGAGTTGGGCCAACTTTGGTAAAAAGGGCCCAAGGGTAGCCCATCTTGTTTTCCAAAATCCCTTCAGCTTCCCACGTGCTTCCCATTCTGTCTCATCCACCCAAAACAGTTCACTCACCTTCTCCCTTTTTTGAAACAGGAGCTCCCCTAGGGCACTGCGAAACTCCCCTACGAGCTAGTCGAAAGCTTCCTCTACGTAAGTTGAACACTCAAACTTTGTGTTTTCACATCATTTTCAGTTTTGTAGTGTTAGTTCAACTTTGGGGTCGCCCTTAGAGCCTTATTTTGTGTACCTTTGTTTCTGCTTTCAACTCCTTAAGCTGCTCTAGGTCCTGGTGCTCCTCCCTCTAAGGGTTCCTTAAGTTAGCATCTGTTTAGGTAAGGGAAGTTAGGGCTTTAAAACCCTTTTTTTTTTAGTGTCTTGCATGTTTTTGGTTTTGAATTGTGATTCAAATGTTGGTTTGATGTTCATGGTTGTGTTTTTTTGTTTTGTTGTTTGGGATTTTAGGTTTTTGCATACTGAAACCAATGAAAATATGTTATTCTAACTTAAGCGAGAATTTTTAGCTTAAGTGAGATCAGTCTAGCTTAAGTGAGAATTTCTAGCTTAAGCAATAATAACATAATTTCACTTTGCTCTCTGTTTGATTTTAGCTTAAGCGAGATCAGACTAGCTTAAGCGATAATTTCTAGCTTAAGCGAGACTTGCTGCAGAATTTTAATTCCTTGTTTTAACTTGAGTTAATGTTAAAAATATGATGTATAAAGCTATGCGTGAATGATGTGGCTTTTCTTTTGACATGTACTTGATGTGTTTAGCTTGGATGATAATTATTCTAAGATAACATGTGGAATGTTGATGATAAAAGCGTTTCAAGGGAAATTCTTGGTGATGGTTTTGTTAGTGTATGCCTTGATATAACAGATGCTTAGATAAAGAAAGGTATTCTTAACTCTGAAAATCATTCACACTCAGATAGAGTAGAATGAGTTATGTGGTGAAAGTGGCATGAGTGGTGATGCTACTGTCTAGTTTATGTGTTTAGTTATTGCTATACTTTTTTTTGGGCATCTTTTGTGGCATTGTTGTTTTTGTAATTCCTTGCTTTATGATCAGTCTTTTGCTAAACTGTTACTTTTTTTAGTTCTGTTGTTGGCATTGTTTTGTGCCTTAGCTCCTATTCTTCAGTATATTATGGATAACTATAAAAGGTTAATTCTAATATGCTTTGTCGATTCTCTATTTTTCTTATATAGTATAAACATGCGACATTTTATTTATTAGAATTATTCTAGTAAATTAAGACGTTACAAATAGAATCTGGTTAATAAATTTGTTTACTTATAGCATGGAAACCTATAAATATATATCACCATAGGAAGTATAATAAGATTATAATAATTTATACTCTCAATTAACTATTTATCTTCTCTTACTAACTTGAGCGTTGGAGAGTCTTAGGTGGACCTCCTCCTCGTGGAGATTCTTGATTACATGTCAACAATTAGGTCAACCCACCTTAGAGACTACTCAACCAAATTCGGTAAGAACATTTGACGCCCATCGTAGGGCTAAGGTAAAACTTTGCCCTACCTCCACATTTTATATTATTATCACCTTGCGTAAAGATAATCCATTACTACTAAAAATCATCTCACCCGTTTTATCATGAACATTTATGAGCAAAATATTTTGCAATGCCTTTGTGGAGTGTTATCTTAACACTCCATTTGTTTTCTACATGAATATTTTATTATGACATAATATGTTATTGAATATTTGTGGAGAATAATGTCAAAACAATTTCCCCCTTTTGCTTTGATAACACTTGTCTCAATTCGTGCTTCAAGTTCTAATGGTGGTCACACTAAGAAGAAGCGAGCCCAAGAACATATTGTTCCAAAGGTTGGAGGTGAAATAGTTTTGCAACTACTCAGTCGCCCATGCATCCTGCAATGCATATCACCATTCCCTCTCACACTTAAAATGTGACAATGATCAGATAATGATAGGCAACTATACTATATAAGTCCAAATTAGATGATTTCCACTGGTAATTATTTAATGCAGGATGTTTCATCAAATCATCAATTCAAAGCATGAAGAATATGTGGACAACCATCCTTTTGCATGATAAAGAATAATGAAAGGTGCTTGAGTCCGACAAAATTCAATATGTGTTGGTTGAGCTATGTGAAAGAATGCATTCAAAAGTAAGATATGCGACATAGTTGAATTTGTTGAATTTTATACGAGAACTGCAGAAAGAGGCCTAAGTTCACAATACTTTTAAAGGCCTGTGCGAAAGTAAAATTTTTAATAATGGTGATTGATTATTTTACTAAATTGATCAAGGCACAACCTTTATCAACTAACACTACACAACAAGTTCAAAAATTATTTTGGAATAATGTTATATACAAGCATAGTTTTATCCCACTTTTTTGTCATTGATAATGGTTGACAATTCATTAACAAAGGTTTCAAACAATTTATGGAGTTCGGTAGAGCATCCATGCATCGACGGTCAAATTGAAGTAGTGAGCAAAGTTATATTGAACAAGTTGAAGAAAACACTTGACCAAGTCTATTAGAATCGTGCAGCAGAATGATTAGCGTGTGTGGACAAAAATCAAGAGGCAGATGAATTGGTTTATTAATAAAATTTAAGACTTTAAATTTTTTTGTCCAAAATCTACCATTTAAATGAAAGATTCAGTTCTTTTAAAGCAAGTAAAGTTTAATAAAGAGAATAGGGAAGAAGATGAACACAAGTATTTATATTGGTTCGGGTCAAAAGACCCTACATCCAATTGTCAAATATACTATATGACCCACTAAATTTAAATAATTAAATAAATAATTATTTAATAAATGTTGGTGGTGGAAGCCTTTATGGAAATTAATTCTGACTTGTGTGATGTGGAAAAGTACTAGCTCAAGTAGTTGAGAGTACTTGATTGTGTTGAGAGGACTTGGGTTCAAGTCCTATGTGTGCCAATTATATGTTATTTAATTTTATTATTTTATCATGATGTGTTTGTGCGTGATAAGAGAGTAATAAATTCCTAAATTTATAAATATTATCATTGAAGATGATTTGGTTGAGTTGGTTGTGCACTTGAATTGAAATTGTGTGGTAGTGGGTTTAAACCTTGGCTTGGACAAAATAATTTTCTTTTTGCCAAAATCAATTTTTGGTATGAGAGTGAAGGGACACCAAAACCCTAGCTGTAAAGAGGCAACCAGAAGGGGATGGAAGGATAACTCCTAAATGAGCCTTGAATGCTAAATTATTCTTCCTTAATGCCAAATTCGTTTTTCTCCATTAAGTCTACTTAAGGCTGACTTTAAGAGGAAATTTGGAGGGAGAGAGTGCTGAGGAGTCTAGCAAGGTGTGAGCATTACATTGAAGGGATAAGAATTATGAGCGTGTGGGCTGAATTGGGGAGACTCTTGCAGTGTATGGAAGCTAATCTAAGGGAGGCACATTGTTAATAACCAAAAGAAAGGAATTTTAAGCAATTCTCAATTGAGCAAGGAATATCCAGGTTAGGGGAGTTCCTTACCTTGATTTAATCGTGATTGTCTATTTTCGTAGTGTGCTTGAGACTTGGAAATGCAAAGTATGTCAATTTATCTTAATTATGTCACGTTTCTAGAAATTTCCAGAAATTGCCTGGTGGCATTGAATGACCTGCCAGGCGACGCATGCTCTAAAACCCAAATTATTGGTTTTCACTATGAACTGCCTGGCAGCTGAAGGCGACCCGCCAGGCGACACAAACTGTATTGCTAGTTTTCCCTGGCTTTTGGTGTTTCAGTGGTGTGATGATGTTTTGGGATTGAATTTCTATTGTACGTGAATAATTGGCACGATGAATTATTAGTTATAATTGTGTAATTGAGGAAAATTGCATGAACCTTGTATAATTGGTATGAGAGATCATGTTGGGATGAGGGACGATGTGATATGTATAAATTATGTTTGATCGGTACTCTGTGGCGTGTCAAGAATGCGACGTTTGTTAAGATTGAACTGAATAACTTGATCGCTATTACAAATGTGTCAAAATGCGTACAAAAGGTGGTAATTGGGGAAGTTAGGGTTCATATCGTTGCAGGAAGAGTCTGGGAAGAACCCAGAAATATGCGTACCGCCTAGCGGCTCAGGAGTTGCTGCCAGGCGCCACCTCAGTTCAGCAGGAATATGGGTTTTGTCTGGGTTGTACGTGATTGTGAGTTATGTTGCCAACTTAGGACAAATTGTATGGACTAGTTTGGCATTGGGGTGGAAGGAAACTCATGCATGGAATATAAACTGATGATGTATGAGTAGGTAATAATTGAGATAATCGGGTTAAACTAAATAAGGTGCATGGTGAACATAATTGGGACTGTAATTTTTGGAGTCTGTAATTAGGACACTATGTGAAGTGATTAAATGATTATGGGTTGGTTGATTGGTAAAAGGATGAATGTGAAGTAGAATGTATCATTGTTGTTAAGGAGATGTATGTTATCAATTGAGAAATATGCTAAGTGAAATAGTTGAAAGTGCAAATCAGTTTTATAAATATGCATGTAGGATTGAGATTGGTGTTTGAGGTGGTGAGAATGTATGATTCATTATATGTGTTGCTTTGTAGCATATGTGCACCTTATACTGTTTGTAGCATATTGTGGCATGAATGAATGTGTGCATTGAGAATCAGTTATGCAATTATGGTTGGATGATTGTAAGTGCGTTCTGATTTACGTATTGTGTATTTGGGGTCCTTTGGGATCTGTTCAATGTGCCAAAAATCAGTAGCAATGCACTACTGGTATGGTGCCTGGCAGCGTAGTGGTTGTGTTCGCCAGGCGATGACGGTGCGAGAGGGCTACTGTATGACACGTGGCGCCTGATGGTGTGAGATGCTTGCCAGGAGGTCTGGAACCAGGTTCCGCCTAGCGACGTGAGAGGTGCGCCTGGCGGTTTTGGGTGCAGTGTTGGCTCGTGAGGAGATTTTCTATACACCTTTAGATGAGTGTCATGATGCGATGCTTTGGCTAGGGGCCCAGTTACGAGTGTAACTTGTATTGGGGTAACACGCGGCCACTCTAGGTTGTAGCCTAGTGGTTTAGGAAGTCTAGTGGAGTGTGGGAGATTGTGACGAGGTTTCAGATGATTGCCCTTTTTAGTGCAACTGATAGAGTTTTGGTAGTCTAGGGACAACTACAGACTTTTGTTCATTTTGGGGAACTCCACTTGGTGTCACGGTGAGAGGCCGTGGCAAATTCATTCCCGTATGTGGACTATTAGATGGTGGCCTATAGTCGGAGGGGCGAGTAGACACTCGTGCGGCAAAGATCCATCAATGAACTCACTAAAGGGTGTAGAATCAAGAGACGATTATCATAAGGATTGAAAGTTGAGAGACTGTGGAAAGGGGGAATGCTAACATGAATTATATTGTTTTTGAGATGTTTTATTTATGATATGTTACATTTGTTCTTTTTAAATGAGCTCACCCTATCTTTGTGTGTTTGGCGATGATCATGTAATTGTTACATGGGAGCAGAGGTTGATGCAGGTGAGCATGTGGATGCGTAGAGACAAAGTGCGGAATCATTATGGGGATTTCACTGGATTTTATTTGGAAGTTTATGGACTATCTGTATTGATTTCATAACTATTTAGGGTTGTAATACTTGAACATCACAGTTGTATTTGGTTTATTGCGCTATATTAAATCTTTTAAATTTTCTCACGTTTTGGGAAAGACTTTGCAAATAAATGAGGTTGTTGTTATTATATTTTAGTTGACTTTTATTTTTAAATAAGTAATTTCCGGCTAGGACGTTACATATACCACTTGAACCCAATGAAGACCCAACCAACACCATCAATTCATGTTTTCACATATACAACTCAATTAACATAATCAATTAATCTAGGCATAATATACAAGGTTTCAATTAGCTAATTCACATCATACAACACATTCAATTGAACAAATTACAATTTATCCATAGTCATAAACCAACGCACAACAAGTTTTAAATAACTAACTTCCCTTACCTTGGTTAAATTGTCTTTGCTCTCAAAGATGCTCCTTAGAGCTTTATTTCACACAAGAAAACCTAACTTGACACAAATACCCCAATTAGAGACCTAAGCATATCATCTAGACCATAAAGCAACAAATATTCACTAAGAGCACATGCGTAGCCCTAAAGCCCACATGCAACTCAAAGAACGAAATTACCTCAAAACGGACAGAAAGAAAAATTACTTTGTTTGACTTTTGGATTGAATGAACTGGTAGAGCTCCTCACCACGATCAATTCTACGGTCCTTGATCTTCAAAAGAATAAAGGAAGAGATCAAGAACCTAGAAAGACGACAAAGAAAAACTTAGAAGGAGTTTTTAGAGAGATAATGATTTTATAAAAATGAACTTCAGTTATTAGAAATTATCATTGCTCTTTAGTCATTTTTCATATTCTCACAGGTTGCACATGTGTTTCACTAATTAATATATAATAAGAATTACTAAATTACTTATATTTTATATATGAAATATGTAAATAAAATATATTCACATTAAGTATTGCTATATTAAATTAAAAATTAAAATGTCTTTAATTTAGCAATATAAAAACTCTTTCTTCCCAAGAATCTACCTCATGGCCAAGGATTAGGGAACATTTATTTGTTATTTTTAAATAATTCAATAAATGTAGAATTGTATAGGATTAATGTTTTGTTTGGTGTAATCAGAAAGTTTGATGTTTGTATTTTAGGACCAATTTTTAAGTGTTGTTTCATTCTTTTCCTTATATCTGTTTGGGCCAAGTGTTATTCAATTGATGAGAACCAGCATATTGGGCCTGCCTGGATCCAACAACCCATTATCTTGAATCACTAATTATGAAGACAACCAGCACACCATACATTTTGCTTAGGCCATCCAATGGAAGTTGCATCCCATTTCACCTTTGTCACGACTCTTCTATTTTGGATCAAAACAAGTGCCTACCACGGTTCAACACCAACACTTATGTGCAACCATGTTCCTTCAACATAACACGAAGTGTTCAGCCTGTTCATGAGTGAGGATTTAAGCCCAACTAAACCAAGCCCACATGTTTATGTGGAGAATCTTTAAATTAGAAAGAGCTAAGATTCGTTCTTCCTTCCTTGCGCCTCACCCATTTTTGTTATAGGGTTTTCTCTTTCCCCCGTCTTTTAAACGCTAGGGTCTTATTTTCTATAGGATAACGATCCTTTGTGGTTGGGGTCGTTAGGATTAGGGTTAACTTAACATTTTCATTTAAAGTTTGTTCTCCTTTCAGGGTTGCGTCTTCTTCGCTCCCTTTAGAGTTCACTTCTTCATTAAGAGTTCAACCTAGAGTTGCTTCATTAGTGAGCATCCAAGTCCATCAATAGAGTTACAGAAACCTACGATTCAAGTCTTTCCTACGAGTACGAGTTCGCGTATTCCGTCGCAGACTTCTAAAGATTCGAGTCTTATGTTGCGTAGATCCAAAAGTTTGGAGGCTTCACCATGGAGATCCATCCATTAGGGGTTCGACCATGGAGTCTTCTTCCATAAAAAACTAAGTTCAAAAATTTAATGTTAAATGTTCAAAATTGTTAATCAATTTCTAAATTTGTCAAAAAATTCAATATAACAACAAAAGGACTACACATTTGAAAATAAGTGACATAAACAATTCATAATATAATATGTATAATAAATATTATTAAACCACTAACAACATTTAAAAAAATTTAACACAAGTTTTAGAATAATTATTCATTGTCCATGCTAAAAAAATTGTTTTTAGAGACAAGTGCATTGAAAAAACGTGTGTGAGGTGAAAGAACTAATTTTTAGAAAAGATTAAATTATTCCATTGGTCCCTATTTTCGTAAGAAAATTTCAAGTAGGTCCTCTTATTTTTCTTTTATCTCAATTAAGTCCCTATTTTGGAAATATTATTGCAATTAGGTCATTTGCGTTAGTAGGGCACTAACAACGTTAACTATGTGTCACATGTCAGCACATGATTTTTTTTTATTTTTTTTTATTTTTTTTATAATTTAAAAAATATTGTCACGTTTCAAGCTGATGTTGTATCACATGGCAAAAACAGTGTGATATGGTAGTGGCAGTGTCATGTGTCACTATTGAATGTGAAAATTCTCAAGTCAGTCTCTGTATTGTTATTTTGTCTCAATAGGACAGTGAAACAAAAAGAAATTGGTTTGAAATAGAGATTTGAAGTCACCATCATAGTTTATTTTGAAAAGTTATGGAAAATCATAAAGATAAAACAAAGTCTGTGAAAATCAGATTTTGGGTCTGGGAGTCAGTTACGCGTAGGAAAAGTATTAGCACCCTACCGCATCTGCCCAAAGGCGGTACGTTTAATTAAATTTGTAAAAAAGATATGTTACTTTATAATATTTATTTTTCCCAAAATAAATTGAACAAATATATTTTTTGAGTAAAAAGGACCCAACAAGGTTTAACCTAGGTCCTACTTATTTTAAACATGATAAATCAGGACTACGTAATTCTTTATGAAAAATCTATTTGAAAATTATTTGGAAAACCTTTCGATTTTTTGTATACAAGGACTTGTCCTGCTAGGTATCTCCATTCACAATAGAGAATCAAGGATTACATAGCTTTTCATAAAAAAATTTGATTGGTATATTGATTTGATTTAGTTTCTATGTTTTTTTTTTAAATAAGTGTCATGTGACGTCAATAGTCGAGTAGACACGAAAAGTCTATTACATTTTAATATTTAAAAATGGGTGTAATGTGACATGAGTGATCGGGTAGACACCACAAATCTTTATATATTTTATATTTTGAAAATGAATGTCGTTCGATACGAGCGGTCAAATAAACACAAAAAATCTTTATATATTTTATATTTTGAAAATGGATGTCATACAATGGTTAGATAGACACCAAAAGAGAAAATACATAAAATAATTTTTTATTTTATTTATTTTTATTTTTATTATTTTTGAACAATAATTTTTATTTTAGAAAAAGTGAGATATACAAAAAATTTGATGGGGTAAAAATAAAATTGAAAATATTACAAAATGAAAATGTGGGAAAGGGAAAATTTAATTTGAAGAAAAGGGTAGAATTAGAAAAGCAGTGCATGAATGAGTATATGAATGTAAAAAGAAAAAAAATTAAATATTTGGGAGTGGGGTGCATACAGGATAAAGGCGTGGTACAGGAAGTAAAACACAACATAAATTATAAACAAATGCAAAAAATAAAATAGTGGAGTGAGTGCTTAGCGAAAACATAAGTATAGAAAGTAAATTAATTAAATGCATGGATTGGAGATTATTATTGGAGGATGCATGAAAGAATAACAAAATGAAAAGCCCAAAATGAAATAAATAGAGTAGGAGTGCAAAGATGAATCATGGAAGTGTGATCCAAGTATTTGGAATTAGTAACCAATTAAGATGATGGTGTGAGAATTAGTTTTGGGGGTGAGAATTAGTTTTGGGGGTGCACGCCAAAATATTTCAAATTAGTAAGCCATTTAGAATGGTCTTGGAAGAATTAATTGAAAAATTTGTCAGATTTGAATATCCATTCTAACACGGACGAAGTTCCATCGAAATGAGAAAACCCCAAAGAAATGTTTGTGCTCGGTGGAATTGTCGTAATTGGAGAAACCCTCATGGTGGACCTAAGTTCGTTGTACTTCCATGATTGTGCGCAGAACTCAATAACAATTGTTGCAAAAATGCTTTAATTTCTTTCGTCGTCGATTCTTGTGCTTCAGTCTTCGCCTCCATTAATTTTTGAAATTGGTCCCCCGTTACCCTTAAACGACGAATATCTTCTGCATCGATATGAATTTCGGCCTGCATATCCTTTATTCCGGTGTTTTCCACCATGGAAGTCAATGGAAGCACCAAATGCAACGGTCGATCTCTATCACAAATAAAATTTCAATGAAACAGTAACTTCAAACAATAAACCAGACTTGGTAGAGAGTCAGGGTAACTCTGAATTTTATTTCTGCAATCAACGTTTCAAAATGTCTCAAAATGTCTCAGAATTCAACAATTCAAAGCATAACGAGTAACAAATGGCCATTACAAATAACAACTTCTTTCTCTTTATTTCTGCTAGCCTCATTTACTGTTATAGTCTTTCTCCCACGGTCGCGGCTCCATCCAAGTCCTAGAAAGCCACGCCGACACCATCATTCAACTCCGGCACCGTTATTCATTTGTCCGCACGAGAGGGAGCCTTGCCACATCTCCTATGTCAATCACCCTCGTTCGCCACCAATGCCGTCGCACCATGCCGGAGTCGCTGTTAACAACAGGGGCGGTAGCACGACCTCCGTTCTCCTTTTTTTTCTCAACCAAAATTTCTTATTTTCATTTGTTATTTTGGTTCTCAGTTTGTGAATAGATGTTTCAGAGGTAGAGGAAGAAAATAGAGGTAATAAGAACACAATTAAAAGCGTATCTTCAAGTTCAAATTCTATCCAGTTTGATTCTTTATGGTTAATTGCTATCCGGAAATGTTGTATTCATAGTGTGCATCTGCCTCTTTTCTTTGAACGTGATGATTTTCTTTGGAAACGTCCTCTGTTTCTGATTAGGAGATTGAGAAAACCTTAGTGTAATGGATGTTGTGATGACATGTGCCTGAGTGCTTCTCGGGTTACCTGTTCTGAATTGGAGATTGAGTTGTTTTTTGTTTAAAAAATTAGGAAGATGAAGATTGATAGAATCTGAAATGGTTATGGATAGTGTTGGAAGTCTGAAATGGTTATGGAGATTGATGCTCGATCAACTTTTGAAAAAAAAATATATATATTAAGAAAACTGTAATGGAAGTTTTTTTCTTTTCTTTTCTATATATATTTTTTTATCTTTTTCAATATATACTTATATCAAGCTGATAAAAACTGTTCCCCACGTTTACGTTAAAACTGCCTTTTTTAATTTTTAGCTTAATTAAAATAAAATAAAATAAATATAATTTTTTATTTTTTAATTAATATTTTATATTTTTATATTTTTGTTTTGAATTTTTATTTTTGACTCTATTACTAAAAATTACTTGAACATTTACTTAAAATATTTTTTTTTTCAACTAAATTTAAAGAAAATTGTTTTAATTAATTTTTATTATATTTTAAAATAATTTATTTTTATCCTCTTCGTTTAAACTTTTATTTTTGCTATTTTGGAAAAAAATTTATTTACTCGAACGAAATTAGATCTTGGCCAAATGGATGATAGAAGATGTCAGAATGGCACACACTTATACACTAGTGTGTTTGAGTGAAATATTTTTTTAGTGAGGATTGATTTCTTAAATTGATCAATGGAACATTGTGGGCACCATAACTAGGGATTTATGTAACACCACGATGCTAGTAACAAAATAGAGTAAGAGATCTAAAGTATTCAAAATAAAGTTCTAGGACAAGGCAATACATGGGGCCATAGCCTAGAGTCTAACCTAGATAGGCTACGCAGCGAAAACCACACACATAACCATCAAACAAGCAAAAGGGTAAGTTATAGTAAAACATGATTTTATCATACAGTTACTTACAATTTCATAGTCTTATAGTCCAAGATACACACGTTAACCAATCATACTAGTCGAATTCAGATGCTTGCACTTGTGGTGGCCTTTACTGCTCTACCGAGCTAATAGTACGCTCTATGTGAGACTAACTGACTCTTTAGAGTGTCAACATGCAATTCTTACCTTAAATCCTTACTAAATTATATAAATAAGGCACCACTATAAACTCCCAATAATAGGGGTCACAGAATTACGTCCTGACTAATTGAGGCGCTACCATGAGATCTCACCTAGAGATTCATGGAATTACGCCCTAACCAATGAGGCACCACCACGAAACTATCGTGGAATTACGTCCTAACCATACCAACAACATGTTCCATCAATCAAGTATATACTTGTCATGCATACCAATCTCATGCCAACATTTATAGCCAACCCTCATTCATATTCCATACCAGAACCATACTAAACTCATCATATTCAGCCCATGAACCATTCCATACAAGCAACATCACTCAAATCATGCATTAATATAGTAAACCAACCAAGCATATGTCATTCATCCAAGAACAAAGGGAAATCATAAAGCAAAAGACATTCTCGTCCAGCTTCTCGCTCAGGCATAAAGGTCTTGCTCAGGCGAGAGAGTTCTCTCGCTCAAGCGAGCTCCTTTCTTTTAGGCGAGAGCTCGAAGAGAGGAACAAGGAGCTTTCACGTTCTCTCGCTTAGGCGAGACCTCTTCGCCTGAGCGAGATGAACTCTTGCTCAAAATAGGAGCTCGTCGCTTGAGCGACAACTCGTGCAAGTTCTAGGGAGCAACCTCTGGTGCTCTCGCTTGGGCGAGACTGGCTCGTCTGGGCGAAAATACCAGGGTTCTCCATTGTTCGCGCATGCAGCAACAGGTATTCAAACCAAAACATAATTTCACATATCCCAAATCACATATGACAACAACCAATCCATACAAACATGAAACAGAAGTGAAATGAACGGGAAAACACAAGAACAAAAAACCTTGGCTTCCCTTACCTGAAAAATGCTAACAGACCACTTCGACACCTAAGCGAATGAGCCCGATAGCTCCCAGAGCAGACTCACAAACTGGAAAAATGGTAGCAGAGATTCAATACAGGTTACCAATGTGAACCTTAGCTAGAATCATGACACTAGGGTGAACTAACTCATCCTGTCTCTTGCTCAACTAACTCATCCTGCACCACGTAAGCAAGTTTAATAAAAAAGGTGAAGCATATGAACTATGATAGTCGAATAGGATTTGTACTTACTATTTTTTGAGATATGATTTGAGTTTATTGTGATCTCATTTGCCCATCAAACTTAGTCTGAGCAGTCTTCGACAACTCGTACCTATGAATTGCAAGTGTGATTGAGGTCGTACCCAACCAAATAAAAAATTAAATGCAATACTCAAGAGTTAACCAAAGGTTGTCTTCCAATGACCATTGTTTTCAATCAAAGGTTCCACATACAATTCGACACAAAGGGAGGGGGTGGGGGATTTGGCAGATTCATATTTAAATTTCAGAATTATGAAAATAAATAAAATGGTTTTGCAAATGTTAAAAAAATAACAGATTAAAAATAATATTGACTTCCTTAAATTAATGCAATTTCCCTTATCATTGGTCACATAATTAGGGTTCTAGTCTCACCCAATCCACTCGTTCAAACCCACTAAGTGAGGGTCAAAAACATGTTTCAATATGCAATTAAGCAATGCATACATCTATTCATTTATGGCAGCCAACCTAATTCCTTAAGCAAGAACAAAATCAACCAAGAACGCATTACCTGATATGTAAATTAAGCATTAATAGAATAAGATTATCCATTTATCACAAAATAAAGATGAAGAGAGGCAAAACGCAAATGCAAAACACAAAACCTCAAAGCTTAATTGCATCTCCTTCAAGTAGTCAATGTACTAGATTAGAAAGCCATGGAATTGAAATTATAAATTAAAGGTAAACAAAAATACATTACCACCATGAAGAAAATGGACTGAAACAATGTGCAAAATGCTCAAAAATGCTCCAAAACATGTGGAAAATGAGAGGAAAATGAAAACCCCAAGTGGGTGCTCCCTAAAAAACGTCAGAATTGAATGGGGGTAGAAGATGGTTGTCTTTGAACCCTAAAACCTACTCCAACTCGTGGTCACATCACCATAGATCCACATATTTACAAAAATGCCACTATGGATTGAAAATATTGGCCTAATGATGTGATCCCAACAAGGCTTATAGCTTAGGTCAACGCCTAGGCCCAAATCATGCTCAAGGCCCAATACATGACCCACATGCACCTTCAAGCCCAAGCCCATCAAGAGGCCCAATAACAAGGAGCA
>Ga0214545_1003786_pt1 | contig 28666 bp, 15 predicted proteins | sample CNSS4metaG_FD_160064 | JGI IMG/M metagenome (GOLD analysis project Ga0214545, IMG submission 160064) | Root nodule microbial communities from cowpea collected in UCLA plant growth center, Los Angeles, California, USA - CNSS4 | ecosystem: Host-associated > Plants > Roots > Nodule | place: USA... | reverse complement strand
GGGGTGCTCCTAGACATGTAAAAGGGTTGAAGATTTTGAAGTAAAAACACTCTTGTGTCTCAACCATTTGTGAGAGTTTCCTCCCTAGGGAGTGAATACTTTTAAGCCTTATCTTGCATAGCAAGTGACGGCACACATCCACTCATCTTCAAGGTTGTCATGGCTTCTAGCCTAGCCTTGTAGTGGCGTGCTTCTCACATTTTTACCATTTCTTTCCTTTCCATTTTATGTTTTCTTCTTCCTTTAATTGTTCTTGGTTTTCTATGATTTATGTGCTTTCCATTTCCTTTTTGTTTTGAATCAATCCATCATCTTCTTCTCTTGAGCTTTGTGAAAGGAACCTTCACATCTAGATAGCTTGCTATCTTAATGTCCAGTGGAGATTTCACTTAGCTTTCTTAATCAACTCACACCATATTCAACAATCTTAAAGAAAACAAGATAATCCTTCATCAAATACACATGGCTTCGTCAACTAATTTTATTTTATTTTATTTTTTGCATTTTCTTGTTTGTCTATCAAATAGTGACATATTAGCAAGAAATTTAATAAAAAATATAAATTCTTATTTGTAAGTAGAATAAAACTTAAAATTACCTATAATATGTACAATCCATGCTTTACTCAACTCACGTCTTCTAGGCGATTGTTGAGTAGTATCCACTAGAGGTGGAACATGTGGATGTGGGGTAGGAGTCACAAGAGGAAGAATATGTGGACATAGAGTATGAGCCATAAGAGGAGGAACATGTGGATGTGTCGACATAGAAAAAATATGTGGTTGTCGAGTAGGAGGTATAGGTGGAGGAATATATGGTTGTGGAGGTATAAGACCCACAAAAGGAGGAACAGGTAGTTCTTGAGTATATGTAGTTTTTGTGTGAACATAACTACCAAAGTTTGATTTGGATGAGATAGAGAACAAGGAAGTCTTCATGAAGGAGTAGAAGCAACTCGTAACGTTCACAAAGAAATGATAAAAGTTCAAAGTATTTTGAATTGTGCAACAATATAATACATTTTTTAAGAGTAAAACTAATTAAAAAACAATTAAAATACAAATACAAACGTTTAAAGAATGTGTAACGTGTAAAACATATTAACGTTTGTGACGGTAAAAAGAATTATTACAAATGCTAAGCATTTTTATTAGTGTATCTTAATCGTTCAAAAATAACCCGTAAAAATATGTTTTTGTAGTGAATGTAATCGTATCCTATATATAAATATTACATTTATCATTATGCATAATTAAACCAATAATAATGATCATTCAAATAATTTTTTCATTTAAATATAATAACAATAATATAAAATGAAGTATCTATCTGCTTAGCACCTTTTGCACAATACCTAAATATCTTCTGATATAATATATACTTACAATCTAAAAGATACACCGTAGTTCATATTATAATCATGGTTTTAAATTAATACAGTTAACTACTAAATCTAAATTTCATCTTTATATTATTAAATAATATTCATATTAGCATAGTTTTACAATCTATATTTCACAAAAATAATATGGTTATTTTTAAAATAATATAGATACATATATAAAATAATGTTAATTTAAATAATATTCTTATAAAGAGGTTTATAAATAAACTTTCTTTAATGATAAAAATTCAAATCTAAATAAATAAAAAATTCAATTTAGTAATGACTTTTGATCATACGTGTACAAATTATAATTGATTTATAAATAAATAATTATATGATTTATTTCTAAATGTTTTTATTGATCAATTAATTTCATTAATTATTTTTAATTTTCTAACTGAATTGTTTTTTTTTATTCTATACCTTTAAATCCATCATCTTCTTCTCTTGAGCTTTGTGAAAGGAACTTTCACATCTAGATAGCTTGCTATCTTATTGTCCAGTAGGGATTTCACTTAAGCTTTCTTAATCAACTCACACCATATTCAATAATCTTAAAAAGGAACAAGATAATCCTTCATCAGTTTTCGAAGTTTTTTGTTAGTGGTGCAGAGATTGGTAAGTGATAATGTTGTCGTTGACGCGATCAAATTCATACTACTTATCTAGAACAACTTCATTATTGATTAGAAAATAGTCAGCAAAATAGAAAGGGTAAAGTAACCCAAAGTCGTCTCCCAACGAACACATTATTGCTTTCTAACAAATTCATTCTCATAGAAACTATACAAAAGAGTTATTCAAATAATAACAATATAAGAGGATTAATATAAATGAAAGAAAGAAATAGAATTGAAAAGATAAGAAGAGATAAAAATGATAGTAAAGAAAATAGGTTAATTCCACTACTTTTTCAAAATAGGATTCATTATTGGTTTTCTACATATTATTGTTATTGATTTCTTGTCTAAGATTTCAAATTAATCAATGTAACTTTTCAATTAATTTGTTGGCGTCTTCACTTTCAACCAAAGTAACTTCTCAATCAAAAACAAGAACTTTATAGATTAATCATAGTCAATTTAACCAAAGTAACTTCTTAATTAAATATTATTATGCCTACTCATGTTTATCCTTTTACCTCTTGTATCTAGTAAAAAGCTAATTAACTAAAGTAACTTCTTGATTAATTTTAATCAAAGTTTTCACCTTTAACCAAAGTAACTTCTCAATTATTAGCAAAAACTCATTTAATCATTTGAAAGTTTCTAAATTTAACCAAAGTAACTTCTCATATAAAATTTAAAAACCTTTGGACTCCTATGATTGTTATGTTATGTAGATTTAACATTGTGCAAATGTGCTACAATGTAAAAATCATTACTTTTACTAGATTAAGAACCAAAAGACAAAGATGAAAATAAATCACAAGAATTAAAAAAACAAACAAATTTATTCATTTAACCTCAGAATCCAATTAAGAAATTACAATGGAACTAACCCTTGAAGCTTAGCCCTCCATGGAATGTAAAAGTAAAACACAAATTGAAGAAGAAAGTAGAGAGATAGAGAACAAAATTAGGCTCCCCCTAAGGGTTTCTAAACTCCAAAGTGTCGAGCTTTCCCTTTCTGCCTCCCATTGATCTCTTTATATAGGACTTGGACTGGGCTTTTCTATTTCTAAAATCTCTCAAATATCTTTTAAAATAAAAATAAAGATAAATATTATTTATCTTTATAGTAATCATGAATATTTAAAAATATTTGGAGAGATATACACTATTTGACAAATATAATTGGTTGAAAATTTATGATATAATTAAATAAATTAATTATTTAAAAATATATGATAAATTATCACCAAATATTGGATCAGAGTTGGTCAGACCGACCTTTATAGTGTCGAATATTTGACCTTCACTTTTTTATGGAAGTTAATGTGCCCACGTTCTTGTAGTGGCTTAATACGTTCTCATGGTATGTCATTAAGACACTTAGCATCTTTTGGCACAAATTATAATAGTGCTATGCTTTAAGATTAACCTTCTAGAAAAGGTTTTTCCTCAATCAGATACAACATATTACAATATAGAGATGAAGTGAAAGATTTTATACTGTACTACAATACCGAAATGAATTGGATGGTTTTACCATGATATTACAATATTGAAATGTACCTTTCTCTCCATTTAGAAAATTTTTGTGTCACCATAAGGAATGTATTAAATGATAGAATAATGATACATATACATTTTTATTTTTTTCTATACCTTTTAAATACCAATAAAATGATATTTTTATTTTAAAAGATAAAATAATTAAAGAAAAATTAAATGAAAAAAATAAAAATATTTAATTTTAATTAAATATTAAGTAGGTGTCTATGATGCACAAATACGATATGTGTATCGATATGACATGTATCTGATACGTCAATACACTAATTTTGGAAATAATAAGACACGATATGTGATATAGGCATATTGAAAAATATAAAAATTCTTTTACAAACATGAGAATATATGATTATTCTTATGTGAATCCAAACTAAAATCAAATGTATTAAATATTTTCAAAATAAAAATTTAGAAATTATTGTCATCATAAAAACACTATTGATTTATATATTAATACTTCATTGATAAGTATTGGTAAATTATCCTAAAGTATTGGATACGAAAACATGTCAAACACATATACATAACACAAATTGAAGTATCGGCGTAACATAGTTAGGTGTAAACAAGTTAAAAAGTGTATTATACATCATTTTTGTATGATCAAGGAAAAAGGAAGATACACACTCTCAATTTTTCTAAGCCTTACAACTCCTATTAAAAGTTAATACTTTTATTTTTACAGGTACTTTTTTCTAAATTATTTTATATATTTAAAGTAAAAATATTATATTATTGATGTTGAATAGGTGTATGCTACAAATTGAAATGTATGTTTATCCTCATGATAAAATGGGTATCGTAATCCATTAAAAAAGGTTGTGTTTGTTTCATGGGTTCAACTATTAATGAGGATGGATATGTTGATTGAGAATGTTTGTTGCAAATAATTTGGATGGAGATGCCATAGTGAATGTAGAGGATGGGACAATGATTGATTTTTGTGTTTCTGAGAAATATGAGGGGATGAGTTTTTCCACTTTGAGTGTTTGACTACAATACCCTTCATGTAATGGCATGCATACAGCAAAAAAGGAAATGTGACATATTTCAGCTGAGCTATGTCATCAGCTCCAGCAGTGTTCCTTCTCCTCCTATTGGCCAAAGCTTGCACGTGCCACATATTTCAATTGTTCACATCACACAACTCAAATTAGGATTTCACGTTCAACATTAGTACAAAACACAAACAATTAGTCAAGCAATGTGACATGATGAGCTCACTCCCCAAAGACCCAAAAAATCATTTTGAAAACCTTGGCTCTGATACCAAATGTATCATCCCGTCAGGATATTACGAATTTTAATATTAAAATAAAAATAATAAACAATTTCATTCAATAATACCTCATTTCCCAAAACGCGAGAAATTTAAAACTTTATTAGATTAATAAAGGATCGGAAATCCATAATTACAAAACTGAAAGTCTTATCAAAATAGGCCATGAGCCTTTACAATTTATTACAAATCCAAAGACATAAAAACATAAACATGAAAATCCCATGATATCCCCGCTCTGCGGCTAAGCCTCACCAGCGCCATCTGCATCAACATCATCTGCTCACGTGTACCGCGTACACGATCATCGCCAAACACAAGAAGAGAGGGTGAGCTTAACCGAACAAGCATACAAATATATTCATATACATATATAAGTCACTTGTATATTTCATGCAATCATGCCAATTAAAATCCCTCATTCGATTCCATATCCCCTGGCCACAACCAGATTATTTGTGTTCTACCTCTTTTAGTGATTACCTCAAGGTGACTTGTTGCCATACCTATCGACCACAACCGATAGAGCACGTGCGGGAAACCATTACCACGGATCATACATCGTAACGCCAGGTGGAGTTCCCAAATACGAACATAGTTCGTAATGTCCCAAGACTACCAAACTAGTCAGCTATTTACTGAGGAGGGCAATCTATCTGGACCCATCCGTACTTGCCCCAACTAGCACACTCACACCGGCAACACTCGCCAACCCGAGCTCAACTCAAGGGTTCCTCGTGTTCATCTGCCATCCCGAGCTCAACTCGATGAATGCTACGTGCTTAACCCCTATCCCGAGCTCAACTCAAGGGATACGTTCCGAGCCACAACTTAAGGAACACCAGCAATCCCACATTTGAAGTATCACCATAAGCCTTGTAGATCACGACCACAGAATCAAGAATACCAATATTGTTGCAGTAAAATCGCTTGGCGGGGGACACGTACCACTAGGCGCTGCGCGCTTCTAGACCGCCTGAAAGGTGTAATGGGTCGAACCTTTGTTCACATTAAATATTTAAATTTTGAGAATTTAACATTATTTTTGTGCATAAGAAATGATATTAATTGCATCACATTTGTTTGGATAATCTTAAGTTAAATAATACAACTAGAATTTAATTTAAGTCCTTAAGATTGTTATTACTGAATATTTTAAGTCATAAAATAAGTCCCAAAATAAGAAATTTGGAGAGGAATAGTTCTGGTACTAAATGCACCCACTATTCTCATGTTTACACCCCCTTTTTCCAATTGGATTATTTATTTCTGAAAAAAGACATTTCTGGAGCTAATTGCACCCCCTTCTGCAATTGGACTTTCTATTTCTTTTCTGCACCCCTTCTTTTTGCTAATTTACACCCCTAATATCACTTAAACTCCCGTCCACCAGATTGCGCCACGTGGCAATCCTTCACTTACTAAATTAACCAATTAAAGCTTACCACGTCCTCAATCCCCCACTTACTAATATAACCACTCACAGTTTACCACATCATCAATCCTCCACTAACTCAAATCACCAATCAAAACATGCCACCTCATCACTCTCTCTCTCTCATTCACACAACCAAAACCTTAACCCTAATCTCCTTCTCTCCCACCATCTCCATGTCGCAGCCACCACAATCACTGCTCCTACGTCGACCGTCACCGCACCTCCGTCCACCTACCTTCCCCGCACCAGCCACCATCTCCTTGTACGACCTCACCAGCACACGAACTCCCGCCAGCAACCATCTTCCCACACGAACCACCGTGCTCGAGCCGCTGCCACTCGAAACGACCACACCTGCACTTGCACTCGCCGGAACAACCCTTTTTGCGTCGCTCATCGTCTTCCCCACGTCTCCCGTAGCCACCACCACCACTGCGTTTTCTTCATCACAATGCCACCGCAATCGCGCCTGCACCTGCACCCTCGTCGCGCTTCCTTCTTCATTCATCCCGTTGCCACCACCATGGCAGCACCACCCGCGCTCGCGAGCCTGCCTATGTCGAGCCCGCAACTCGCCAGAATCGCGGCTAGAACCACTGACAACACCCGACCAATGCGCACTAGCACCTGTGCTCGCGCCTCACCCTCTTCCTCGCGACATCAACCATGGAAACCACCATCTATTCCGTTCAGTTTCACCAACACAGATCTGCAACAGAATCTACACCTCCATTAGTTGCGAGAACTAGAAGCACCATCGTCACGCTTTCGTCGTTGTAGTAGTTGCAACAACACCTCTATCCTCTCTGAATCACAGCTCTGAACACGCAACCTTCTCCCCGCGAGATGTCGCAGAACATATAACCACGAGGACACATCCATGGCAGTACGCAAGTAGTCCATTACCACCATGCACTTGTCGCCATTGACGTGTGTCTGCGAAGCTGTAGCCGCCGCACCTGTTCGAACCAAATTCTTGACGCACACCGCGAAGATGAAGTACCAGCGACAGAAACCACGGTGGAGAAAGGAGGAAGGAGGAAGAAACCCTAGTTTTGGGAGGAGAAAACGCACTGCCACATGTCCGCTTCTTAGTGGACAGTCACAGAGTCAAACTGGTCAACCAGTCAACTTTGGGCAAGGCTTAGTCATAGTTGGTCAAACAGACTATTTTTAGCAGGTGGTTCCTCTGCAGGAACCCTAAATGGCCTAGCAAGGAAAAGATAGTCTGGCGATTGTTCACCACAAACCAGACTAATTCTGGAAATTTCCCAGAACCACAAACTTTAAAAATGGAATATCCAATTCATACATAATCATACCATACTTAGCATGTCAATCAGACTTAAAATAAACAACACATGAAATTACCCTATTTAGCATGCCACAATAACAGCCCACCAAAACCCTTTTTCTTACCTCTAATTAGCCTTTTAAAAGTGGTCTTAATGTGGTTTAATGGTCTATGTCATTTAATTGGTTGTCTCGTAATGGTTTTCCAGCCCTCCTTGGCTCCTAGGATTTTCCTCTACCTTTTCATATTCAAGCCAAAACTAAAATAGCCAAAAATAAAGTTTAATTTGGGTTCTCCAAGGCTTGAACCCACACCCATGCCACATCAATGCTAAACCATCATGCCAATTCATGTTTCTTGCTAATTAATATAATTCACGTATTATATCATTTCAACATGCTCAAACATATTATTAAAACAATAATAATTAAATAACACATAAATGGCATACATAGGACTTAAACCCGAGTCCTCTCACACAATAAAGTACTCTTAACCACTTAAGCTAGTACTTTACCACGTTATACTAATCAAAATTTAATGTCATAAATGCTCTCTCTCTACCAGCATTTATTAATTAATTATTTATTTAATTAATTAAATTCTATGGGTCTTACATCGTTGCTAGGGGTGATGCTTTGAGTTTCTATTATCGGTGTTGACGAAATCAAAATGGGGCCAAAACAACACGAAATTGTTGAAATTAATATGGAAAATAAAGTATTTTTGATACACTTTTACATTGTATTTTAAATTTTTTAGGAGCTAAGATTATGATTTGTTAAATAGATGTGTTTCCATCATTTGTGCAAAGCTAAGTATTTAGGTGCTCTAAATGAACAATTAAGTGTCGAACAAAAACGATATCTTAAAGGCACTCCTTTTTGGTGGTTCACAAAGTTAAACGAATTGGTAAAGATAAGTCATAATATGTTATCTCTATTATTTAATAAATGGATTGAAAGGAGGGGTGTATTTGCTGTTGGCAACAAAGTAGTTCAATTTAATTTATTAGATATGTGTTTAAAGTTAGGGTTGAGGATATGTGGAGAAAAAATTGATTTGACAAAGGAGGTTGACGATAGTGAATCTAGGAAGTTTTTCTGTAGTGGAAAAGTTAATGTGAAGTCCATATATGAGTTTCTATTGAAATTTGACGAAGATATGGGTGGTGTTAAAGTATTTTACAGCCTTTACATTTTGTTAGGAATATGTGAGTTTTTGGTGCCAAATAGATATGGAATTGTTTCCCCCATCCTTTTTAAGATTGTGGATAACGTTGAAAATATTGATGAATATAATTGGGGGACAATAGTGTATGAATATCTGGCTTGTAGTTTGGGGAGCACTTCAATGGCACTGAACAACGAAAAAAGTACAAGTCACTTCCATGTTGTTGGTTGTGTATATCTAGTTCAGGTAAGTGTTTATTGTTTGTTTTGTCTTCAAGTATATTACTACATTTTATATATTGATGTGTGAGTATTATTTTGATTTTTCAGTTATGGTGTTTTGATCATTTACTTATTTGCAACTCAAAGTTCAATATTGGGATAACAAAGTTTTCGTGCTTATTGCATTGGATGAATGTTAAAGTTGGTGACAATGTTATTAGGAGTGTTTTTGATAAAGATGTGGTTAGTGTTTACCATGGAATATTATTTGATTTGGTTCATTTTTGGATTAGGTTTATACTTAATAAGTTGTCCCCATGTACTTGACAGGGTGTTTTTTATGTTTGTGTGTCAAACGAAGAACTTGGTCATTGTGTTGTTAAAGAAGGGTTTGAAAAGTTCAGGACTGGTTACAAGAAAGAACGTATTAAAGAGAAGGAACACCTTTAGCGTGTGGTAGAAGATCATGAACGTTTGCTATGTGATCTTGAAGGTTCACTGCATTGTTTAGAAGAATTGGTCGTTGGAGGCACATCATGATGACAATGAGGATGATGAGGATGATGATGATGATGACGGTGTCAAATTTAATGACTCTCCATGTGGTGCAGGAGTTGATGGTATGTCGACTGGTGATGAAGACGGTGTCCAAGAGCAATATGTATGACCGACCGTATGAAGGCACAACCTCAGAGGCAGTTCAAGAGTCGTGCTATAAAAACTCCATATTCAGCCTTTGCAAAGAAAAGGTTTCCGAAATTGCTAACCTGGCATTGAAATTCATGTTAAGTACAAAGACATTGTCGTATTAGTGTAACATTTTGTATTAAACTTATTTTGGTACATTGTAATATTTGGCAGTTATTTTTGGTGAATGCAGCATGGATATTTTAAGTGGAAATTTCTAGATGTTAATAATTTCGTTATATACAATTGTATTTTGATTAAATGAAAGTTAGTGCAATAGGAAATAGTTGTTCAAAAGGTGTGTGGCTGGTCCCCACTTGTTTGGGCTTGGGTCCCCATTTATGGTTAACAGCAAGAAACAATATGTTATTTATGGAGACTAATATATACAACAAAAAGTTGTTGTGATTATGATTACTGGTTTTGTGTCAAAAGAATAAGAAATAATATCAATTAATATGTCAATAAAGAATGGTTCATTTCGTTACCCACACACTAAAGTTGTTAGAAACGATTTAAACTCCCCATATAAATTTGCAGCTCTTTGTAATTGGTCATAAAAGTGTGTAAGATATTCACTGGTTTTAAGACAAAGTTACTGACTTTGTTGTGAAATAAATAGTTGATGTGGACTAAAATTGAATGTTAGTTATTGTATTGACGCTCAAAAGTTAATTGATTCGTTAATTTTCAAGTTCAAAAAATATATCTCTACTCCCCACTAAAAGTGGCTTTGATCCCCACTTATGGTTTGTAGCTGAAGGCAATTTTGCCTTTGTTAAAATTTGCAGGTTCAAAAAAGATATATCTACTCCCTAGTTAAAGTGGCTATGGTCCCCAATTATGGTTTGTGCCTGCAAGTAAGGTTGCTTTTGTAAAATTTTGGAGGTCCAAAAAATATGTGTGTACTCCCAATAAAATTGGATAAGGTCCCCAATTATGGTTTGTAGATGCAAGTAAGGTTGCTTTTGTAAAATTTATGGAGGTCCATAAAATATATGTGTACTCCTAACTAAAATTGGCTAAGGGCCCCAATTTTTTTTGGTACATGCGACCAATTATACTTTGGTAAAATTTTGCAGGTTCAAAAATATATTTGTACTCCCAACTAAAATTGGCTAAGGTCCCAATTATGGTTTGCACCTGCAACTAATGTTGTTTTTGTAAAAGTTTGTGGGTACAGAAAATATATTTGTACTCCCCACTAAAATTGGCTAAGGGCCCCATTTTTTTTTTTTACGTGCAACTAATTATGCTTTGGTAAAATTTTGCAGGTTAAAAAAATATATGTGTACTCCTAACTAAAATTGGCTAAGATCCCAAGTATTATTTGTACCTACAACTAATGTTGCTTTTGTAAAAGTTTGTGGGTACAAAAAATATATCTGTACTCCCCACTAAAATTGGCTAAGCACCCCAATTTTTTTTGGGTATGTACAACCAATTATGCTTTGGTAAAATTTTGCAGGTTCAAAAAATATATTTGTACTCCTAACTAAAATTGGCTAAGGTCCCAATTATGGTTTGTACCTGTAACTAATGTTACTTTTGTAAAAGTTTGTGGGTACAAAAAATATATTTGAACTCCCCACTAAAATTTGTTAAGGGCCTCAATATTTTTGTACGTGCAACCAATTATGCTTTGGAAAAATTTTGCAGGTTCAGAAAACATATATGTACTCCCTAATAAATTTGACTAAGATCCCCAATTATGGTTTGTACCTGCATAATGTTAATTAATGTTATTGCAAAAAAAAGAAACAATGTGTACTACCCACTTAAAGTGTCGTAGGTTCCAACTTAATTGGGTTTTGATTCCAACTTTTGCATTTTGACATAGTTCATTCATTTTAAGGCAGCGAAAGTTAACCATACATTGAAAAATGTGTGTTTCACATCAGTTACACAAGAAGCCATGTTAAGTACATGGGAATGTTGAAATAGACATTGTTACAAACTAAGTGCATCATAAATAACATAACAACTATGATAACCAAATAAGAAAAGAAATAACATAATAATAGTTTCGAAACTACAAATTAGTTAACTGTTTCGACATTAAGATTCATATATTATGGTCACCAATGGATCCAACAACATTGGTCGAAGTTTGGTCGTGTTTAGTTTGAGATGCAAAGGGCTTCAATGTTGGCCTTATCAGTTTCTTTAGTATCTTTTGAATTTTTGGATCAACAGAAGGATGAGACTGAATGATTGACTTGCCGGTGGATTTGACTAAATCATCTGTTGGAGGACAAATGTTAGTGTCGGTGGCTTGTCAGTGGTCACAACTCTACAAATAAGTCGGTACTACATCCATATTATTTTAAGAAGGCATGCATATTTTTTCTTTCAAATTAGTTCAATTGGAACTGTGTCAAAGATACGAGGAGCCATGTCATAATAAGGGGGAATTCAATGACTTATTCTAAACAAAATTAAAAACCAATCATACAAATAAAAAAAACTTAAACCAATTTCAATACACCAAAATTTAATCCAATTAAGTCCATATAGCAATTTCCTTGAAATTGGTTCGCACAACTATTTCTTAAATCCATTTACAATACTTTCTGCAACACCACGACAATTTAATTTACCTATGCCACATTGTCAACATCAGATAACATGTTCTACATGTACGTTGACAAAAAAAAAGACCTCATTCTTCACACATCAAAATGATTTTTCCATACTCTCACCACTACATAACAAAAACGGTTATCGTACCAACAAGTTTGTACCCTAAAGCAAAAATTGTCAATCATCACAGCATCATATAACACACCAAAACCACATTTGATAAACTTTCCTAAAATAACAATTTTCTTACAACAAAAAAACCCTACATTCAATGTCAACCAAAGACAACAAAAAAACATAAATATAGTAACACAAACTTATTTCCATTGCAGATACACCCATAACAATCAACCCCAACAAAAATAGGAACAATCGAACAAAAACAATGAACAACTACAACATGTCTGAACAAACTACAACAACCATACCTTCTATGGCACAATGATGAAAACCAAAATGTCATACCTTCGATGGCACAAAGAGCACAATGCACAAAGGATGCATCTCACTCGAACATGACCCAATGAATCCAATAAATAGCAAACAAACAAGGCACAAAAACCCTTCTTTTCACGAACCTTCGAAGGAAACCTGAAATGGGTTTCTGTCCAACAAAGATGAAAGTTATCCCAGGCAAACCCTTCACGAAACCCCAAGATGAACCACTTTGGTGTTCGAAGTAGAAGTAGGAGCGAAAGTTTGAAGTTTTGGTGGTTTGTGAGAAAGTGGAGTGACAAAGTGAACTACTGAACTACTAGTCCCTTTGTCTCCAAATTTCCCACCAATTAATGCCACACGTGTGTCGTTGAAAAAAAAATACAAAAACATTAATTATTGGTGACATGTAAGCGGTGTAAAAAATGAGTAAGAGAAAGAGCGATGAAATAATTACCTATTGATGAGGCTCCTCCGTCGCGGTAATCGCCGGAAAACCTCTCCCAATCGGTGTTCTACTGATTGAATCTCGCAGAGAGCGAGGGAAACGCAGCGGAATGAAGACGATGATCGGTTAGCTCTGGTTTCTCACTGGTTTGGGGGAACCCAAGTAGGTAACGACCTAACCTAAGGTTTATGGTGAGCTGATGAACGGCGAGAGTGTTCTCTACCGAATATCTCATTCATCAAAAAGATGAAGAGTACAAACAATGGCCTGCCTTTTATAGATGAAGACAGCCGGTAAAACAAAACAAAGAAACACCGTCTAACATAACCCTAACGGCGAAAAGAGGAGGAATGCATGAAAGAAAGGACGAAAACCATATCAGCAATAGTTTAGAATTAAACTTAAAGCAAGCACGCAAATATAATATTACTATGTACTTTTTTCTTTTATAATTTTTTCTCTCGCACACTTTTTCTTCTGTTCGAATCTTGCGGCACGGATTGCAACAAATCGATTCTGATGCAATATATAAAAACAATTTCACACTTGTTTTATATAGATTGGTAATCTTGCAACGGAAGATGCAATCCATGACTTTACTTGTACGCTTAGAATAAATAAGCATTCGGAAAAGCAACAACGTGGGTTCCCACGCGGTCGTTTTCCGAACATAATAGTGTCGTTTTTGGGGAAACGGCTCGCATCATCAATAGATGACAATATGAAGGCACCTTCCTTCCAAGTCACCACTATTTATCTTCCTAAAGATTCAACTTTAATTTTCAAATTTGAATCAATATGTCCTCTTTTAAATGTGAGACTGTATTAAATACTTATTTGACTAATTTTGGATGTGAACTATTCATTAGCTATAACTGGACGAAAACTATTAAATTTAACAAATCTTTGAATAAACAATTATAAACAAAATACAACTGAAGCAAAAACGAAGAAAGAAAATAATCACACGAGAAGTAAAAATGCTGAAGATATATTTTTTTTTTCAATTTTATAGTTGGTAAAAAACTTATTTTTCATTATATCTGTGACTTTTTAGTTTTAATATTAAAGGAGTTCAATAATTTTATGCAATTACGTTTAACAAAATCTAGGTTCATGTTTTTAATTAGTTAAAAAGGCAATGATTTTAAAAAGACAATGATAGTTGTTTTTGAGAAAAAAAAAAACTATACACTTAAAATAGAGGAAATAACTATTTTAAAATACATGATCGAAAACACACATCCAGAAACTCTAGAGGTTTTTCTATTCATCCTTCGGTCTTTAATTTGAAATGCTCCAAGTTCACGTATTGTCCGGCCGAAAAGGAGATGTGCATGGAAAAAATGGAAAAGATACTACAACATTTAAGTTAAAAAATGCGTGATAATAAATTACAATAATAAATACATAACTAATTATTTGGTGAATAATGTTATTTATATTTAATGTATAATTTTTTTAATTAGACCTGGATCACACATGTAACTATCCTGATTATATATAATACAAGATAAATTTTAAAACTATTGAATATATATATATATATATATATATAGTAATTAAAAAATATAATAATTAAAGGAAATTAGGACTCAGTTAGTATTTCTAGGGAAGGCAAAATATTCATTATGTAGATATTTGTGAATAAAATTTGTGATAGATAATTGGTACCTGCACTTATTTATTATTCGTTAGCAGTGAACATTTTAATATCTATTTATAAATAGATCGAATGTAATATCATATTATCTATAACCACAAAGTATCTATTACTCACAAAAAATTAAAATTAAAATTTAATTTATATTTTACTAAGTTGAATTTAATTAAAATTAAAATTTAATTTATATTTTATTATATTAAATTTAATTAATATTAAAATTTAATTTATAAAATTTATAAAATTTTAATTTAAAATTTTATAAAATATTATTTTTAAATATTTATATTGTTTGTGACATCCCATTTAAATAAAGTAAATCTACTAAATAAAAACATCGTATAATTATAGTATTAAAAGAGCACACGAGTTGAACAGTATCTAAGGATTCACCACTGTAGTCATCCATGAAAGTACTTAAAAGATACTAAAGCACACCCAAGATACCATGAACAAAACATAATCTAAAGAGGTTCAGCAGTTTTGCAAAAGAAATGCTCCTAAAGCAAGGAATTGCATAGGCCTAAGGGCCTTAAGACTGCTCATAAGAGCCACAACTCACACAGTGCCATCTACGCAGCTGCATCACCACCTTGAGATCTACCATCGAAATTTCCCCCATCTGCTCCCACCAATAATGTGATCATCGCAAAAGAGAAAGCAAAACAAGTAACAGACAAAGATGAAAGGGTAAGCTAGTGTAAAATAATTTTTTGACATGTTATAACAAGCGAATATAAAAACAGTTCTCAAGCATGCAACCAAGTAGACATAAAATCATGTTATAGCAAACAAGCATGACACTATGACTCAATTATCCGGATACATATAATAAGATCGGATTCACTGGACGCTTGCACTTATGGTGGCCTCTACTACTCTACAGAGCCATTGCTAATGGGTTTCACCCTACCACACACAAGGTTAGCCTTCAAGCATCTAAGGCCATTATCTTGCCAAAGACTAGGGTCTCCGCTACTCTTACCACTTGGATCATTTTGCTCTACGTGAAACTAACTGATCCTTTAGAGTTTCGGGATGCAATCCTTACTTGAATCCTTATCTTAATTAGATACATTGCACACCACCATGAGATCTTCCCACGAAACTCATGAAATTACGCCTATCACACACCAAATTCGTGTTCCTCATACCATAATCACCACTTTTATTCTCAAGCATCCAATTCTCATGCTACCACACCACCAATCAACAATTTCATGCCATAAATCAATCCAAGCATACAAATTTCAGTTCATACTAATTAAGTAATACCTACATATTCACATACTTCATGTTTTCCAAGATAAACAACCCACCACAACTAAAATCAGGAAAATAACACACAAACTACACTGCTCTCGCTTAGGCTAGAAGTTGTCGCCCAAGCGACAAAGATTGCCTCGCTTAAGCTAGGCTTTGTCACCTAAGCGAGCACGTTAAAAATGGCACTCTACGAGCTCTCGCCTGAACGAGATCACTCTTCGCCCAAACTAAAAATACCTCACCTGAATGAGGACTCAAGTAGAGAACACCACTGGTTTCCTCGAGGGCTCGCTTGGACGAGCCGTTCTCGCTTGAGCGAGCTGACGCATCTCTCAAAATAAGAACTCTCTACCTGAGCGAGCTGACGCATCTCTCAAAACAAGAACTCTCTGCCTGAGCAAGATGCTCGAGCAGAACCAGGGTGAGCTTCTGTTATTCTCGCCTGGGCGAGACGAGCTCACTTGGGCGAGAATATCAGCTCTCGCCACTATTCACGCATGCAGCAACCAATCTAGTGAGATCAAACAACATTTTAATGGTTCCTAAGCATTCACAACAACACGCAGACCATACAAACGCCAAGCAGACTTAAAAAGAAGCCAAAAATAAATTCAAACTCAAAGTCCTAACTTCCCTTACCTGCTTAGATGCTAGCAAACGTAGAGCATGTACGTAGCCAAGGGGCACCACAGCTAAACAGTCTAACAGTGAGCTAAAAAATAAGAATACTGGGATAAAACGAGTGTAAGAGGATGAACCCGAACCAGACCATCGTACCCAACCAATAAAAAGGAAGAAAAGATAAAAAGGGTTTCAAGTTTCGACTTACTTGAAGGCAGAACGAACTTTAGCTAGCCTGAAGATAGAAGGTTTACTATGTCCTAGTAGAGCTTTCAAGTTTTAGTAGAGAGTGTGGAAGATTTTCTGATTTCTGAAAAAAAATAAAGTTAGAGTGAATGAGACTGAACAGGGTATTAGAGGTCTCCTAATTGGCTGATCTTGAACCTACAAAAGGACTGAGTCCAAACACTTATATATAAGCTGAAATTACATTGTCCACATTAGTTATGAGTTTTTTAAAACTCACATATTTTTTAAAAAGATACCAATAAATAACAGAACAGATGTCATCTGAATTTTTTTATTACAATTTAAATTACAAATAGACACCCGTTATCATCCAAAAACCTCTATTATAAGTAACTAAAATAAATTCAACACTCATTCCAAAGTAGTCTGTTATAATTAACTAAAAAAAATAGAAACATACACAGATATTGATGTAAATGTTTGAGTGACATGTGTGTGGCGTGTCTATAAATTATTTTCCCCGGAAGCAACGAGGACTTTTTGAAGTTATAAAAGCACTGAAGTGTACAACTGGAGAATCACTGAAGTAGTAAAGTTAGTCCCATAACGTTATCTCTGCTGCTACCCTCTTTCCACTTTGAAACATGGTGTTATGTTCCACAACTGCAACATGGTTCCTGATATTGGTGCCTGTGGTGGTGCTATGGTTGTGGAAGGTAGTGAACTGGGTGTGGCTGAGGCCAAAGAGAATGGAGAAGGTTCTGAGAGCACAGGGCCTTCAGGGAAACCCCTACAGGCTTTTGATTGGAGACACAAGGGAAATGTTCACAGTGCTCGTGCAAGCTGCAAAATCCCAAAAGTCCATCAGTTTTCTCTCCAATGATAAGGATGTGGCACCGCATATTACAACCTTTAACCATCACATTGTCCACAAATTTGGTACGTGCAAGCTTCTTTTTCCCACTTCTTAATTACTCTTACTGGGTTTTCTGTAACTTTCCCCTACAATAGCACATGTTTGTTTCACTGTAAGAAAACCTCGAATGCACTTTTGAAGCAAAATGATGCGCATAGTACTCTTCGGTAAAAATGCTTTCAGGCCTTCTGAATGGCAGACCAGATCAAGGTCAAAAGTTGTTGCTTGTATCTTTTGCTTTCAAGGAGATTCCAGAGTTTTCTTGCGGTGAAACATGCGCATATGCGTTTATTTTTTGGTTTTTCCTTCTATAAGTTATTTCTGTAACTTTCCCCTACAATATTCATTATCTTACCAGCATAGCACAAGTTTTTTTTTTTTTCACTGTAAAAAATCCTTGGATGTACTTTTGACAAATTTCAACTAATAATAAAATTATATCGTGAGGAGTGCGCATGAAAGAGTGTTGATAGCACTCTTTTGGTAACCATGGTACCTTTACTCTTTTTTGTTTTTTAAATAATAAAAATTATCTTATATAATTTTTGAAAAAGAAATACAAAATTAAAAAAACAGTAAAATAAAATTTAATTTAATTATTTCTGCATAAGTCTAAAAGTAAAAAAGTAAATGATTTTGTAATAAAGGAAAGGTAACTTGGTGTGACTATCACATGCTTATAACCATTGAGAATTTTTGTTTTATTTCTTATATATATTTTTAAAAATTAAAAATCATGTGCAGGAAAAAATTCATTTATATGGGAAGGTCCCACTCCAAAAGTTATCATCATGGATCCTGAGAAAATCAAAGACGTCTTCAACAAGTTCCAAGATTTTGAGAAGCCTAAGTTGAGCCCCCTTTTCAAATTGTTGGGTACTGGACTTGCAAATTTAGAAGGAGAGAAATGGAAGATGCATCGAAAGATTATCAACCCTGCTTTCCATTTAGAGAAACTGAAGGTTATACATATACTACATAGTCTTATGATGTTTAATAAATTTCAACCAATGATAAACAAAAATGCTTAAAATGGTGTTCTGTTCATACGTTAATAGTATGTTTTTTTAGACAGAAACTTTTTGTTAGAATATTTTACTGCACATAAAAGTTTTATACTGAAAATATGCAGGTTATGTTGCCAACATTTTTTGAATGTTGCGATGACATGATTTCCAAATGGGAAGTGATGCTGTCTTCAGAGGAGAAATGTGAAATTGATGTATGGCCTTTCCTTCAAAATTTGACCTGTGATATTATTTCTAGAACAGCATTTGGAAGCAGTTATGAAGAAGGCAGAGAAATATTTGAACTTCTGAAAGAGCAAGCAGGACTTGTTATGAGATCACGGAAAGTTTACATTCCAGGGTCGTGGTAAGACCTCTAGTATAAAGAGAATCAAATTTAAGCAACTATATTCTTGTGCTCTTAAACATTGCTAAAATTGAATGAATGATTAGTAAAGTGAACTCTTGATTTTATATGATTCAGTTAAATTTAAGTCTACTTCTTATCAAAGTTATTCAAAATTTACCGTAACGAAATTTGTTATTTGTTGAATTACGTATAAATATTTAGTTTGATGAGATTATTTTGCTTCCCTGTCAAAACCTCACTACTTTGAATACTTTAGTCTGCTGGTTACATTAAAATTCTAAGAGATCTTGCTTAAATAATGACTAAGTATGGAGGTACAAAGTGTGTTAGTTTTGAAAATAAAACACACATATTACATTTGCTATATTATGATCTATTTACAGGTTGTTGCCAACAGCTAGAAATAGGAGGATGAAAGCAATTGATGCCCATATACGAGGATTACTTAGAGGTATCATTAACAATCGAGAGAAAGCAATGAAACTTGGTGATGTTACAAACTATGATTTATTGGGGATCCTTTTGGAATCAAACCATGCGGAAATGGTAGAAAATAGAAACAGTAAAACCCTTGCAATGACTAGTCAAGAAGTAATGGAGGAGTGTAATGCATTCTACATAGCAGGGCAGGAAACTTCAGCTGTTTTGCTGGTTTGGACAATGGTGTTGTTGAGTAGGCATCCTGAGTGGCAGGCACGTGCCAGACAGGAAGTGTTGCATGCTTTTGGTAACCAAAAGCCAGACTATAATGGGTTAAGTCACCTCAAAGTTGTAAGTATCACTTGCTTCTCTTCACTCTAATCATGATGGCTATATTAATATTGTTGGAGATTTCATATAATACGAATTTACGGTATATATACGGGTGTAAATATCTAATATCATGTAGACTTGAATTAAATTTAAAGTTCACAGGTATTAGATTCATCTGAAGTCTATTTCTAACAAGATTTTTTGTCTGTTGAATACATAAGTGTGTGCAAACCGTATTATATAGGGTTGATTTAAACTTAAAGTCCACTTAAAATATCACATCTGCTTTTGATTTTGATGTGGACTCTTGATGAATATATCTTTCTTTGCCTTAGGTGACCATGATTTTGTACGAGGTTCTGAGGTTATATCCACCTGTAGTTTATTTCAGTCGAGGTATCAAGAATGACGTGAAACTTGGAGACCTCTCTCTACCTGCAGGAGTGCATGTTTCCATACCAATATTGTTGATTCACCAGGATCGTGATATTTGGGGTGATGATGCTACTGAGTTCAAACCAGAAAGATTTGCTGAAGGAGTGGCAAAGGCAACGAAAGGCCAAGTTTCATTTTTCCCATTTGGATGGGGTCCTAGAGTGTGCATTGGCCAAAATTTTGCCCTGTTAGAAGCAAAGCTGGTTTTGTCCTTACTTTTGCAACGTTTCTCGTTTGAGATTTCTCCAGCCTATGCACATGCTCCAGTCACTCTGTTTACTCTTCATCCAAAACATGGGGCTCATATCATCTTACAAAAGCTCTAGTGCCATCCTTTTGAGTCAAAAAACCATTCAATTTTATGTAGTAATCTTGTATTTACAGAGGCTATACCTCTTTAAACTTAAGCTTAAATTACTTTCCTCATGGTATGTCATTAAGACACTTGGCATCTTTTCACATAAATTATAATAGTACTATGTTTTAAGATTAACCTTCTAGAAAAGGTTTTTCCTCACTAGATTCAAGATATTAGAACACAGAGATGAAGCGGAAGATTTTACAGAAGGATGTTGTATTACAATACTGAAATGAATTGGATGGTTTTACATGGATGACATTACTCTGTACCTTTTTCTCTATAAATATAGTCATTTTTGGGGGTCACCTTAAGAAAATGTATTAAATGATAAAATAATATAATACACAGACACTTTATTTTTTAGTAGAGTCTCGCGAACGTGTATACATATTTTAAATCTCTAAATTAATTCAATTTTAAAATTTTAAAAGTAGTAATTAAAAGAGTAAAACTAAAAAAAATAGAAGGTCTATATAATTATAGATATATCAATATATAAAATAAAGGGTTAATTATGTTTTAGGTTCCTAAATTATAAATAATTTTGATTTTAATCCCTCTCCAGACTTTGATCCAGTTTTGTAAAATTAGTCCTCATTGACACGTGTAGGGATGTCAAAAACATGAGGTAAATACTTATTGGGACTACTACCCATACCCTACCCGCCTCGTTAACATCCCTAAACATGTGACATTATTTAATTTAAAAAATATTTTTTCTTATCTTTTTCGTCTTCTTCTTTCTAAGGCATTTTATTTTTTCTTTCATCTAATTCTTTCTCAAGCATGCACCCATCACCACCACCCTCCATTCATGACCCATATAGACCCAAACTCTTAACCACTTGAACTAGAGTTTAATGGGTTCACCAAGGTTTGAACCCTTAACCAAGCCAAAGTCATCCCAATGCACAACCACTCAACCAATTCATGTTTTGTGATGATTAATACAATTATATGATTATATTATCATTCACAGGATTCAAGCATATTATAAAAATAATAATAAATCAATAACACAAAAATGGCACACATAGGACTTAAACCCAAGTCCTCTCACACAATCAAGTACACTTAACCACTTGAACTAGTATTTTTTCACATCATATGAATCAACATTTAATGCCATAAAGGCTCCCACTACCCGCATTTATCAATTATTTATTTATTTATTTATTTAATAAATGCGGGTACTAGGAGCCTTTATGGTATCAAGTGGTTGAGAGTACTTTATTGTGTGAGAGGACTTGGGTTTCAGTCCTATGTATGTCAATTGTGTGTTATTTATTTATTATTATTTTTAAATATATGTTGATCATGTGGTGGGATAATATAATCATTGAATTATATTAGTTAGCATGAAACATGAATTGGTTGGATGGTTGTGCATTGATTTGACATTGGCATGGTTATGGGTTCAAACCTTGGAGAACCCAAATTAAACTTTATTTTTGCTAAATTTAGTTTTGGATTGGATGTGAAAGGGTAGAGAAAACCCTAGCTGAGTGGGCAGCTAAGGAGGGTTGGAAAACCATCATAAGACAACTAATGAATGACAATTAAGCCTTGTTAATGATCATTTTCGGTTTTGATTCATTAAGCAAAATTAAGGCTTTTTAATTAGTCAATTAAGAGGGAAAAGAGAGGGGTGAACGATACCACTCTACTGCACGTTGCGGGGAGAGAATTCAGAGTGTAATTGTGTGGTGGACTGACGCATAGGAGCTGAGTTGGGAGAGAAAACCAAAGGGAGGCCATTAGTGATCAAGGGAACAATCATATTTTCAATTGTTAAGCAAAGGAATTCCACGTTAGGGGAGTTTTACACATTCTAATTTATGTTAAGTCTGAATCGCATACTATATATTGTGAAATATATGAATGTCCTCTGTTTTTGCTTGAACTATTGTGTTTCTGGAAAATTTCCAAAAACCGCTTGGCGGGCTATGCATAGCCGCCAGGCGGCTCATCATGTTTTGGTGCTTTTGGGTTCCTAGGCAAGGAACCGCCTGGCGGCACATTCTCAGCCGCCAAGCGACACATATGGTTTCACCCAGTTTTCTGGGTTTGTATGAAGGGCCTGGCAGTAGTGATTGCCCCGCTAGGCGATGCGAACCATGTTTGTTCGATTTTAATATTTTTTCTGACTTCTGGGATGATTTTGATCGGAGGGAAAGTTACTTTTAATTGCTTAAGGATTATTGGATGTCAAATTTTTTCGAAATACATAACATTGATAATTAAATGTAATGGAATAGTGTGAAACCTGATTTTAGGGTTGATTGTTGGGGGTGATCCAATTAGCACGCGGTAATTGGCAAATGCTAATGAAAATATATAAGTTGGGGGGGTCTAGGAATGGACCGTGAATTAAGCACAGGAGTGTAGCCAATGGGTCGTAATTGCAATAACAGAACCAGAATAGTGGGGGGTGGTGGAGTTCGTAGGCGCAGACTGAAGTACTAGGTGCTTGAGACCGCAAGAACCGCCTGACGGCTCCTAGTTTGCCGCCAGGCGCCGTACCAGAGTTGCAGGATTAGGTGTTTTGGTGTGTTTTGGTGGTTAGGGAAATCATGTAGGGTCATGTGTGATAAAATCGTGAGGTTAGGTATCTGATTGGGAGTGGTCTAAACTAGAAAACTAGTGTTAAAAGCTTATATGGTCTAGAGTGATGCATTGGAATGATCAGGGCTTAAATGAAGGTAGAATGGCCTTGATGGAAGTGTAATTGTTGATAGAAACAGAAAGGGAGTTGTAATGGATTTGTGAGACAAGTAGCAGGTGCTCAAGAACCTATGCATGTAAGAGTGAATTGGATAGACTTAGGTTTGGTAACCATAGAATAGAACAAGGCATTTGGAACAAATGGGATCGTGTAATAAGGAATATGATATTAGCAGTGAGTGTAGTTGATTGTGATGAGGACTCCATATCAATGATGGCAGGTTTAGCATTAACCTAAATTTAAGGACTCTAAAAATAACAAATAAGATTGAAGTGGGGAAGTTTGACTTGGAAATTGTGATGGTTGTAACATGATATACACTTTTATTAAATTGGGGATTTATGGATAAACATCATAGTTCATATTAACCAACTAAGTTATAGGACCCAGGGGGTATGACAAGGTGAGCATTATGATAGCAATTATGCCTGGACTTGAGCAGAAAACCTGTATTGCGAAATTACTGATATGGCGCCTGACGGTAAAATCAGAAACCGCCAGGCAATAGTGATGATACAGAGGGTAGCAGTCACGCATGGCACCTGGCGACAGCGAGCATCCCGCCACGCGATAGATGTAGAAGCAATGGTGTAGAGGCGCTTGGCACCTAGCGGTACGCGTCCCCTGCCAGGCGATCTAGAAGCGGCAGGTGATCTGGTGGCAGCAAAGTGATGTGTTTTGCTGTATGCTTGCGTGATCTACAAGGTTTTAGTGATGCTTCGAAGATGAGTTTGCTGGTGTTCCTTGAGTTGAGCTCAGAACGTATCCTTTTAGATGAGCTCGGGATAGGGGTTAAGCACGTGGCATTCCTCGAGTTGAGCTCGGAATGGCATCCCTCGAGTTGAGCTTGGGATGGCGGATGAACACGAGGAACCCTTGAGTTAAGCTCGGGTTGGCGAGTGTTGCCGGTGTGAGTGTGCTAGTTGTGGCCAGTATAGATGGGTCTAGATATATTGCCCTCCTTAGTAGTTAGCTGACGAGTTTGGTAGTCTTGGGACATTGCGAACCATGTTCGTATGTGGGAACTCCACTTGTCGTTACGATGTGTGATCCGTAGCATGGTTTCCTACACGTGCTCTATCTGTTGTGGTCGATTGGTATGGCAGCAAGGCATCTTGAGGTAATCAATAGAAGACTAGAACACAAATTAGCATGGTTGTGGCCATGTGGTATGAAATCAAAGGATAGGATTCCTTTGGTGTGATTGTATGATATAAATATATAAGTGTTTTATATGTGTATGCCTATTTATATGTTTTATCTATTAATCTCACCCTATCTGCTTGTGTTGGACGATGATCGTGTGTGCAATACACGTGAGCAGATGATGTTGTTGCAGGTGGATGTGGTGAGGCTTAGCCACGGAGTGGGGATAGCTTGGGAGTTTTATATTTTATGATTTGAAATAATTGTAAACACTATGGATGTTTTATATTATTTGGAGTTTTATAAATTATGGAATTTTGGACTATTCATAAATTTAATAAAGTTTTAAATTTCCTGCGTTCTTGGGAAATGGTGTTATATTAAATGACGAGTATTTAGTATTGTTCTTATTTTATTATTTAAATATGTAATATCTTGTCGGGATGTTACATTTTGTCTCAGAGCTTTTGTTTTCAAAAATGATTTTTGAGGTTTTGGGGAGTGAGCTTATCGTGTTTCACTTGCGAGTCTATTACTTGCTTTGTTGTGAAATTCTCTAATTTTATAAGTATTAACTAGAGCTGCTTGGTGTGAACAGCTGAAAATGTGGCGTGCTCAGGCTATGGCTAACTGAAGGAGGAGGAACACTACTGAAGCTGATGATATCCCTCATGTCATTCATCGTATGGTAGACACAATGCAGACCTGTGAAGAAGTGACTAGGACTTCCTTCAGGACCAGATTTCTAGAGAAATACTTCCCCGACTCTGCCAAACATGAGAGAAAAGTTGAATTCCTCATGTTCCAGCAGGGGAACTTGACTGTGCAGGCATACACAGACAGGTTTGAGTATCTGGCGAGGTTTTATTCGTCCGCTGTCACCGAGGAGTGGAGGTGCAGGAAGTATGAAGGCAGACTGAAACATGAGCTCCGCAGATTCCTCGCACCCTTGGTGGAGCAGGCTAAGGGAGTGGAGCAGCTAGAGATGGGGCCCAATAGAGTGGCCCGACAACAGAAGACTACTTCAGATTCCAGATCGCAAAAGAAACCATATAACATACCACAGTCTTCTGCCAGGAAACTATAGTGTTTTAACTATGGTGGAGAACATATTATGAGGGACTGCCTAAAACCCTTTGGTAGTTATGGAGGAGGCTTTAGCACTAGTAAGTGCCAGTGCTTTGTATGTGATCAGATTGGAAACTATGCACGTCACTACTCTAACAAGAAACTAGCTGGAGGTGCACCAGCCAAGAAGCCAGTTGGAGATCGGCCCAGAGCACCAGGGCGTGTATTTGCCTTGACAATCACTGAGGCAACCCAATTAGGTAACCTGGTGCAGCTTTCATGTTTGTTGTTTGGTCACGAGGTTGTGGTGTTGTTTGATTCAGGAGCCACCCACTCATTTGTGTCTAATGAATGTGTGAGGAGGCTCGGACTTGTGATGTGAGAGTTGGGGTGCGAGCTGATAGTTGCGACCCAGCGTCTGGCGTGGTATCCACCACTTTTGTGTGCGTGGGGTGCCCTTTGGAGGTGGGAGGCCGTAGGTTCAAGGTGAATCTCATTTGTTTGCCAATGGAGGGTCTGGATGTAATTTTGGGGATGGACTGGTTGTCGGTCAGCCATATTGTTATTGATTGCGGACGTCGTAGTGTGGTATTCTCAGAGACAGTAGGATTGGAGTTGATCTCAACGCAGAGGGCGATGAATCAGGCAGAAGCTGGAGCTACTTGTTTCATGATTGTGGCTCAAGGGGAGAAGAAGAGTTCAGCTGACCAAATTAGAAGCATACTAGTGGTGGATGAGTATGCAGATGTATTTCGAAACAAAATACCAGAACTACCACCCAATAGGGATATGGATTTCACTATTGATCTTATCCCTGGAGTTGGCGCAGTATCCATGGTGTCAACACCCAATTTCGTCCGAGTGAATAAATTTATTTTCAAAAAAAATAAAATAAAATAAAAAAAATGTGAAACAAAATTTTCTTCAAAGATTTTTGAAACTTTAATTTTAGGAAAAAAAAGAAAAAAAGAGAGATGAAAAAAAGAAAAAAAAAAGGAAAAAATAGGAGCCTATTTTGTTATCACACCTCTCTTCATGAGCCCAACAACTCAACATATCTTCTACCACCTTTGTTTTGATGAGAAATTAGTGATATGATTCTAATAATTAAAAACAATATCTCTTCATATAATAAAAATCAATATTAATGATCTTGATTGATTTTCTGCTCTGATTTGCTATGATTTGATACCCATAATGTGCTGCTAGCAAGACCAATTCTTTCCTTATATTGTTCATTACGATTAAGGCTAGGATTACATTGAGATTGCAATATGTGAATATAAATACGTAGTCTGTCATATGAAAATGGACAAAAAAAAAAAGAATATCTCTACACTTTTCTAATTCTTTCCCATCACCACTCCCATATACACACCTCCTCTTTCATCTTGCTTTCAAAAGAAAAAAAACATATTGAAGGAGGTAAAAAAAAAGAGAAAAAGATTCTTTATACTCTCTCTTTCTCTCTCATTACCACCCACATAGACCCATCTCATTTTTATCTCTCTTGAAAAAAAAAACACAAAAATATTATAAAAGGAGGCAAAAAAAAAAAGGCAGAAGGTACGTCATTGTTAGTTTCTTTTTCTTTTGATTTCTTTTTTAATTTTCATTATTTTGTTTAAATCATAAAAAAAATTCCTATTCCTTTGGTGTCTGCTCGACCACTCGCGTTGCATGACATCCATTTTAGACTTTCGTTCTTTTTTTTCTAAAACATATATACCAATCTAAGAATAAAAAATAGCTTTCTCTGTTTACTTTTTAATATTTATCTGGTTGCTCACGTCGTAGTGACATCCACATCGACTTTTAAATAATTTTAAAAAATATTAAAAATTATAAAAGATTAAAAAGATAAAAAAAATCAAAGATTAAAAAAAAGAATTTATTTTCATTGTCGGTCCGGCCGCTCGCGTCGCATGACACCAATAATAAAATAATATTAAGAATTTGAATGAAAAAGTTTTCAAAATTATTTAAAAAATATAATCATTTTTCAAATATTTTTCCAAATAGCTTTTTCAAAAAGAACTACGTAAACCTAATTCTCCATTATAAATGGAGATATGTAGGAGCGAGGATTAATCCTTGTTTGGCCCAAAAAAGCTAAAAAAATATTTTTGTTTATTTTGTACATCCTTTTGTTGTTAATTTTGGGGAAAATTAAACCTTTTGTTGTCAAACCATTAATACTACTAAACTACAGCAACTTCAGTATTGCTAAGATAGTAGTTAAGGAAATAGAAAGGGTAAAGTTAACCCTAAGTCATCTCCCAACGAACACATAATTGATTTTTAACAAGTTAGTTCTTATAAAATCTATACAAAATAGTTTGTCAAATAAAATAATAAAAATATGAGAGATAAAAATAAAAAAAGAAAGAAATAGAAAAGATAAAAAGAGATAAAAACAATTGTAAAGAAAATAGATTGATTTCATTGCTTTTTCAAAATAGATTCATCATTGGTTATCTAAAGATTATTGTTCAGTTAATTATTGTTGTAGATTTACAAATTAATCAATGTAAAGTCTCAATTAATTTGTTGGCGTTCTCACTTTTAACCAAAGTATAGTCTCAATTAAAAGTGAGAACTTTTAGATTATCCACGGTAAATTCAACCAAAGTACAGTCTCAATCAAATTTAGTATGCCTAATCATGTCTAGTCTTTTATCTCCTCATCAAATAAAAAGCTTAATTAATCAAAGTAAAGTCTCAATTAATTTTAGTTAGAGTAAATACCTTTAATCAAAGTAAAGTCTCAATTATTGGTAAAAACTCATTCAATCACATGAAAGTTTTTAAATAAAATCAAAGTAAAGTTTCAATTAAATTTAAAAACCCTTGAACTCATATGATCAACATGCATATAAATTTAAAATCATTACTTGTTACGTGATTCAAAGATAAAAGACATAGATGAATTAAAACCTCAACAATAATAAAAAGAACAAAGAAATTAATTCATTCTAACCTCAAAATCCATAATGAAATTACAATGGAATCAACCCAAGAAGT
>Ga0214545_1003784_pt1 | contig 28670 bp, 25 predicted proteins | sample CNSS4metaG_FD_160064 | JGI IMG/M metagenome (GOLD analysis project Ga0214545, IMG submission 160064) | Root nodule microbial communities from cowpea collected in UCLA plant growth center, Los Angeles, California, USA - CNSS4 | ecosystem: Host-associated > Plants > Roots > Nodule | place: USA... | reverse complement strand
AACTAACCTCCTCTAATTGAAAGACGAACTTTGAGAGGAAGTCTAGGGTCTCCGCACACTGCTGGCCAAATGGGAACGAAGAGCAAGTGGGACGAATCTCAAAACGCTGCAAATGGGGATGAAAACGAAAAATAATCGGTTCAAAACGCGTAAAATCAACCCATAATTAAACCCCAACAAGTTTGATGGCGAAAACCTTTCGAAACTCACCTGGAGGGGGTCGGAAATGGCGTCGCCGGCGGGACTCTCGCGAAAACGATGAACAGCGCGAGGGTTTCTGTGTTTCGCGCAGAGATAAAGCAAAACTTAACGTCGGGGGTGCTAGGTCCGACGTTAAGTGACGTCGGGGGTGGGAGGGGCCGACGTTAAGTGACGTCTGGCGCGCGCAGGTCCGACGTCCCTTAACGTCTGGCGCGCGTTGGTCCGACGTCCTTTTTTGAGTGACGTCGGGGTATTTTTTAACAGACGTTAAGTAACGTCTGACGTGGAGTGGGCAGACGTTAAAAATGTCTCATTATTTACAAAAATGCCACCGCTCATTTTTAACGTTGGGCTTTTTTTAGGCAGACGTTATTGGGGTGACGTTAAAGGCCTTTTTTGTGTTAGTGAGTTATGGCTTTATATTTTGTTGGTGCGTAAAGTAATGCATGAAAGCATACAGCTTGGTGGTTGAATGCATTTGTTCAGTGCGTTAGTTACTGTTTACGAATCTGTTTGGCTGAAAGTGTGTTGCTTTTAAATTCATTTTTCTCCTTTAAGGAGTGGGGCCCACGAAAATGTGTTCAAATGGGTTTCTCATTCAGTTATGCAGGGGTGCGTGCGTGGAGTGCTTAATTTTTTTATAGCATACGTATAGTATATATAGGTATATATATCTGGTTGGTGATATTGTTAGGCAAATTATTATTTTTTTATCTTTTTGAATTGTCATATAATAGTAAAGGAAATTTAAATTTAAATTTTGAGAATAGTAACAGAAAGATTTTGAGTGAGTGGGGCTTTATAGGGTAAAGGATTAGGGTTTTGGAAAAAGGGAGAGGGAAAGAAACAAGAACAAGGGTGCAAATTAGATTCCAGTGGCTGTGGTAGAGGAGAGAAATATTCCAGAGAAACCCATAGGTAGGGGAAGTTAACTTTATTTTTTGTTTTATTTGAAGCCAATTTTGTTTTCTTCTATTGTTTCTTCTTTGATTGATGTATGAAAATTTGAGGAGTGTGCATGGGTACATTGAATGGTGATGAATGTTGTTATTGTCATTGCTTTCTTTTCTTTTTGATTTTTCCACTCCAAACATAAGTGAGCCTTCACGTAAATACATATGTATGCCATCAATCTTCTTTTATTCATGGCCGTGTGATGTTTTTAGAAAGCATATGTTCTGCAGGTTGTTTTTCTTGGTGCCAGTTTCATTTCGTTTTGTTTATGCATGGGGTTGCTTGGAGAATGTTTACATGGTGTGAGGTTACGTGTTGGTGAGATACGTGAATGAGAAGGACTTGAGAGGCTTGGGTCACATGTCGTTTGGTTCTTTATTTACTCATGTTGCTACAACTTGGTTTCCTTTCTCTTTTCTATCACTTTGTGGAGTGGTATAATGAGTTCCAGTTTTATTTTGGTTGTGCAAAACCTGTGTTTTGCATGCGTATGGGGTTGGCCTCTCTTTGATTATCTTTAAGCGTGGTCTGTTGTGGGTCTGCGGAAGAGGAGTTCATGCATGAAAATGTTAGGATGTTTGTGGCTATCATAGAGAGAGAGGGTTTGTTGTATTGATGTTGTGGTGCAGCCGCATGTGTTTTAATGGGCATTACCTATTTTTTTTGGTGCCTTAGTTAAATAGCATTGCATGCTTTTGGTTTAGTTGCTCTTTCTTTTTCTTTATTTCACGACGTTGCAGGGGTAAGGATGGGTTCATGTGTTAGATTTTCACTTTCTCCCTCTTTTCTATTCTCTTTCTTTGCTTTTATTCTCTCACCTAATGCATGGGTCCACATGTACCCTTACTTCTCTTTCTTAAGTTTAACCGCACATAAAGATAGACCAATTCATATTGCAAAGATTCTTTTTTTTTTTTTATTAGCCATGGGATCCACATGTAAATGTAATTTCTCTTTCTTCTTTGTGTTTTTCTATTTCACGGAAATATGAGTGTAGGGTATGTTTTAGTGATGCGAGGGATGTGGATATTAACTTGTTTCTTCTTTCATTCTTTAAACTTTTGGTTCTCTTTAAATTCTCATATTTTTAGTTCGTGCTTTTCATTTGGTTTTACTAATTATTTTATGTGTTAATGTGATTGTGGGCTATTATGAGATTGGTGGTTTTTCTTGGTTTGTATGGGTTGCATGGTTATGTAGTTTAAGTGGTGGTTTAAGGATAATTATTTGAGTGTGATGTTATACTGTGTTTGAATGAATGTCACTCGTTGGGTTCATTGTATGAATGTATTATTTGACAAGTTGATGGGTTTATGTTATGGTTTATTTCCTATGCATGATGTGATGGTGAGTACTTTGTTGGCAATATGAAATTCTCATGTGTTGCATATTGAGAGTGTGTTGCCTTGCTTGAAAGCTCTTGGTGAAATTTAATGAAGATTTTAGATGAATGTGATGCTATGTTCGGTTTACTATGATTGTTTGAATTTGGGGTTTGTGTGTTCAAACCAAGAATGGAATGTGAGCATAAAGTTTCCGTGTTACTTGAATGCGACATTGAGTATTATTGGACAAGTTTTATTATGAATTTTTTTTATGAATATCATTGTTTATGGTTAGCTTACCCCTATTTGTTTGTTTGTGAGTTTGTTGTATGTGCGATGATCGTATAAAGTGTGTGTTATACGGGAGCAGATGATAATGCAAATGCTTTTGGCATGGAGTAGATCGACGAGAGGCTGGGGTGAACTCGGGAGATTTTGTAATTTATTTAGTTTTTTAAATCAGATACTAAAAATTATTTAATTTTCTTTTATTCGCAAATGTTATTGGGAGTTTTTGACAAAGTGACATTTTGAATTATGTAATTTAAATTAAATTAAAAGTTTTTTTATTAAGTACATTTTCAATGTTAATTCCCTTTCCGCTAAATGTAAAAATTTTCTAACGCTTCGTGACATCCTAAATTTGGGGTGTTACAACCCTCGCCCAAGCTAAACCCTTAGCCTCGCTTAAGCTAGTCCACCTCACCTGAGCGAGCTTAAAACAAGGACTTTTCCATGTTATCTCGCTTAGGCGAGCTCTATTCGCCCGGGCGAGTCACACCTTCGCTCAAAATAACACACACCTCGCCTGGACGAAGATTCAATGAGAAATGCATCAATTCGACATCGTAACTCGCTTTGGCGAGCCACTCTAGTCTAGGCAAGAGTGTCCATAGCTCAGAACTCAAAACTTCTCGCCTGGACAAAAAGTCGCACTCAAAATGATACAAGTTTCCATCGTGACCTCGCTTAGGCGAGCCAATCTCGCCTAAGCGACACAGTATTTCGCCCAAACCCAACCTTGGTCGCCTGAGCGAATTGCTCGAGTCTGACGCATTGATAAGCCATAAATCAAACTAACAACACAAGCAATCTCTCAGATTGAAAACTCCAAAACTACACTTAAAAGAAATAAAGTTCTAGTTTCTTTCCCAACTAGGTTTGAACCCACAACCCTTTAACCATAAAGCAAGTGCACAACCAATTCAACCAAATCATGTTTGTGATACACTCCAATCAGTATAAGCTTACATTACCAATCCCATGCTCATACATATTATCAAAAATTAATAATAAAACCACAACACATAATTGGCATACATAAGACTCGAACCTAAGTCCTCTCACACAATCAAAGTACTCTCAAGCACTTGAGCTAGTACTTTTCCACATCACATCAAACAATAATTAATGTCATAAAGGCTCTTTCTACCCGCATTTATTAATTAATTAATTAATTATTTAATTAATTAATTTGCACAGGTCTTACATTTCCCCACCTTTAAAAGTTTTCGTCCTCGAAAATAGGACTTACCAGCAAAAAGGGTGAGGATAGGACTTCCTCATGAGATCCTCTATCTCCTAAGTCATCTCCTAGGTTGCCTCGTCCTAGAGAACTTTCACAGTTCGAATCTCCTTCCCTCTGAGTTGTTTGACTTGAGAATCTAGAATTCTCATCGGTCCAACTCCCAAAGTCAGATTCTCACGCACCTGGACATCATCCTGCTCCAGCACATGAGTAGGGTCTGCCAAGTACTTCCTCAACTGTGATACATGGAAGACATTGTGCAGGTTTGCCAAGTGAGGTGGCAATGCAATCTCGTATGCCATTGGCCCGATTCGCCTCGTAATCTGATACGGACCAATGAATCGAGGAGTCAACTTCCTCGACTTCAAAGCTCTCCCAATACCTGTTGTAGGTGTAACCCTAAGAAACACGTGGTCACCAGCCTCAAACTCAAGTGGCCTCCTCCTCTTATCTATGTAGAATTTCTACCGACTCTAAGTTGCACGCATCCGATCCTGTATTACCGTTACTTTCTCAGTAGTCTGTTGTAAGAATTCTGGACCAAGTACCACAGACTCTCCATCTTGCTGCCAACACAAAGGTGACCGACATCTCCTGCCATATAAGGCCTCGTAAGGTGCCATCCCAATACTGGAATGGTAGCTATTATTATAAGTGAACTCCACCAGCGGTAGCACATCACTCCATGTCCCGAGGTGATCCAAGACACATGCTCTCAGTAAATCTTCCAGAGACTGTATGGTTCTCTCAGACTGACCATCAGTTTGAGAATGATATGCCAAGCTCATTCTCAACTGAGTGCCTAAGGTGTTCTGCAGTGACTGCCAGAATCTTGATGTGAACCTTGGATCTCTATCTGAGATAATACTCGTAGGCACACCATGTAGTTTATCCAGGGACATCTTCTGATTGATTGGCAGGAAATTAGCACACTTTGTCAATCTGTCCACTATTACCCAAATCAAATCGTGCCCCCTCAATGACCTTGGCAGGTGTGTAACAAAGTCCATGGAAATACTATCCCATTTCCACTGAGGAATGTGAAGAGGCTCCAACGTACCACCTGGCCTCTAATGCTCGATCTTCGCTTTTTGGGACACTAAGCAGGATGCTACATAATCTGCCACATCGGTAGTCATACCTGGATGTATGCTAAGACGACTCTTATGCCCTTCATCCAAGAGCATATTTCTCAATACCCGACTGCTGGGTATACAAACCCTCTCTTTGAAACGCATGATACCATCTTTGCCCATCCTGAAGTCCTTTCTCTTCTTTGTGCCCAACTCGCTAATAATCTGCTGCAGTTCCTGATCCTTACCCTATTCCACCTGAACCTCATCCAAGAACTCATTAGTGATCCTCAACATGCTACATCGTATATGACCTGCCTCCATATCCAATCCCAGATTCATATCTCGCAGCTTCTCGATCAGCTCCAACTCCTTAATCATTATGGCTGACACATGAGCTCTCTTCCTACTCAGAGTGTCTGCTACGACATTAGCCTTACCAGGGTGGTATAACAGCTCAAAGTCGTAATCCTTCAGGTATTCCATCCAGCGCCTTTGCCTCATATTCAACTCCTTCTGATCAAACAAGTATTTTAAACTCTTGTGATCGCTGAATACCTGAAACTGTGCCCTATACAAATAGTGCCTCCATGTTTTGAGATCAAAAACTACCACAGCCAATTCCAAGTCATGTGTAGGATAGTTCTTCTCGTGTACCTTCAACTGGCGAGAGGCATAAGCAATAAGTCGTTTCTCCTGCATCAACACACAACCTAAGCCCTAGTATAAAGCATCATAGCACACCTCAAACATCTTGGTTGTGTCAAGAATAGATAGTATCGGTGTAGTGGTCAATCTCCTCTTTATGTCCTCAAAACAGACTTCACACTCGTTTGTCCAAGAGAAAGGCTGGTCCTTTCTAGTGAGTTGAGTCAATGGACTCACTATATTGGAAAACCCTTCCACAAATCACCTGTAATAACCCGCCAGACCTAAGAAGCTTCTCACCTCAGTAACTGTCTGCGGTCTCTCCCACTTCACCACCGTTTCAATTTTCGCTGGGTCCACTGCTATTCCCTGGGCTGAGATTACATGGCCCAAGAACTGTACCTCATCTAGCCAAAACTCACACTTCGACACCTTCAAACACAGTTTATGCTCTCTGAGAATTCCCAGCACCACTCTCAGATGCTCCGCGTGTTCATCCCGACTCTCAGAGTATATCAATATGTCATCAAGAAACACGACAACAAACTGATCCAAGTACGGTCGGAATATCCTATTCATGTAGTCCATCAAAATAACAGGAGCATTTGTCACCCTGAACGACATCACTACATACTCGTAATGCCCGTAGCGTGACTTGAACGCCGTCTTCTGCACATCCTTCGATTTGACTAAGATCTGATGATATCCTGACATCAAGTCAATCTTAGAGAACACTGCAGCTCCCCTCAACTGATCCAGCAAATCGTCTATACTCAGCAATGGTCAGCTTGTTCAATTGACGGTAATCAACACACAACCTCGAACTGTCGTCCTTTTTCTTTATTAAGAGTATTGATGCTCTCCAAGGTGATGCGCTCGGCCAGATGAACTTCTTCTCAAGCAAGTCTTCTATTTGCTTTTTCAACTCAGCCAACTCCGCTGGTGCCATTCTATAAGGTGCCATGGATACTGGGCCACCTCCAGGGATCAGATCAATGGTGAAATCTACATCCATGCTCGGTGGCAACTCTAGTATTTCATCTGGAAACACATCCGCATACTCCTCCACTACTAGAATCACACTGATCTTCTCGGCAATGCTATTCTTCTCTGTGTGAGCCACTATCATAAAATAGGTGGCTCCAGCTTCCACTTCATTTATCGCTCTCTGGGCTGAGATTAACTCCAATCCCTCATGTTTTGGGAATACCAAACTGCGCCGTCCACAATCAATTATAATGTGATTGTTAGACAGTCAGTCCATCCCCAAGATTACATCTAGTCCCTCCAAAGGCAAGCACACCAAGTTCACCTTGAATCTGTGACCTGCCACTTCCATTGAACACCCAACGCAGACTGAATTGGTAGCTACTTGACCCGAGGAGGGAGTTGAAACAAGCAACTCACACCCCAAATTACGTTTCACCAAGTTCAATCTCCCCACACACGCATTAGCAATGAAATAATGTGTTGCTCCAGAATCGAACAACACCAACACTGAATAACCCAACAATAAGCAAGGCTCAAGGATAAGGTTACCTGATCGAGTAGCCTCTGTAGAGGTTAAGGCAAAGACCCTGTCGGCCGCTCTAGCCCTTTCTGCGGGTGATGATGCTGGTTTCTTCACACTCAGACTCTTCTTTTCTGGGCAATTATTTGCAAAGTGTTCAGGTTTGTCGCATATGAAACACTTGCGACGGTCGCCTGACCCTCCCTTTCCACCTGTCAGCTGTGGGCAATTCCTTTTCAAATGGGGTCCGCCACACTGGTAGCAAGTGGGACCCTAAGATGTCTGTGGTCGGCTATAAGGCTTTTTCATTTGCCTCGCCTCTGTGACACTTTTATGATGTCTAGCAATAGGACCAGGGCCCTTCCCTAGGTGCTTAGCACTCTTGGCATGTTCCACCAAGAACGAAAACCTTCTCTCTCTCAAAGGTGTCACCACCTTCTTCAGTTCATGTTTGAGTCCTCGCTCAAACTTCAAGCACCTCCACTCCTCAATAGTGTTCTGTGAATAGTATCTTGCTAGGTGCTCAAACTTATTCACGTATTCCTGCACCATCATATCCCCTTGCTGTAGTGCAAGGAACTCAGCTTCCCTGTCCTGCCTGGCTGTGTCAGGGAAATATTTCTCCAAGAATCGAGTCCTGAAGTTAGTCCAATCTATCAGTTCCTCTCGGGTCTGCATCTGCTGTTGCATTCCCGCCCACCAATACTCTGCATCCTCATTCAGCAAATATGTGGCAAACAGCAGCTTCTACTCATCTTCACAGTTCATCACTTTGAAGATCTTCTCACATTTGCGGAGCCACGCATCCGCTTCATCAGGAGAGGCTTTTCCAGTGAACTCCGTTGGCTTGTAGCGCAGGAAGTCCTCCACAGTCGGCACCCTAACTGGTGCAATCGTCGTTCTAGGCTGCGCTGCTACCGGTGTCTGCATCGCATCCACCATCCGGTGAATAGCCTCCTCGATGTCATCAATATCACTACTCCTTCTCCTCCTGTAAGCAGCCATAGCCTGGATACGCCACATTACAATTGTTAAAACCAATTCACTTAGTTAAACAAAGTCACTCATCTCTTACCAACATGCAATTAAATCACACACACAATCAAACGGTAAGCTCACCCCTCAAAAGCCCCAAAATATTTTTTAAAATATTTTCAAAACTTTTGCTATGATACCAATTGTAACATCCCTAAGGAATATTACTAATTTTAAATAGGTAAAATAGGAAATAAAAATAAAACCTCATTTAAAATGATACCATTTCCCAAAAACACGGGAAATTAAGAACTTTAATATAACATAATTCATATGTTTGCAATAACAGTATTACAAAATCCATCAAAATTCCATATAATAAATTTTACATCAAAAGTCTAAATATAAAAATCCGTTCAAAAACCCAGGTAGCCCCTACACTCCACCTCTAAGCATCTCCTGGCCCACCTGTCAAATCATCTGCTCCTGGATAACAAGTTATTCGATCCTCGCCACACACACATAGAAAGGGTGAGTTATGCACAATATATAAAAATATACATGAAATAAATATGCCACCCATCCCAAAAATAATATGACTAAATATTTCATTGTTTTCAAATTCTCCATTCATGATCTCATAGTCCTTCATGAGTCATATACATAAACTAGGTATTGGGACTTCATTGTGCTCCCACGAAACTAACCCATTCGTGGTCCAACCCTATGAGCCTATCCTGCTCATAGTCCTGCCCTACAGACTCCTCGTCTGTACTAAATCATCCAAGCCTCTCTCGCTCGAACCATGGCATGCACACAATCACCATACTATGGACCATGGCCCTCTTGGGGGGCCCCTTCTAGGTTTACTTTTGCCCTCTCAAATTCCCTCCAAAACTACACTTCAAAAAATTAAAGTTCTAGTTTCTTTCCCAACCAGGTTTGAACCCACAACCCTTTAACCACAAAGCAAGTGCACAACCAATTCAACCAAATCATGTTTCTGATACACTCCAATCAGTATAAGCTTACAATAATGAACAATCTAGTTAGGGTTAAGATAACCCTGAGTTGTCTCACAACGAATACAGAATTGATCTCAAATATTTGATTCATATAAAAATGAAATTAAAACTAGTAACTATAAAAATATGGGGTTTTGATATGCAAAGAATGAATGTCACACAAATAAAAGATTGTAAACACAGTAATAGAAGATAGGTTGATTCCACTATAATTTCTTAATTGGATTCTAAGGTTAGATGAATTAATTTATTTATTCTTTTGATTATTGTTGTGGTTTTTGTTTATCTATGTCCTTTGTTTCTTAATTGAATAGAAAATAATGATTTTAAATTTACACGCTTGCTAATATTATTGTTGTGGTTTTTGAACTCATCACACACCCACACTTATCCTTTTGCACTCCTGGGCAAAATTGAACAATTTCAAAACTTTATTATGAGGTCTTTTATTCCATATCTTCACTGGATGAAAGGAATGAATAAAAATGGAAACAAATCAATCTTCTAGAAATCATGTTGTCATGCACATACAAACGAAAAGATTATATTTTTCACACGAGTTAATCTTTTGAGTTTACAAGATAATCAAATATGAAAGAGAAACACTCAAGTTAAATGTATATTTTCTCATCAAAATTCGCTCAAGTGTTTTGGCTTGTGTTTCCACTTAAAATACCCATGCAAGTAAGCACTCTCAATGCTTAGCAAGACTCTAATATTCACAACTTTCAGAAAACATGCATTCAAAAATCATGAGGACTTTTTACAGGTTATAACGGGGCCAAGGCAAACAATTTTTTTCCTTTTGCCATTTTTATAACTTTGTGGGGGAAATACAAACCCCCACACTTTATTTCTCAACCAATCTTAACATAATCCACTAGCTCCTTCTTTCTCCCTAAGGTAAGAAAAACATGGTCTTTTTCTTTTTAAGGTTTAACAATATGCTCGAAACAAGAAAAAGAGGTTTAAAGCTCAAAGGGTCTACCAATGGATCAAATGTCATGGTTAGCTTATTTGGCCATGTAGCTAAAAACAAGAAATGCCTCAATCATATCAAATCATGCATATTCACCTATGATGCAAAACCAAAGAATCAAGCTCAATTAATAAATCACAAAAATAATCCATTCATAACACATGACTCTTATTTTCCCATAATTATGACTGTTCCAATTAGTGAATCAAATCCCAAAATCCAATGTCAATATGTTTTATTGAAAGCAGCATTTTTTTTTTAATTTTTTTTTCAAAAAAAAAACAGAAAAGAAAATTAGAAAAGAAAAAAACAAAACAAATAGAAAACAAAATCAGAAAAGGGGGAAAAATAAATTTTCTCCCCACACCCCCACACTTTATCCATGCATTGTCCTCAATGTATTCAAGATATAATGAAAAGAAAAAGTATGAACTGTACTTACCTCATCAAGTTGGAATGTATGCGGGAGAAATCGAGTTCATCCCATTCCTTTGTGCAAGCACCGCTCCTATTGTAAAGTTTGATGCATCACACATCAACTCGAATGGTAATGTCCAATCATATGTGTGATGCGTGATGCAAAGCACCGCTCCTACTACTAATTCCAGCCATCACAAATTTAAATCCCCAAATTTAAATATTAAATGAGGGCAAAAATTTGAACTCATCATAATTTAAAAGTCAAGAATACATGTATCAGCCAAGCATGTGATAGCAAACCAGCAAGACTCTAAGACTCAATTATCCGGATATATATAATCAATCGGATTCACTATATGCTTGCACTTGTGGTGGCCTCTATTGCTCTACAGAGCCATTGCCAATGGGTTTCACCCTACCACGCACAAGGTTATCCTTCAAACATCTAAGGCCATTATCCTGCCAAAGACTAGAGCCTCCTGCTACTCTCACCACTTGAGTCAGTACGCTCTACGTGAGACTAACTGGCTCTTTAGAGCTTCAGGATGCAATCCTTACTTGAATCCTTACTTAATTATATACTGAGGCACCACCACGAAACCTTACTAAGAGGTTCATGAAATTACGTCCATTACATGAGGCACCACCATGAGCTCTCACCAAGAGGGTCATGAAATTACGTCCATTACTTGAGGCACCACCATGAGCTCTCACCAAGAGGGTCATGGAATTATGTCCATTACCTGAGGCGAGACCTCCTCGCCTGAGCGAGACTGCTCCTCGCACAAAGGTGAGGTCTCTCGCATGAGCTACAACCAAGCGAAAACACAACAGGCACTCACAAGTTATCGCTTAGGCGAGACCCTCTCGTTTGAGCGAGATGCTTCATCATTCAAAACGAAAACTATCCACTTGAGCGAGAGCTCGAGCAGGAACCAAGGTAAGGTTATGATATTCTTGCCTAGGCGAGACAAGCTCACTTGGGCGAGAATACCAGTTCTCACCACTGTTCACACCTGCATCAACCATACATTCAATCCCAAACAACATATCAAGGTTTTCCAGGCAACCACAACAACATATAAGTCATATGAACACAAAATAAAGCTGAAATGGGTAGAATATAGTAAAAACATGTGAACCCTAGCTTCCCTTACATGGACATATGCTATTGGAAAGCACAAGCACTCAACAGAGGGCTACCACAACTCTTGGAACAAAGTAACGAGCTGGAAATGCTAACATCATAACCAAAAACGAGGTTACTAAGAGAACTTTAGTTGGAACCACGAAGAATAAGTGGGAGAAAAGAAAGCATGAGTCGAGAACCAACTTACGTGGAATAGAATGGAGTTTCTCTAGCTCCACGAGGAACGGGAGCCAAACCCTAGCAAAGCTCACGTAGGCAGGTTTTTATGAGGGAAGAGGAACAACTTCTAAAAAGTGGTAGAATGAGAGGGTAGGGCTGGTTTAAGAGTTTTGGACACCCTATGGGCTAACCTTAGATCCAACAAATTAAGGTAGGCCCTTAAACATTAGGGCAGAAAAATAAGTGGGTCTTACAATTGTAATGTTTGGTTAAATTTTTTTAAAAATTGTACTTGGGTGATGTATTTTATAAATTATAAATTATATATTTTCATACTAAAGTAATATTTTCTTTAGTTTGTGGTTGTTCAAGGAGTTGTTATAAATCTTGGAAAAATTTCAAGATCAACAATTTTTTATGTTACACTTGGATTTTAAACTAAAGGAAGAGAGTGCATTACATTCTAACAAAATTATTTGGTTCTTTTATCTTTTGGTTATTTTCTCTTAAATTTTTATAAATTTATCCTTTTCAAAATAATAATCATTTTATTATTAAACATGATTGGAAATATTTTTTAATGATTAAAAAATTTATTTTTACAATCAATTATTTAATTTGTTTTCAAAAAATTTGTATTATAACCCATTAATTCCATCAATTGTTTTGAATTTTTTAACTATGAATGGATTGTTTTTTATTCCATTATTTTTGAAATCTTTTAAATTTATACATTTTCAATTAATAAGTATATGATTTATTTTTAAATAATTTTTTATCAATTAATTGATTTTATTAATTATTTTAAATCTCTATAATTATGAATGAATTTTTTTGAGTTTATACATTTTAATTTTATTGTTCATACATGTATTCTTATATTTAATTTAATATTAATAAAAATATTATTTTTATTTTAATAAATATGTATATATTGTATTCAAACCTTTTCTTTAATTATTAATAGGTAATACTATTATAATTATTATTTTTGTTATTATTATTGTTATTATTGAGATATTTAATATATAAATATGGGATTTATATATCAAAATTTATTATCTTATTAATTTTTTTTTATAAAATTATATATAAAATCAAACATATGACAAAAAATAAATAGTATATATGTATAGATAAAAGATTTTGTATTTAAATTATAGATGTATAAATTAACTTTCGTTTATTTTATAAATTGTTTTAGAATTATTGTTGAATCACTTTCTTATTATTAAATAGAAAGGAAAACAGATAAATTACATTTTTATAATAAGTTTAAAAAATAAGTTATAATTTAAAATTTAAACTATAGAAAAAGAAGTAATATTTGTTTTTAATTAACATGTATAATTTTAAAATTTAAAATAGAAAAAACTGATAAAAATATATTAACAAAATTTAAATTTAAAAATCAAAATAAAAAAAAAATAGAAAAACGATTAGAAAAAAGAGTCCACCTAATAAAGTTTTATTTTAATATAATATATAACTTAAAATTTAATCGTAAATTTTAATTAGTATATTCCAAATATTTAATTTTATACAATTATTAGTATAATATGTTACTACTATTACTTGTATTATGAATATACACTTCATTAATTATTTCATATAGTCAATGTAAGGCCCAGTTTTCGGCCCTGAGGTTTTAAGGGCTGCCTTTGATCTAATGGGCCTAAGGGCTGGCCCAAAGAGAAAAATCAGACCTAATGTGCCCTAACCCTAACCACTATTTTTATTTTTGTAAAACAGAACTCCTTGCCTCCTTGAGCAGCCACACTTTCTACCAGGATTTATTTTCTCACCGTTGTCAAGTTCGCTCGAGCTCTTTCCTACTCCACGTAAGTCATCCTACATCTTGTACCATCCCTTCCTTAGCATATTTTCGTGTTTTCCAACTAGGGTTCTGTAGGGAGCTCATTTTGAGATCTGTTCCGTTGTTTTCCAGCTCTCTAAACCATTCTTGGAGCGGTTGTGCTCACTATTGTGGTGTCGAAGTCCTCCACTAACCCCTTTCCAGGTACGGGAAGCTAGGGTTTAGGGTTTTAAATGTGTATAATTTGATTTCAGTTCTATTTGGTGCTCTTGGTGATTGTATGCTGTTTCAAATCAACATGAAAATGTATTGTGCTTTTTCTTTGGTTAAATACTGTTGTGTGCCTGCGTGAACAATGGGGGGGGGGTTCTGGCTTTCTCGCCCAAGCGAGTGTACCTCGCCTAGGCGAGACCAGCAGTAACTTGCCCATCCTGCCTGCGCGAGCTGTCGCTCAGGCGACGAGCTCCAGTTTTGAGCGAGAGCACATCTCGTTCAGGTGAGGAGGTCTCGCCTAAGCGAGAGTGCGTGACAGCGCCAAAGGTCCCCTTTTCGGGCCCTCGCCTGGGCGAAGAGGGCTTGCCTGAGTGAGAGCCTCTCGCCTGAGCAAGACCCTTCAGCTTGAGCGAGGAGATAGGCGAAGGTAGTGCGATGTTGGGTTGTTTTCTTTGATCTTGAATGGTTACTACTTGCTTGAGTTTATTTATTATGTTAAGAGCATGAGACAAATGATTATGCATGAGTGATGTGGTTTATGGATTGTGGACGATGAGTTTGGTATGAACTTGGCATGTGATTTAAATGAGAGGGTTGGTATCAAAGAGACATAGTAATGTTATGAAGCACAAATCTATATTTCTTGGTTTGTGAAGGATGCATTGAGATTGATTCAACATTTGAACATGAATGAGGATGGTTCATAAAGGTTGGCATGATATTTTCTGCATGGTAAATATTTCATGATTGTTTGAGCATGATCGGTCCGTGTCAGTGCGTAATTCCTTGAAATCTCTAGGTGAGATTTCAGGGTCGTGCTTTAGTGGTCGAGACGTAATTCCATGGCCCCTGTCAGTGGGTGTCCATGGTGGTGCCCCATCTATATAATTTGGTAAGGATTCAAGGTAAGGATTGCATCCTGACACTCTAAGGAGTTACTTAGTCTCACTTAGACCGGACTGACTCTTGTGGTGAGAGTAGCAGGAGGCTTGAAACTCATTAAGGGCTAACCTTGTACGTGCGGGATTGATTCATTGTAACACATAGCTCGGGGGTGAGCAAATTGGGGATGAGCAGAGGTATCCACCACAAGTGCAAGCATCCGCTGAATCCAACTAAATTATATGTATCCGGATGAGTCGAGTTAAGTCTTAGTGTATTGTTTGAAAGGTTATAACATATTTGGATGAGATATACTGATTGGAATGTGAAATAGCATGTAACTATATGAAACTGTTTTATACTCTAGCTTATCATGTTTGCTTGTTTGATTGTCTTGTATGTGGTTCTTCTCTTTTGCGATGGTCATCAATTTATTGATGTGAGCATAGGCGACAAGTTATCGCGGTCAACAGGGGAATGGTGATTCCGCTGCATAGCCCGCATGGGCTGGATCCTATTTTTGGATTTTCTTTTAGGGCCACGGCCCATATAGTATCTGTCCTTTAAATTCCCAATTTGATTACTGTAGAATATTTGTATCTGGTTTAGTTTGACTCCGTTACGCGTTTTGGATATTTGTATGGAGTTACTTTTAAACTCCGAAACTGCGCTACAATATTATCCTAGTGTGGCGCTCCCTTTAATTACGTTATTGATTAAATGGGGTGTTACAGTCAATATTACCAAAATTTATATTTATTATTATCTTCATAAATACATAATTATAATTATTATACATTATTTCTCTTAACAAAATTTTATAAAAAAAACCATGATATTTTTGTAATAACCCCACCAAATGTAGACCAACTACTGATAAATATGATAATAATGTATAGATAATTGAATTCAAATTATTTAATAATATTTCATGAAATTAAAAATATAGTATGTTTTAATGGGTATTTTATAGATATTTTATAAAAGAATATAATAAATTTAGAAATACTATGTATGTATTTAATAATAATTCCATTTAAAACTATTTTTTTATAGATTAAAATTAATTTATATATTACTAAATGTTAAATACAAATAATAATAATTTTAATTAACAATTAATAATTTAAGTAGGAAATAAAATAAGAAGCGTAAATATAGTTAATATTTTTAACCAAAAAGATATAATTAAATAATAAAATAAATAATAATAATAATAATATTTTTAATTTAATTTTAGCAAATATAATAAAATTTGAAATAATAGTTATAAGGCCCACTTACATTTGTGTCTTTATTTTAAAGGGCTGTCCCAAATCAGTTGGGCCTAGGACTGGCCCATAGGGAGCCAAAGACCCTAATCTGCACTAACCCCACTCATTCATCTCATTTTCAGAAAAATAGTTTTCCCTTAATCCCTCTTTGTGCATCTGCAAACCTCTACTAGGGTTTGGCTCCTAGTCCTTTCAGGCACACTAAAGTTTTTTCCCACTCCATGTAAGTTACTTCTTAGCTCATATTAGTTCTCCCCTAGCCTTATTTTCGTGTTCCCTCTAAGGCTCATCTCAATGACCTCGTTCTATTCTGTTCTGTCATTTTTTCAGCTCACTAAGTTTTTCCCGGAGCTGTGGTACTCACTGTTTGCATATATGAGTCATTTGGCTAGCACTTTCCAGGTAAGGGAAGTTAGAACTTATTTGTTTAATGCGATTGTTGCTTGTCTTGCTATTGTTTCACGATTCTTGAGCTTGTGTGTTACTGTGAATGCATAGGATGCCTAGTTATACTATTTGGATATGTATGTGTGGCTGTTGCAGGGAGAATAGTGGCGAGATCCGATGTTTTCGCCCAAGCGAACCTGTCTCACCTAGGCGAGACTTGCAGAACCAGGCCCAAGTTCACACTCGAGCTCTCGCTCAGGCGGAGAGCTCTCGTTTTGAGCAAGGTACTATCTGCTCAGGCAAAAAGGGCTCGCCTAAGTGAGAATGCAGGAGAGCCTGAGGCACGTCGCTGCAGTTGTAGCCCAGGCGAGGAACCTCACCTTTGGGCGAGGGGTGACCTCGCTCAGGCAAGGAGGGCTCGCCTAAACAAGAACTCGTGAGTCTTGCAGGGCTCTCTATTGGCAATCTTGCCTAAGCGAGAACCTGTAGCTTGAGCGAAAGACCCCTTTCGCCTGAGCGAGGGTCCTTGGCTTGAGCGAGACTAGAGCGGGACTTTGCTCCATGGCTGTTCTTTCCATGCTTTTGGTTGTTAATTTTAAGCTTGGCTTGGTATTACTCTATTTTAAGTATGAAGTATATGAATATGCATGTAAGATCTGATTGTATGGGTTGGAATGATGAGTTAACATGATTTTAGCATGAACTGAGTATGGAATGGTTGGTTATAAAAGTGACATGGAATCGGTATGAGCATGAATGTTATATTGATGAATGGAATATGTTGTTGGTATGGTTAGGACATAATTCCATGATAGTTTCATGGTGGTGCCTCATGTGGTCAGGAGGTCATTCCATGACCCCTTTTAGTGGGAGTTCATGGTGGTGCCTCATTTATATAATTTAGTAAGGATTCAAGGTAAGGATTGCATCCTAACACTCTAAAAAGTTAGTTAGTCTCACATAGAGCGTACTGACTCTAGTGGTGAGAGTAGCAGGAGGCCTGAAACACATTAAGGACTAACCTTGTGCGTGGGGGATGAAACACATGTAACAATTAGCTTGGTAGAGCAGTAAAGGCCACCACAAGTGCAAGCATCCACTGAATCTGACTAATTATATGTATCCGGATGAGTCATGTCTTGAGTCTTAGTGTATTGTGTGCATGTCATAACATGATTGATTGACATATGCATTTTGGATTATGAAATGTAACTGCATGATAAACCATTTTCTACTCTCGCTTACCCTTTTGTTTATTGTATGTTCAGTGTGTGTGGTTTCCTCTTTTTGCTATGATCATCAATTTATTGATGTGAGCATATGCGATAAATCCTCGTGATCAATAGGGAAATGATGATTTTGTTGCTTAGCCTCTCTGGGATGGTCTCTGTTTTCTTCGAGCTTTCTTTATGGCTATGGCCCGTGTATTGTCTTACCGTTTAGTATTAATTTTGTCGATCCTAGTGTTTTGTTTTGTATTGGCATTGTGAAGTGCCTTGGATATATGGTACGGAGTAGTGTTTATACTTCAAGACCTTGTCTCTTATATTATTTGTGTGCCATGTCATTTAATTAAACTAATTATTTAAATGGGGTGTTACAATAGTTATGTATTTAATAATAAATTTATTCAAATAAAGTTGGATTAAAAATATTTGCTGTTATAGATTAAAACTAATTGATATGTTACTTGATATTTATTATTATACTAATAAAAATAATTTTTATTAATATTTAACGATTTAAGTACGAAATAAATTTAAAATTGAAAATATAGTTAATAATTTTAATAAATGAAGTAATAAAATAAATTGTAATAATAGTTTTAAATATATTTTATAAAAGAATACAATAACATTGAAAATAATAGGTATTTATTTCAAATAATAATTCCATTCAAATAAAATTGGATTAAAACTAATTTATATATTACTAGTTATTAAATATACCAAAATTAATCATTTCCTTCATAATTAATAATTTAAGGAGGTAATAAAATAAAAGATCATAAATATTTAAATTTACAACCAAAAAATAATAATTAAGTAATAAAGCAAATTCAAATAATAATTTTAATTTTAATTTAAAAAAATGTAAAAATATTTGAAATAATAGGTGGTTTTTTAATAATAATTTCATTTAAGTAAAACTATATTAAAACTAAATTTTTATTATAAATTAAAAGTAATGTATATTTTACTATTAATTACATCAATAATAATAATTTTAATTCTACAAGAAATTTGCAATAAATTAAAAGTAAAAGATGATAGAAGTTGCATCTCATTATCTAATTTCATTTTTTCCCACACTTTGATTAAAATATATTTTACAAGTTAAATTTCTAAATCTTCTTCATCCTTCTTAAAAATTTTATGGTCTTCTCTCTCCTCTTAACCCTACAACATATTTCTCTTTTATCTATGCATAAAAGTGTGTTGCTCTTCCCCAACAAAGTTATTTCTAACACGCGTAACAGGGCAAAATGTTTCTATAATGGTGTTAATCATTTTTTTCAAAGCCAAGGTAAAAGAACTACTGCATCATGGTCTTTATTTCTTCTTTACCTTTCAAGGAATATAATATTCTTTTTGACAATGGTTCTTCAAAATGTTATCTTATTTTATTATAGGGTATCAATTTATTATGTAGTCAATTACTTTCGTTTCGCAGGTTAAAAATGTTATTGAATATGTGAATATTAATCGGCCCTTAGACGTATGGGAATGAAAAATTAACAGTTTCAAGTAAAAAAAATGGTTGCATCATGGTGTCTATTTCTTCTTCCACTTTTAAGGAAAACTACGGGAATGAAAAATTAACAGTTTCAGGTAAAAAAAAAATTGTTTCATGTAACATCCCATTTAATTAAGTACGTGAAATTAAAGGAAGCGTTACAAGAAAGATAACATAAAGGCGCGATCTGGGAGTCTTAAACTCAACTCCATACAATCCATGACACACCACGATGCCCAAGAAAAAACTAGAAGAAAAGATAACCAAAGTACATAAATCTAAGGATGAACAATTGCGTAGGTCGCAGCCCTAGATAAACTCATACGGAAATATAAACTAGTCCACGCGGACTATGCAGCGGAATCTCCACCCCCTGTTGCCTACGGGTGTTCCTCGCATCTGCTCACACCAACAAATTGATGATCATCGCAAAAGAGAGTACCACACAGCAGATCACACAACAAAGAAAGTAGGGTAAGCTAGAGCACAAGAGAGTTCATCCATTAAATCAGATATAATTCCACAATACCATACATTCAAATCAACCAAGCATGTTATGACTGTTCAGGCAATACACTACGACACGACTCAACTCATCCGGATACATATAACCATGGTCGGATTCAGCGGACGCTTGCACTTGTGGTGGATACCTTTGCTCACCCCCGAGCTATGTGTTACAAGTGTTACAATGAATCAATTTTCCCTCACCACAAGGTTAGCCCTTAATGAATTTCAGGCCTCCTGCTACTCTCACCACAGGAGTCAGTCCGCTCTAAGTGAGACTAACTGACCCCTTAGAGTGTCAGGATGTAATCCTTACCTTGAATCCTTACCTAGTTATACAGATGGGGCACCACCATGGGCACCCATTAACAAGGGCCATGGAATTACGTCCCGACCACTGAAGCGCGACCCTGAAAGTCTCACCTATAGACTTCAAGGAATTATGCACTGACACAGATCAACCATGTTCACACAGCCAAAGAATATTCATCATGCATAGATATACATTAATCGTACCAACCTTTAAAGCCAACGCCTTTCATGTTCCAGGCCCAACCCATTTCAACTCATCATAAACCATCCACGCATAAAGGATTTCCAACTCATCTCATTGTCATGCCTCTTTGATACCAACCATTTCATTAAAATATCATGCTAAACTCATATCAACCCATTATTCACAATTCATGACTTGCACCACTCATTCATACTCATTCATCTCACACTTTCAGCATAATACTTAAAGCCAAGCAAACATTTTCCATACAAAGCCAATAAAGCAATTTCACCTCGCCCTGCCTCGTCCAGCACCTCGCTCAAGCTGAAGGGTTTCGCTCAGGCGAGACGTGCTCGCTCAAGCGAGCCCCCTTCGCCTAGGCGAGGGCTCGAAAAACATCAGGAACTCAACGCGGGATCTCGCTTAGGCGAGACCCCTCTCGCTTGGGCTAGATGTTCGCTCGCTCAAAAAAATGAGCGAGTCGCTTGGGCGACCTTCCGCGTAAAAAGGTTTGGGCGAGTCCCTGTCTATGTCTATCTCGCCTGGGCGAGATTAGCAGTTCTCGCTACTGTTTTCCTGCAACAGTCACCCACGCGAGTCCAAACCACGAATATTCATACATTAATTAAACATTAATTTTGTTAGATGAAGTAACTCAAGTCAAACTTTTAATAAAGACAATTTGTAATTACTGTTTCAACTTTTTGAACAACTTTTTAGATTATAAATATTTTGTTCATTATTCAATCACATAGGTAATATTGTATGATCATTTTATATTTTAAATAAATAAGATAATTTAAATAATTTAAAATCACTTACACATATATTTATTAAATGTAATGTTACCTAAAATATATAAATTTCTAAATTTGCAAACCATAAAAGTTATCATTTTTAAATTTTGATATCAATGTCAAAATCAAAATAAGAATCATATACAAAATCAAAATTATATTGAATTTAAATATGCAAATATATACGACATTTACACATATAAATCCAAATTTATAAGTTTATAATTTTTACACTAAGGGTTCATTTGCTGCATAGTGAATTGGTAATATTTTTCATATATTCACACCATATTATTATAAATAAATATATTAAAAACAAGAAATCTTACAATATTTCATTTCAACTTTCTAAAATGATGTTCTAATGCATTGTAAAGTGTTTTTTAAAAATAAAATTGAAAATTAGTTCATTTGAAAACGAAGATGTTCTCTGGTTTTTTTAGTTTAGAGAGTGATAAATCTCTTTTAATATATAAAATAATAAAGTTTCGATTTAAAATTTGAAATCTATGAGAAAAGTTTGTATTTAAGATATAAGCAAATCTAGAGATGAAAAATTAAAAAAAGAGCTTTGATGGTTGTTAATAATATAATAATATGTTATAATTCATAATAATATTCAACGATATCATAATAACATATTAGTACTAATATAGTAATAATAGTAATACTAATTAAAATATGATTTAAAATAATAAATAAATAATTGAATAATGACATTATTACTAAGCTAAAAATAAACAATTATTGTATTTAATGCACTTGTATTTTCAACTAAAATCAATTATTAAGCTATTTATACTATTTATAATTTGTTATTTCAAAACAAAATTTATAAATAAAATTATGTTTTTCGTTTCCTAGTCTTCATGTTCATTATTGGTCATCTTTTTAAATAGGTTCTTTTTTACTACTCTTGCTCGTCCTAAGCTTTTGGAAGTTTGCGCAAAGGGTGATATGGTAAATTGTTTTATTACTTTTTCAAAGTTGTTGGTCGACTTTTGAAATTTTAATTCACCAAAAATTAAATATTTTTTCATGTTTTTGAACAATTGTCACATATTTTTCACCGTCCAGAAAAACTTAAACATTAATTTAAAAAATAATTTTGACAAAACATCGTTTACAAGAAAAAACATTGGTGACAAAATATTTATCAGAGAATGGATTTAGTTACTTCTGATTCATGTTTGCCGTTTAAATTTCAAAGAAGAAAATTTTTAATATAACTATGCTTTGCATTGACAATCAACAACAGTCAAGGTTAGTATCCTTCTAGAGTTAGACTTTATCTTTCACGTACAGTATTCACACATAAACAACTATATGTTGTCATTTCTAGAGTAAAAACAAAGAAATCATTCAAAATACTTATTTTAGATGAAGATGAAAACGTGACCAACACAACTAAAAATGTTGTCTATAAAGAAAATTTCGAAAGTCTTTAACAAAGACGAAACTATAGGTATATGTCACTCCTTATTTATCAGTCTTTTTCAAACTTTTTTCATTGTTCAATGATATATCCATTATCTAAAATTAACTACAATGATCATAAATGTAGATCTTACTAATGATGTTGATTCTCTTATTCGAATTACACATTACGAATAATGAACTTCAATTTCATTACAAATGATGATATACAAAGTTTATCATATATTTTTGAAGAGTTATTTCTTTTACAATATATTTTGAATTTATTATGTACAATACATATAAATGTATAACAATCATCGATAATTACTTTTAATATTTTTATTATTAGTTACTTTATTTTTTTAATAATGTTTAAAACTTAGATTAATTTAAAACCAATGAAAATGTATTAAAATAAAACTCATGTGTTACACGGGTAGAAAGACTAGTAATTACTACAAAACGTTCAACACCCCTAACTTGGCTTCCTTCCTCAAGTTTTCACAATTCGAGTGTTGTTTTGGTTCCACAACAAGTTCCCTTTTTGCCTCCACTCTACCACACGTACTAGCTTTCCTTCTCACTCAATTAGCACAATTGATGCCAAAACGAAATTTGGCAAAAAGAAAGTTATAGGCCAAGGTTCAAACACATACCCATCCAATCTCAAAGCAAGTGCATAACCAATTCAACCAATACATGTTTCGTGATAATTCCTATAAATCTATGATTATATTAACACTCGTCGTGATCAAGCATGTCATTATTAAAATAATAATCAATCAAATATCACACAAATGGCATACATAAGACTCAAACCACAGTCTTCCCAACACAATAAAGTACTCAACCATTTAAGCTAATACTAATCCATATCATATAAGTCAGCATTAAATGGCATAAAGGCTCTCACTACCCACATTTATTAATTATTTATTTATTTAATTAATTAAATTTCTCTACTCTTACAATGTGCAACGACGACTGGCAGTGCGACAAGTTCGAAGGAGATAGGGGTGCAAGGGTTGGTTGTTGTGATATGTCTCAATTTGAAATCGATATCAGAAAGGGTAAGAGACTGGCGCCAATGATGCTTGGACCCGAGAGGGGTTACCTACAGAAGAGACTCTGATGCTCAAGTCAGCAAAAAACTCTCAGAAAGTCAAATCTCGTAATTAAGTGAATAATGAATGCGTACCTTTAATTGCTGAGGTCCATACATATTTATAGATTATTAATTATGTCTAGCCACGTCATGGGCTGGGCCCTTGTTTAGGCCGTAAGTGGGCCTATATCTTAGGCCAGGCCCCTTAGTTCGATTATCGTAAGCCCTTAGGGGCCTTCCTGGTAGTGCTCTGAATTTGTCAAGTTCTTGCTCAGTTTTCCTAAGTTAGCGACGTAGGCCGGTTACCCTTTAGCGGCTTAGGCTGGGTATTGTTACTCGTTCATACATGGTGATTATTTGCGTCTTTGGGGGCTATGTAGATGGGTTTTATGGCTATAATCAAGCTAAGCTGGGTAGGTGTGGTACAAATAACAAATATCAAATATTAAATAATCATATAATGAAGTAAAAAAATAATAAAAAAATAGATTACAAAACCATTTCTATATGTATATTGTTCATGTGGAGAACAAATAAGATATGTTAGACACAAGCGTTACCTTACCTCAATCCGCAATCTCCTCAGTAGGCTTCCTCCCGGCTGCCATATGCCATCTATGGGTATCTTAGTTTGGCATACGTATGGTGATTATTTGCGTCCTTGGCAGCTTTGTGGACGAGTCTTATGGCTATAGTCGGGCTAAGCTGCCTAGGTGTAGTACATATATGTTTGCAAGAGGTTTGTTGGGAAAGACGCAATAAGAAATATATAATTATAAATGTAAAATAAATCCAATATTATTAAAGAAATGAAAAATGAAATAATTACATTCAATCTGATGATTAAATAATATACAAAAGGTAAAATTAATTATAATTAATTACCTTCAATGATAATAACAACTCACATGAAGAGTATGAACAAATGTGAGATTCGTCAAAAAAGAAAAAGAACACAACAAAAAAGAAGAAGAAGAAATAAACAATAACAACAATCAAAAAATGAATAAAAAGACCAGAAATCGTAGTGAAGAGAGACACAAAAATTTAAAAACAATGATTGAAGAATGACAAAAAAAATGTTCAGTTAGAAAGAAGAAAAGAACTAAGAATTGAGTAAAAATAAAAACTTTGATAGGAAAACAAAAAAATGAAGTTTTGTGCTTGAGAGACATGAATCTATTCGGTCCAAAAGAAGAAAATGACCAAGAGTTGGGTAAAAATTGAAACTTTGATAAGAAAACAAAAAAAAATGGTAAAATACATACCATTGTGGAAATCATGTTGCAAGTTTTGTGTTTGAGGCCTTCAAGAGCTCTTAAATCTTTGAATTTGTCCACCATTTCTTTCATCTAAACAAAACCAAAGTTTAAGAAAGAAAAAAACATGAATATGGTGTTATACATGGTGTTTATGAATCTCACAGGAAAACATTCATCCAACAAAGAAAAATTCCAAAGAAAATTTAGTTAAATATGGTAGAAGAACAAAAAATTGCAGAGACGAAAAAAAGTTGTTACCTTTTTCATGGTGTTCTTCACGATCCTCATGAATCTAAGAGCAAAACATCCATCCAATAGAGAAAAACTACAAAGAAAAATAGTTAAAAATGGTAGAAGAACAAACAATTGCAGAGAAGGAAAAAAGTTGTTACCTTTTTTGTATTCTTCACAATGCTCATGAATTTGAGAGCAAAACATTCCAGCAGAACTACAAAGAAAAATAGTTAAATATGATAGAAGAACAAAAAATCGTGGAGAAGAAAAAAAGTTGTAACCTTTTTTTGTGTTCTTCATGGTGCTCATGAATTTGAGAGCAAAACATTAGAAAAACTACATAGAAAAATAGTTAAATATGGTAGAAGAACAAATAATCGTAGAGAAGGAAAAAAGTTATTACCTTTTTTGTGTTCTTCATAGTACTCATGAATCTGATAGCAAAACATTCGTCCAACATAGAAAAACTACAAAGAAAAATAGTCAAATATGGTAGAAGAAACAAAAAATTGCAGAGAAGAAAAAAAGTTGTTACCTTTTTCGTGTTCTTCACGATGCTCATGAATCTGAGAGCAAAACATCCATCTAATAGAGAAAAACTACAAAATCATAGAGAAGAAAAAAAGTTGTTGCCTTTCTTGTGATCTTCACGGTGCTCATGAATCTGAGAGCAACACATTCATCCAACGTTGAAAAACTACAAAGAAAAATAGTTAAATATAGTAGAAGAACAAAAAATCGTAGAGAAGAAAAAAGTTGTTACCGTTTTTGTGTTCTTCATGGTGCTCAAGAATCTCAGAGCCAAACATTGAGAAAAACAACAAAGAAAAATAGTTAATTATGGTAGAAGAACAAAAAGTTGTTACATTTTTTTTGTTTTTCACGGTGCTCATGAATCTAAGAGCAAAACATCCATCCAACACAAAGAAACTACAAAAAAATAGTTAAATATGGTAGAAAAACAAAAAATCATAGAGAAGAAAAAAAGTTGTTACCTTTTTTGTGTTCTTCACTATGGTCATGAATCTTAGAGCAAACCATCCATCCAATTGAGGGAAATTACAAAAAAAGTTAAATATGGTAGAAGAACAAAAAATCACAAAGAAGAAACAAAGTTGTTACCTTTTTCGTGTTCTTCACAGTGATCATGAATCCGAGAGCAAAACATCCATCTAACAGAGAAAAACTACAAAGAAAAATAGTTAAATATAGTAAAAGAACAAAAAATCGCAAAGAAGAAAAAAGTTGTTACCTTTCTTGTGTTCTTCACGGTGCTCATGAATCTGAGAGCAAAACATTCATCCAACACACAAAAAGTAGGTTAATATGGTAGAAGAACACAAAAATCGGAGAGAAGAATAAAAGCTTAACACAAAATCAGAGAGAAGAACAAAAGCTTAACACAAAATCAAAGAGAAGAACAAAATCAATGTAAGAGAGATAGAGAACAGAGAGTGATGGAGTAAGAGAGAAGAAGAAAAGTTTGAGAGGCTGAGAGGAAGAGAGAGATGAGACTGAGAGAAGAAAAAGAAAGCTAAGATGAAGAGTAAAATGAGGTTGAGATGGAAACAGAGAGAGAGAGGTCAGAGCCATTTTGAACGGTTTGGTTGACAAAATAATAAAATATTGAAAACCTTTCGATTGTTAGGTTCTCAATTGTATATTAGATTAGATAATATTTACATGAATTGCATGAACTGTATGAATTTTCTACTTTTCTGTTTTTCATCCTATTCTGGTTTTCTTGAAATTTTCCAGAAATCGCCTGGTGGCGTTGAAGGCCCGTCAGGCAACGCATGCTATTATATGAACGTTTTTGGGTTACTGCCAAAAACTGCCTGGCGGCACGAACTGCCCGCCAAGCGACTCAACCTATGGCACATAGTTTCTGGGTCTTTCGCATGATCCGTCTAACAACGATGAACACCAGCCAATCGGGGGGAAATAAGCCCACCAGCTAAAAAGTTGTTGTTTTTTGTGATTTTAGGTGATTCTAATCGGGGGGAAATAAGATATGGGTATATTCTAAGGTTTGGAAAGAATTGGAATGTTGCATCTAGGATTAATGGATGGAGGAATTACCCTAAGGAAACTGTAATTACATAATTAAACTATTATTAGACCTCATTGGCAGCCTGATTGACGGTTGGATCATGGGAATATTCAAAGAGATGGATTTTTTGGGTTTTTGAGGTCTTTGTAGGTGTTAGAATTTATGGGAATTTCCCAAAATACTATGCATCGCCTAATGGTACTCGTTGAGTTGATAGGCGCTAGCATAGAATAAGAAACCTGCGTGGTTGTGAGTTGCAATGAGGGTCTGAGATTCTTGGACATCAAATTAATATTGAATGTGGAATTGAGAAATTGTGTGGACAGAGGTCTAGGGTGATATATATATATATATATATATATATATATATATATATATATATATATATATATATATATATATAAAATGAGAGTATTAATTAATTTGAGGGTTAATGGAGAGTTGGAAGAATCATGATAATAATAATAATAATAGTGCAATAGGGAGTCTTATTAAACTAAAGTATTGTTGGATTAAGAGTTATAGTACAATTAGGAGTTGGAGGTACTACGTGAAGATCCATTAGTTGGATATGAGATATATGTTTATTCTATGATTAGGTCCCTAGGTAGGGAAGACTCCAAATAGAAATGATATAATGGTATTATGCATGATTAGGCAGTGGTGTGGTGAAAGTGAACAGGGATCCTAGAGTGTGGTTAAATACATGACTTAAAGAGTCCATAGATATAAAACTAAGGTGTAAATATTGAATAAATGCAGAATGGTGGAACCATGACATATGAGTAAAGATCATGATGGGATTACCTAAAATTAGATAGTTAAGTGGGAGTGCAATGATTGAAGAAGGTGCTAAAGGGTTCTGTAGTGTCTAAACTAGTATTGTGCGAGTATTGGTATGGCGCCTATCGGTGAGATTTGACCCGCCAAGCGATAGCTACAATTCCAAGGGGTTGTTGTGATGCGTGGCACCTGGCAGTGAGGATTGCCCCGCCAAGCGATACCTGTAGAGGTAATGTGTGGTAAGGCGTTTGGCACTTAGCGACATATGTGTCCTGCAAAGCGGTCTGGAACTGAGTTTCGCCTGGCGGCTCTACAGCAACGCCAGGCGATAATGCAGAGGCAACATACTTATTTGCTTTGGATGTGTGTGGTCTACAAGACTTTGGTGATACCTAAAGGTATACTTGTTGGAGTGTTCCTTGAGTTATGGCTCAGAACAATATCCCTTGAGTTATGGCTCAGAACAATATCCCTTGAGTTATGGCTCGGGATCGAGGATGAATACGAGGAATCCTTGATTTTTGGCTCAGATTGGCGAGTGTTACTGGTGTGAGTCTATGAGTTGTGGCTCGTACGGATGGGTCCAGAAAGATTACCCTCCTCGATATTTAGCCGATGAGTTTGATAGTGTTAGGACATTATGAACTATGCTTCGTATTGGGAACTCCACTTGGCGTGTGCACATATTTGAATATATATATATATATATATATATATATATATATATATATATATATATATATATATATATATATTTAT
>Ga0214545_1003773_pt1 | contig 28723 bp, 12 predicted proteins | sample CNSS4metaG_FD_160064 | JGI IMG/M metagenome (GOLD analysis project Ga0214545, IMG submission 160064) | Root nodule microbial communities from cowpea collected in UCLA plant growth center, Los Angeles, California, USA - CNSS4 | ecosystem: Host-associated > Plants > Roots > Nodule | place: USA... | reverse complement strand
TATTTAGTGTTTTTTTTGTTTTTTTTTTTTTGTTTTTTTTTTTTTTCACTTTCCTCTCGTTTTGTTTGGTTTTCAGAAAAAAAAAAGAGGTTTTTGATGAAATGGAATGTGTTGGTGTTTTTCGTTTTGGGTTGCTGAGAATTCTCAGTGGATGATGAGAAGCAGCAGCCAAGGGACAAAAATCGTTCTTTTTTCATTTATGGTAACTTTACCGCCAGAACAAGTTTTTGATGTGGAAAATCAAGTTTTTTTACCATACCCAGATGAGATAAGCGTGTAATTTATGGGTGTAAACGTTTTTAATTTGTTTCTGCTTTATCAGGAAGATATTGCATTGGATCTGTTAATTCTGCGATAATGTATGAAATTTCCCTATTTTCTCAATTTTTTTATGTGAATTGACCGAAAATTTGGGTGCAGGAATTCCGATGGGGCGATTCTCCGGTCGTCGGTTGGCGAGACCAGGAAATCAGCGTCGCCGGAGAAGGAGGACCGGTACTACACGACGAGGGGTTCGGCAGAGGAGAGCGGAAAAGTCGCCGGCGACGGTAACAACGGCGAGGAACGAGCTCTAGTGTGGCCCAAGCTTTACATCACTCTTTCAAGCAAGGAGAAAGAGGAAGATTTTCTGGCCATGAAGGGTTGCAAGCTTCCTCAGCGACCCAAAAAGAGGGCGAAACTCATCCAAAGAAGCTTACTTGTAAGTTTTTCTCTCTGAAGAAGCAAAAGGGTATTTTTTTTTTTGAGGGGGAAAAAAGGGAAAATTGTGGTGGGTGTTTTGGTTGGGTTGATCTTCATTCTCACCACCTTATCTTGTGTTTCTTACTGCTGGTCTTGGGTTACAGTTGGTGAGCCCTGGGGCGTGGTTGACTGATATGTGCCAAGAGAGATATGAAGTCAGGGAGAAGAAAAGTAACAAGAAGGTAAGTGGTTGGTTGGTGGTTGTGCCATTTTGTGTTGTGGGGTTGTTACTTTTTACCCTATTTTTCGTGACTGGATCTGAATCTGAATTCTGAGATTTGTTCATGTTCTCTCTTTTGATGCAGAGACCAAGAGGGTTGAAGGCCATGGGAAGCATGGAGAGTGATTCTGAATGATGGTGGAAGAACTAGAGGGGGAAGGAAGAAGAAAAAAGCCTTTTAAGCACTGAATGTTTTGGAGATGGTGTTCCATTGAAGAAGAAGATGATGCAGATGATGATTCAAGTTTTTTTATATTTGTGTGGCATGTATGTTGCCCCCTCCTCATGTTTTTCTTTTTGTAAACGAGTAAGATCCGATCCGATCCATTTCAATTAATTAAGAAAATTATTTTTCTCACCTTCTATCTTTCTTCATCTCTCTCTCTCCTTGATCCGAATCTTCTGATGTCTGCACTCCTTAAGCAACCTCTTCACAGTGTTTTTTTTTTCTCGTACTTTTGTGAGAAACATCGATGAAAGTGGTTAGCTTGGAGTTTGGATGATCTTGTGGCAAAGCCGTTTATGATTTATGCATACGATGCTGTGCCCCACAGTTTTAGTTTGCCGACATAACCCTAGGATGATGTACCTTGGGATGTTGTTGTTGTGAATGATTTAGTTTTTGACCGTCAGAACCTCGAAAGTTATAAAAAGATAGATAGGATAACTAATAAGGAAAGGAAATACTTGAAGGGTTTTAAGCCTTAGGCATATCCATCATTGGGCATGGTAGCATGATGCCAAATTAAGCATCATCTACTTGTAGCAGTGTACCACCACGGTATCTCACTCATTCTCTTGTGCCTATCTTAACACTGGTGCAATTTTTCATTTTCATCGATTATCTCTTTAATTTGGAAACTCTTCCATCTCATTTCAATACACAAAATCTAATTGGGTCTATTGCTGAACCTGCTCAAGCCTATGTATGAAGTGGATGTGTGTGTGACAGAAATTTCCATGATCCCTCAAATCAAAACCCTCTTGTGGGATTCACAAAGTGAGGTAGTTGTAACACGTGAAGCATTTTATTTACACTTTCTACTATTTATCTGATGAATTAGCAGAAAAAGAATAAGAAACAAAGGGTGCCAGAAATTGATCGATGAAAGAAAGAAGGAAACAAAGGGCAGCAAATGTTTTCCCTTTTGGTATTTGGTCGGCTTTTGTTTTCAGCTACAATGGGACAAGAAATCTGTCACCAAGTTCTTCCCTAGATATGAAACTTGGATAAATTGTAGGTTATCTCTTGTCACTTGCCAAGAAAAATTGACCTTTTGTCATTCAAAAGAAAATAGTGAATATAAAAGATTATAGTAAGAGTAAAACACTTGCTAAAATATCAAATTTTGACTTGTTAACACCGAAGACAGCTTGCAAAAACGTGCATCTTTGCAGCTTTGAAGGTACCATTTTCCATTTGCTTGCTTTTAAAAGAGACGCTGTGTAAAAAGGACTTTGTTTCAGCTCACTGTGCTTTCGTCGTGCGCACTTGTCAAACATCTCTCCCCGTTTCTTATTTATAGGACAATTTAACTATCTTTAATCATAAAATAATATTTATGTATCAGATCATTTTACTTTAAAATGTTTAAACATGCGCATTCCTTTAACGTCTTATCATTTTGTCGAAAGATCATTTGGTAGAGTCTACGATTTTAAAAATGTTTCCTTTAAACATAACATCAAATAATTGTTATATGCAATGATATATTTTTTTTTCAAACAATAATATATACTGTCTGAAAGGACGAGACTTAAATTAACGTTGTGTTTGAAGTTACCTTCGAGAATACATATTTTAAAACAAAATTTGTTAATAGTATGTTCAATTACTGTTTTTCACACTTGTAACAGACGATTCACACTTTCTAGGAGATTTCTACAAACATGTTATGTATTTTGTAAGTTCACACCAGTAAAACGGTTTTCAAAACACCTGTTCTTTAAATCAGACAAAGATTTCTCGTAAGCCTTGATTGAGCTGATTATATTCCAAAACATGACTGATTATTATATCATCAATACTTTATGATTATATATATATGTATGTTTTTTTTTTCAATTTCTAATCATTTTCACTCTTTTTCTCATAATTCAGACAATCTTAACTTTCATTGCTTTTTCCTTTTGTTCTTTGTCTTGTCCAGTTCAAACAAAATATTAATCAATTGTAACAAGTTGTAGAATCCATTAGGTGTAACCACTCAAACTTCCCAACAGTACTTTCTCTATAAGCAACAGCAGTAGCTACGTCTAAAAAGAGGGCTAAGTCCTTGGCCGTTTAGCAAACTTGATAGACATAACATTCTCTCAGCAAGAGCCACTGTGTTCCCATTATGTCAAAGAACATAAATCATCACCGCAGACAAACAGATGTGACTTCACTGTACTTTCTCTCATAACACAAATGTAGTTAGTTTCCAAGAGTTCATTTCCTTTGAACTTCTGATTAGATCAAGTGCTCACAAATTCAAAGAAAGTTTGGGTGATGCTCACAATTTTCTGATGCATGTACCAAAAAGTAAATAATTACTCTTGTTTCTCAAAAGGGTTCATTCATAACAATAGTACATCTGGAAGAAATTCACATAAAATCACTTATGTATATTAAAGGGTTTGTTTCTTTGAGAAACATCACACAATCTGAATTTTGAAGTGCTTTTCCTCGTGAAAAAAAAAAAAATAGTGTATATACAAGAAATAAAGAAAGTCAACCATTTCCTTTGTCGTCTTCTTTTATGGAAAATATAAATGCATTTCCTTTTTCGATGTGTATATTTTTCTTCTTTCCAAGAGGGATATCTGGTAAGTGCTGCAGCATTTCAAACAGAAAGGGATGAGAACAGAAAGCACCTTTCATAATACCCCATTTTTTAAGAGTCTTCACTACTTTTTTTGCATTTTGGCAGGCTTTATTACAGTTCAATTCATACCAGAAAACGTTTCTTTGACCACAAAACCAAGAAACTCAATTAGGGATCACCAAAGGCATGAATTGAAAGTTGGTAAGTAGCAGACAAAAAAATTAGCAGTAAGTATGCATGTATTTATCTGGCATTGGGATATATAGTAGCAAGGCACGGTGAACTAATCTCTGAAAAAAATTACAAATCTAGGAGTGTGAAGCACAGATTGAATTGAAGGATTAAATGAATTTTGGATGAGCACCTCTTCATCATTGATCTGTGGAGTCATCATTCAGCTTTTGGCCCGGCAGCTTGAAGCATCTCAACAATGAGAGTCTTCACATCCCTAAAAGAAAAAAACAATATAGTAATCATTTCTCTGCAGAAAGGTTTTTTTATTTCCTGATTTCTTATCAGAAACCCATATCGGCATGATTAATACCATCCCAAAAGGATGATAATAGTTAGAAAAGTAGAATTTGTCTGATTGGAAGCAGCAAGTTAATTGATTAACTCAACAACAGTAAAGCCTAGGCTAACACAGTAATGCTCCCATTTTCATCAAAGTTCAGATGAACATAGAATTTCATAAGTAAACTAGAAAACAGATGAGCATATTTGATCTCTTGAAGGCAGACATGTCACATGTCATTTTATGCAGAAGATGAGTTCATATAAATATCATGTCTCACTTTCTATCTTCTGCGCGTCGAGGGAAAGGAACACGAAGCTTGAAAGTATCACCCTGATAACCAGCCTGCAAAAAAGTTGATTCTTCCAATATATAAGGTACAGATTCAAACTCGAACAAAATTAAAACACAGTTGGTGACAAAAGATTATTATTGAAAGGACCAACTTGTAGAAGACTTCATTTCCCAAATTTATAAGAAAATTTTAAATTATTTTATAAATAGCTCCTAATGGAATGGTAAATAATGTCAATAACTAATGAAGGCAGTACCTTAACATTGAAACCAAGACTATCCATATCTAAAAGGTATGCAAAGTCCACCTGCAGTTGATGATAATCAATTCAGTTAAATTAAGGCTGAACATGTATTGTTTACAGAACATATTGTCTTATGTTATAGACCATAGATTCTTATGCCTGACCATATGGAACCCCATGAAATACTACTCTCACATCACACACTAACATATCATATTGCACACTGGTTTAACAAAGTAATTTTACACTATATTAGCAATTGAACGAAAGAGCCTCTTTTATTATCTACATTGTATACTGTAGAATGGTCAAGATGTCATACTGGAACTGAGGTCCAATGCTGCACAATCACTTTGTTATCGTCAGCATGATCTTTGTTCATATGAGACTGTTAAAAACACAACTTATATTAGAACAAAAAATGACTGACTTCTGAAAGTCATTGCAGATGTGTAACATGATGATCAGTCAGAGATCAGTACCGCCACTGGCTTGGAAAATTGAGCTATGGGGTCAACTTTTGCAGATTGATACTCATCTCCAGTAAACTCTGAAAATCAAATAAAAAAAGCATGACATAAGGATTATATAGAGAACGCGTGAAATTCAATTATAATCCAGAGAAAGCACTCAATTTTGATGCCATTGGCATTATGATCAACAACAGTTATGTAGATATTAAAGAAACAAAATTTACCACAGAATGCAAACCAGTACACTTTTACATTTGAAGAAACCTACTAGAAAGACATGGTTTGTGTCATCCCATATGATGCAAAGAATGCATCATCATCAAGAGAGAGAAAAAAAACTCATCCGAGAAAAAGTCTCTAAAGTGAGAAAATAAGGATGAAACCACTCTTAGTCTCAGTAGGGTAAGATCACAAAACGATTTAAATTAAACAATGAATATTACACACTTTAAAGATCGTGTTAGAAGAGCTTTCTCAACATCATGATTTCCAAACATCCACAAATCTAACAATTAAAGCTCATCCTATTGCCTGCCAACTGCTCTTACCTTTAAGGCTTCAACAACAATGAATAATCAATCATTCAACCATCCCCTCTTCTACCCTATCCTCCAGCATAAACTAACTCCCTTCAAATAACACTTTAACTGCCTAGCATATCTAATATAATTAACCTCCATTATTCTGACAACTAACTATTATGTATTATTCTAATAAACTGCTTTCAACTTTACTAAGATGACAAGCAGTTTACACAATTATCTACCACTATATCCTTTAGTTTTAAGAAAATTAAATAGTTAAAAGTTTACTTATATGAAAACTTAATTCGCCCTTCCTTTCCCCCTCCAAACTCATTCATCCAAACATTATTAAAGGAACCTTGCAATATAGCATTAACAGCAAATGAAACCAACAAGAATGATATGGTTAACAAACCTCCTGATCCTAACAAAGCTGTGGCAACGCCTGACACAAATCGTACAACTTTTGGTTCAATGCGCAAGAATTTGAAGTCTCCAAAGTCAACCTTCAATATTGGAATGTTTTAGAATTGTTAATTCAAAAACAATAAGGAAAAGGTACAAGTTATATCAGAAGCTTTTAGAGTTAATAATTAAAAAATGATAAGAAGAAGGTAAAGATACAAGTTACAGAGGGGACAGTGAACAAATTTACCCAAAATGCATTGGGATGTCTTGCCAAATATGCAGCCCGAACAGCTTCTTTATCCTTTTCAGGTACCTGAAAAAACAACCCGCAATGCAATTAAACTGCAAAGCCTTCATATAACGTTATTGTAGTATAATAATTACATAATCCAACGTGCAACAGTGAATGGAAACGAAAACACAGAAATCATGTATAACAGGGAAATAAACAGAAGATCATAACTTACAGTGATAGCATCACCGTGTATAGTAATCACTAAATCAGTCCTATCTTCAGGATCTCTAGCCACAAGTAATGAACATTTAGGATTGGCAGTTAGGTCCTGCATAAAAGCAGTCTTTAGCAATGGAAGCAAGCTTTTAACTGGGTAGGTGTTGGTTGCAAAAGATGCTCTTATGGGTAATAATTGTTAACAAGACCACGTGTTGGTTGAGGACATGGAAAATAGGATTTCAAATTGAACTAGTGGTATTGTACAAGCCAAATTCAGCACAATGTACTGAATCGCTATATACAAACTAGTTCACAAAAAACCGCATTCAACATCAAATTTTGAAGTCAGTTCTCAACAAGAAGCAGTTTCAATCTTTAAATTATTTATATTTGTCATTTTCCAACAACAGGGAAATTTCGGAGGAAGAACAGAAAAAGGAAAAACCTTGGAATGAACTGCCAGGTCGCTCACTGCTAATATAGGATATCCATTTGCATCACATGCAAAGTCAACCATAGACCCTGATGGATAGCCATCGAACTTCTGCTTGTTAAAAATCAGAAGATTAAGTCATTTGCTAATAAACACGAAATAATTTAATGTCAAATATATGAGAAGACAAAATTCAGAAGGCAGCCAGATTTCAATTTCATTTCTCTGCCAAACTTGAATTCTGTTCATGTTAATTGGGTGTGAAAGTTTGTAGACCCCTTAGTCTTTTAATACCAATAATAACTGAATAATTGACCACGAAAGAAAGGGCAGAACTAAACTTCCAGAAAGGCAAAACGAACCTCTCTCCATTTAAAAAACTTTCAGAATTGGTAATGTTCAAAGACACTTTCAGCATTTTTCCATTTAAAGCTATCTTTTTTTACCATCAGATTTCTTAAGGAAAATAGATAAACCTTGGAGAATGTAGAGAGCATCCCGCGAACGCTACGATCAAGGACAGTTCGAATTTCCTCTAATGGTGGAAGTCTAGCAGCTTTTTCCTATCATACCAAAACAACCCCAATAAATTAACACACAACCAATCACACCCATAAATATTCATTCTATTTCAACCACTTCCAAGTTCACACGCAACAAACTGAATTGAACCGAGAACCAATGTCAAATACCTGATGTGCTTGAATCAATTGAAATACACCATCTTTGTCGATTTTAGCATCACCACGCGACGCAGCCTGATTTTTTAAACCATCAACAACACACTGTTATTACTTATTCATGCATAGTGATCATCACGTAACGAACAAAGACTCATATCAATGACATATTCAGAAACAACATGACCCAATAAAACAAAAAAAAAAAAATCCAAATTCCAACCATGCGATGCAAAGTTTAAATTTTGAAGCGTGCAAGCTAATTATGGTTGAATTGGGTGGAAGAAAAATACGAAAGAAGGAGAATAGAAAGGTACCGGAGCGGAAGATTGGGGTGAAGCGGCCATGGAAAGAGTGAGAGAGAGAGGGGAGAAAGAGAAGTTTGGTGAGGAAGGGTAGCGTGCGGGAGAGAAGAAGGGAAGGGTATTATGGCCATTTCGGTGATGAAAGGGTGAGACCCTCATCAATGGCGTCACCATGCTCTTCATGGTGCTAGTTTGTGTACCAAACTCTCCCTTACCACTAACAGTGAAATAGAACAATGCAATTCCAACTCCGACACATAACACAAGTATTTTGGTAACAAGTTTCCGACCAAATAATTTTTTTTTTAATAATTTTAAAGAATAAAAGAATATTTACATGGTTTCCATAATATATATATATATATATATATATATATATATATATATATATATATATATATATATATATATATATATTTACATGGTCGCGTATTCTATGATAAATTTATTAATTTAGTTTATTTATAATCAATTTACATGAAATATATTAGAAATTTTAAGGCTTAAACACCTTTTTCGTTGTGGATGGTAAAAAAATTAAATAAAACACAAATTGCGAAAATGGAGATTATTTTAAACATTCGATTAAAATGATGACCATTTTAAACATTCTGTCAAAATAAGAATTATCCGCAACAAACACTACGAAAATAAGGACAAAAAAGATATTTAAGTCAAATTTTAAAAACTTTTTTTTGTTGATTGGAATATACTTGAGAAAAACTTATTTTAGTTAATGTAATAATTTTTAAATCTAATCACTAGTCACGGAGATTTATTTTTGTTTTCACCCCATAGGACTATTTAAGTAAAAAAAAATTACTTAAAATATTACAACAATTATTTTCATTGGTTAACAATGATAAATCTTTTGCATGCGTATTCTGAACTCATTTTAATATATAATAAATGAATTAAAGCATGTAAATAAATAGCGTGTTTTACTTGATTTTCAAAGAAAGTAAAGTTTAATTATCACATTTAAGAAAAGTTTAAAAGGGTAAAATACTTATTTTTATGAACTTCCACCAAGATTTGTTATAAAAAAGAAATAGTGTAACTATAGTATACGGGATAAATAATATTCTTTAATTTAATATAGTCTTCATCCTATAAGTAGCCAAGTTATTATAACTCGTGACCCTTGACCTCCATTAGACAAACAGAAGAAAAAGAAGAAAGAAATAACAAAAACGAAAAAGAATGAAGCAAATAAAGGTAGAAACGAATAAGAGAAGAGAGAAAATTGCAGAAGTTATTTCTGAAAGTTCTTCTGAGACATCTTTAATCCTGTTTTGATACATTCAATGATTCACATATTACTTAAAAATTGACATTTAAATATTTTTACCTTCCGTTATTTTTAATTATGGCTCTCGAACAAACTTAGGTCAAAATCGAAATATTAACGTCCACTATAAAATTATTAAAAAATATATGAAATAACTGGATAATTAATTATCAAAAAATTTTAATTATTTGTGAAATTGTTTATTCTTTCTAATTTCTAATGATTTCTTTAACATGTAATTTTTATTTAGTGCTCCATTTTAAGAATTATGTAAATTTCCTTAATGAAAGACAAAATATGTGTTTTTTATATTAAATCTTTAGTAATATTATGATTTCTTTACAACATTTTTTAAAATTATTATTATATTAATGTTGGAGACAATACGAGTATGACTATAAGTATAACCACTAGCAGCATGAATAAGAATATTATTAATTTTTACTAGGAAGACAAGTATACTGAAACTTATACCCATCATTCTTATCTCCAACCCACCCCCATAAACTTTCCTAAAATTAAAATCTAGAAACTATTACTTTGCTTGCAAGTAATAATAATTGTTAATAATTTTAAATTAGCCATATCGTGTATTGTGGATTCATCGTCAAACCTTGTATAAATTCAGCGTCACATTGTTTTTACATTATACTTTTGTTTACTTCCATAGTTGGTACTATGCAAATATAAGGAAGAACACAAATTGTTTGAGTTGTCACGATAAACTTTAGGCTTAAATATTTTTATTTTGGTCGAGTTTATTTATAGTAATCCTTTTTTCCTGCATGTAAAGAAATATGACTAAAGTTTATTTAAAAATAAGGTTAGACTTGGTTAAAAATAATAAGGTTAGAGTTAGACTAAAATTAAAAAGAAAATTCTACATTATTTTTAAACCAACTCTAACCCTATTTTTTATATGTTGCAAAAAATCAAACATAAATCTAATAATTATATATTCCAATTATATAGCTAAAGTTGATTTAAAAATAATGAAAGAAATATGTAATAAACTTGTTCATTCTAATAAAAATTTAAGTATAATATTTATATAAAAATTAAATTTAGTTTTAATTTGGAGAGATACTGAATTGAATAAATTTAATAAAAATTGAGACTAAATAGAACAAAACTAATAAAAAAATTGGATAGAATTGAATGAGACACTGACACACAGATTTAACACGTGACATTAATACTAACTTAACACGTGACATTGACACTGTCACATAGCATGATGCTGACTTGACACTGGAAAATCTTTTTAAATTGAGAAAAAATAATAATAAATATATTGTTCACACTCTGTTAATAATTTAAACATCCTTATAAAAAAGAACCAAATAGTATTTAAGTCTAAATTTTTTATTGTATGAATAAATTTTCTGATTAATTATGAGGAACCCAATGCCAAGTTGCACCTTTGTCATTGACAAAGAAAACTCTATAAATACACAATGGCAATGTTAAGAAAATCTTAATTGTATTTGGTATCACGTGGTTGTTACAAGCTTTGTTAATGTAAATCTTAGTAATTATGCTTAAATAGATAATATTTTGATATGATTATGTTGAAATGTTAAATTGTTTATAAATATTTTGAATTATAAAAAATACAATTAATAATATGAAATCATTGACTATAATAATCAACTATATTATTAAAGAAAATCACCATTAATGAAATCATCAACTTAATCCATTTTTTTACATGTGCCTAATAGGTTGGGTATTTGGTTATTTAAAAAAAAATAGAAAAATTTCAAATAAATTCTTTTGACATCTGTCCAATTGTTTGTCTATTTGGTTATTTAACAATTTGTATAGGAATGTCTTTTTTCTCCTCAATATCAAAGCTTTCCTCATCTTCTACAATGATATTTGGGACTTTGTTGAATCCATGTTTGTATTTTTGTTCAAGGTTACATTTTTCTTTCATTATTTTTGTAAGTTGTTGTTTTCTTCAACCATTTTTTCTCATAGTTTGTTGTTTTTTAACTTTCACATTTCAAGCTTTCGTGGTTTTTCTTTGGTTGAAGTTTAGTTCATTTTTAACCAATGTTTGTTTTTTTTTTTTCATCGTGACATTTTTCTTTAGTTTTTTCCGTTCCACCTCTATTTTTATTTTTTAGTGTCCACTACATTTCTTTTACATTCCTTTGTTTTTTCATAGTCCTCTTCTATTTATTATAGAATATATATATATATATATATATATATATATATATTGATTGATTGTTAGTCTATATTTATGTGTTTGGGTAAATGTTTAGGTTACTAATGGAGTTTTTTGGTCTACAATAATGTATTTATGTATTGGGTTAAATATGTTTTTTGTTCATGCGGAAAACAAATAAGATATGTCAGACACAAGTGTTAACTTACCTCAATTCGTAATCTCCTCAGTAGGCTTTCTCTCGGCTGTTATATGTCATCTGTGGGTATCTCGGTATGGACTGGTTTGGACCCGAGAGGGGTTACTTGCGGAAGAGACTCTGACGCTCAAATCAGCAAAAAGCTCTTAGAAAGTCAAATCTCGTAATTAAGGGAGTAAAATTGTTGGAGTCCATACATATTTATAGATTATTAATTATGTCTAGCCATGTCATAGGCTGAGCCCTTGTTTGGGCCGTAGGTGAGCCTGGGTTTTAGGCCAGGACCCTTAGTTCGATTATCGTGGGCCCTTAGGGGCCTTGCTGGTAGTGCTCTGAATTTGTCAAGTTCTTGCTTAGTTATTCTAAGTTAGCGGCTTAGGCCGATTACCCTTTAGCAGCTTAGGCCGGGTATTGTTACTCGTTCATACATGATGATTATTTGCGTCTTTGGGGGCTATATAGACGAGTTTTACGACTATAATCAAGCTAAGCCGGCTAGGTGTGGTACTACGAATACCTTATGCAAATTTTATCTTAGCCCAAGTAAGAATGATAACAAAATATTCTTCTTCTTCATTTCTCTTCTAGTTACTAACAAAGTTTTCATAATAAGAATCCTACAAATTGGAAGAAATAACAACATCAATGCATGATGATTAGGTAAAAAAATAATATTAATAAATTTTTAGAGTTAAATAACACAATGCACATATTATTAACTGACCTCAAGTCCTTCAGCTCACAATGAACATTATTGTTCTTCAACTTAATCTTGACATTGTATGCAACATCAATTACATCTAAAAGCCAAAAGAAATATTTAAAATAAATAGAGGTAAGAATTCAAAAAAGACAAAAAATAAAAGTTGAAGTCAATGTATCTACCAATCAACAAATCAATAGAGTAATTCCCTTTAATAATCTCTTTTATACTTTTTATGTTGAACACCTTAATAGGCACACTTGTAATCAATTGTTGTCGTACAAAGGTGGCTCATATGAACAATAACTTAAAAGGGTGCTCACGTACTCTAAATTGAGCTTTGCTTTTTAAGATCTTGAAATTATGCATTATATAAATTTTCCCCTCTATGAGCTTCTCCTCTCAAACACCAATATCTTCTTTCTTAGCCATTACAAGTATGACATCACCCTAAACATCAAAACATATATAATTAAGAATCATAGTATGTAATATCGTCATATAAAAAGAAAAAGGCTTTGACAAAGTAATTTACCTTTTGATCCATAAGTATCATCTTCATGTGTCCTTTTATCCAGAAGAATCTATGTTTCTCACAACCTAAAGAACTATAATTTTAACGGTAAGCTTCAAGGTTTCTCTATTTCCATCAATATCTTTTATTATATCAAATTTCCTAACCATTTGCTCATTAAGTTTATTTAAGAAAAAGAAGTATGAAAAACATATAATACATATATACATTAATGTAGACCAAAAACTCCATTAGTAACCTAAACGTTTACCTAAACACATAAATATAGACCAAAAAAATAACATATATATATATATATATATATATGTATATATATATATAAACTCCATTGATAGACGAAGACCATGAAAATAAAAGGAATGTAAATAAAAACAGAGGTTGAATGAAAAAAACTAAAAAGAAACGTAACGATGAACAAAAATACAAACATAGGTTCAAAAAGAACTAAACTTCAACAAAAGAAAAAACATGAAAGTTTGAAACTTTAAAGTTAAAAAAACAATAAACTATGAGAAAGAAGGTTAAAGAAAACAACAACGTACGAAAATAAAAAAGAAAGTTCAACATAAGAAAAAACATAGGTTGAACGAAAATAATGAAAGAAAAATGTAACCTTGAATGAAAATACATAGATTCAAAAAAGATTTAACTTTCAACCAAAGAAAATAATGAAAACTTCTAACTTCAAACTTCAAAATTTTAAAAAGCAACATAGAAAAACAACAAAGGAGGTTGAAGAAAGAAAAAAAAATTATTGAGCTGAAACCTAATGGGCACTGGAAAATACATATATATGTTGAATGAAAATAATGAAAGAAAAACGTTACCTTGAACGAAAATACAAACATGGGTTAAAACAACAAAAGTTTTAACAAAAAGGACAAAAGTTTCAAGCTTAAAACTTGAAAAGAGCAACCTAGAAAACAACAATTGAAAAAAGCGAAAGAAAGATCGATAACAAACGTAAATAACATAACCTTCAACTAAAGTACAAACATGGGTTGAAAAAGGAACTAACCTTAAAAAAAACGTAAGAAGGTTTCAAGATTCAAACTTAAAAAAACAATAAACTATGAGAAAAGAGATTGAAGAAAACAACAATATAGAAAACAAGGAGGCTGAGAAGAAAAAAAATTACCAAACCTCAAACGTAATAGAAAGGAGGTTGAAGAAGAATATTGAAATCCTGATTGAAATAACTAGTCTTAGAAAATCAAACTCCAACTCAAACAATATAGATACTTGATTGCACCTCTACAGTTTTTACCATCAAGCAGAATAACAACGCCTCTAAAAGGAAGAAATTGGCAGAAAGATGGTAAAAGTCCCAAGGGGGTTTCTTCTACACCCCTAAATAATTTTCAATTTCCAAAAGTATCCCTTGATCATTTGACCAACAATAAATTAAAAAAAAATATATATATTAAACTCACATTCTCTCTTATTTAATGAAAACTAACTCACTCACTCACTCACATCTCACCCTAACCCTACAAGCATAGCGGCATAACTCTCCCCCCACCCCGCATGAAGCTTACATTTTCTCTTCTTTTTTTTCACATTCTCCCACATTCTCCTCCACTGTGGTCCTTGTGTTGCTTTGTCTGTCATTTCTCGTTCACACCTTAGACATTTACACAGGTAATATCCTCTATGTATGGTTGATGTAAATTATTTTTAATGATTTACGAATAGGGTAGAGTAGAAGTGTTCTATTTTGATGTTTTGATATTGTGAAACCATTAACCAAAAGAGAAAGCCACAGATCTGAAATGCGGACTCGAAAATGATAATCGGAAGTCGACTTCTAGTGAAACAATCGACTTATGGTTAAGGAACACGACTTCCGGTTAAGGAAAACAAAATTGAAAATGACCATTGGAAGTCCACTTCCGTAGGATAGAAACACGTACCGGAAGTTGACTTCCTTAAGTGAAAAATGGTTAAAATTGAAAATGACCACCGGAAGTCCACTTTCATAAGATAGAAACACATACCGGAAGTTGACTTTCGTAAGTGAAAAATGATTTTGAAAAACCATCACCAGAAGTTGACTTCCGTAACTTTATCATGGGTTCCAGAGATTTTCGAAAGTGGATGAAATTGGAAATCTGATTTTCTGAAGTCAACTTCCGGTTAAGTGAATTTTCAAAAATTGACTTATGTAAACTTATCATAATTTCCAGACATGAAAATTTGGGAATGTTACTTCCAGAAGTCGACTTCCAATTAATTTTTTTGTTTTCGGAAGTCGACTTTCAATTCTTTTAGTTTAAATTTTTTATTTTTTATTTGAAATTTTATTATTTTTATTATTTTTAATATTTCTTAAATATTTAATTTTTATTTTTATTTTAGTTTCTACGTTATTTTTTTATTGTTTTTATGTTGTAATTTAAAATTGTAAATAATTTTAATTTGAATATATTTTTGAATTTGTTTATTATAAAATATAAAAATAATAAAATAATAAAAATATAAAAAGAAAATAATAATATTCACGCAACAATAAATTAAATATAAAATATAAATAAATAAAAATAAATTAAAACGTAAGTAAATAAAAATAAAATAAAAATAAAATAAATCATAAATAAATTAAAATAAAATAAAGCATAAATAAATAAAAATAAAATAAAGAATAAATGAATAAAAATAAATTAAAGCATAAATTAATAAAAATAAATTAAAGCATAAATAAATAAAAATAAAATAAAGCATAAATAAATAAAATAAAAATTAAGCATAAATAAATAAAATAAAATAAAGCACAAATAAATAAATAAAAATAAAAATAAATAAATAAAAATAAAATAAAGCATAAATAAATAAAAATAGAATAAAGCATAAAACAAAATAAAAATAAAGCACAAATATACAGTAAAGCTTAGAAAAATATCAATTAAATCAAAATAAAAATGAAAAAAAAAATTACAAATCTTACTTAACCATGAGTGAACTTCCGGAACTTTTACAATTCCATTTTCGTCATCAAATGTATCACATCCAAAAATATATTAAAATCGAAAGTCGACGATGAATTAGATGTCCACTTCCTAAAGAGTGTGAATGTGATTAACATGATTTTCGAAAAAATTGAATATTAAAAATTGACTTCTAATTTCTCGTGAGAGTGAAAGGCAAATTTGGGAGTACAGTATGTCAGTATATAGCAAATATCTTGTGATGTTTGCTCAGACAGTCACCTACGTAACTTCATAATTACTTAATTATTACTTTTATCTAATTCACTTTTTAATTTTTGAAGGGCATAAATGAAATGACACAAAACTTTGGGGTGCAGTATTGGGGTGTAGGAAGAAAACCCCAAGTCCCAAATATCATTGTAGAAGAAGAAAAGAACTTTGATATTGAGGAGAAAAAAGACATTGCCTACACAAATTGTTAAATGACCAAATAGACAAACTAATAAACAGGTGTAAAGAAGAGATTGTTTGAAAATTTACTGAAATGACCAAATACCCATTATTGGACACGTGTCAAAAAATAATTGGATCAAATAAGTAATTTCATTAATAATGGTGATTTTTCTTAGTGATATAGTTGATGGGATTTGGTCTACAAAACCATGAGTGACATCCTTAATTGTTATAGCCATATGATCTATTATGTGTCATGTATAATAATCTACTGTGTAGTAATATAACTTCACTTCATTACTTATGTAGGCCCCACACACTCAATTATACACAACCCAAATTAGTTATATAAGAAAACACTCGTCCAATTACCATTCTCTTGAAAGACATAGTAAATTATGTTCTTACCCCAAACAATTATATTCTTATTTTCATAAAAATAACAATATCAACACACTGTACATTTTCTTGTATATTTTATTTTATTTATTTATTTTAAAAATGAGGACACTATGGCAATCACTTATATTATACGTTATAATCTATACTTTATTCTTTCAAACCACTCTCAATTATTTATAATTTTTTTCATTATTTTCTCCTCTCTCAAGTATCTTTCCTTTTATTCAAATAATTTTACTTTCTATTTTTTTTTTCACCCCTCACTTTTTACTTTTTCTTTCGAAACAAATACTTGGAATTGGGTAGCATGGGAGGCAGGAAGGATACAGCTTTCATCACTTGTAACAAGCTATGGCTCGAAATACCACAGAACATGCATGGTGTGGTTCATGGGAAGCCAAACATACCCTACAAGAAAGTTATTATAGTTCATTATCACTTCATTATAATCTTCATTTATAAATTGCTTAGTGTAGCTCATTATCACTTCATTATAATCGTCATACAATATTTCATACAATATTTCCAGTGGAATTTGGATTCTCTAGTGAAAAAGAAAAGAGGTAATAAGCCTGCAATCTAGTTTTTCTCCTTCTCTTCTCAGAAACCTACAGTGTTCTCTAACAAGAAGGACAAACAAAATCTAATAAAACCATTGCATGTCATTTGTACATTCTCACTTCTTAATAAAACAGTGTTAAAAAAAATGATTAAATAATAAAAGTATAAGCATCAGAATTCAAACTTATTACCCTTTACCTTCCCTGCCTCACCCATGAATATTGAGTACCCAACCAACTGATTTGTGTGTCTCAAGATGGGAACACAGTGGTAAAGAGCTGAAGTACAGTTGCATAGAATCTGAATAAAGGAAAATCATGGAGAGCTCTGAAGAGAAGAAAAGAATTTCCACATCTATTTTCTCATGGTACATAATTTTAAAAGAAAACAAAAACCAAACCCTACTTCAATACTCAATTTTGACTCACCCAAAATTAAAAAAACTTAAAAAGAGAATTTTCTTTTCTACACTGAGTACATTACCCTTCAACTTTGCAGCCATTACCTAAATGTTCTTTTGTACTATCATTAAACAAAAACAGAGTCCACAACAACAATAATAAATAAGTACTTTTTTTCACCATGGATAGAAAGTACTAATCCACAAAGTTGATGGTTAATCAGTGCAGGATAGTTTGACAAATTGTTTTTCTTTTGAATCAGAACTTTTCTATCTATAAAATTCAAACTCGAAATCTTAGCTCATCATTATTCGTACCAAACAAATTCAATATAAAAAGTAAAACAGACTAATTCATTTCACCTTGCTTCAATATCCAATTTACAAAATTAATCAGACAGAAACGGCATTAAGTCAAATGAGCTAAAACAAAAACCTAAAACAGACATGAGGATAAACAGAAATAGAATATTAATAAACAATTAATATAAAATATATATATATATATATATATACATACAGAGAGGATATTCTCAATCGGAATGTGGATGACGATAGCCAAGGTAGGAAAAGAGAGAACGGAAGAGGTATTGGAAAGGGAGACAGAAGAGGAGGTGCAAAACGACGTCGCTGCTAAGCCTCTCGGGATTGCAAGCTATGAATTGGAAAAAATGCGCTGATGTGTGCGCCACTCTCGCCACCACGTTGCTGTTCAGCACCATCCTCGATCTATGTCGTCGTTTTCTGCTCCTTTTGGAGTCACTTTACTTTGTTCCTTCGTCTTCTTCTTCACCCTGATCCGTGTTTGTTTCGCAATCAAAATCAAACTCTATCCGAGGCCAAGGCCGTGTTTGTTAGATGGACGTTTGGGACCTTTCCACTTTCATTTTGCTTTTCTTTGTGTCTGACGCGCTCTTTTGGAATGTGATGAGCGATGACGAAATAAGCAAAATAATTTATTTTTATTGCATTTATTTATTTTCGGATAAAGCTAACCAGTGTCAGATCTTATAAAAATATATAAATAAATATAATATTAATAAAATCTAACCTAAAAAATATATAGATAAATATAATATTAATATTTATAAATCTTATACATTTTTATTTAAAATATTATATTTAATATTCACAAATAAAACTTAAAAACCAATTAAAAAATAAAATAATTATATTTTAATGTTGTTAAAAAGTTAAATATAATTAAATATAAAAAGTTTAAATTAACAAAAAAATATAGTATTAAATATCTAAAAATTAAAAAAAATAACGTAAGAAAATATAAAATAATAGAAAAACCTACAAAAAAAATAATATTAAATATCTAAAAATATAAAAAAATAATAATTAAAATATCGAGACTTAATTAATTTTTTTTTAGTAGAAATCTTAAAGTGTATGATTAATGATGATTGTGGAATAATAGGTAGTATATCAAAAAGTATCATGCGTAGTTGTATAAAGGATCTTACTCTATTTATGATTTGATATATTTTTTTTCCTTATTTTTTTTTTTAAATTGTTTCGGTAGCATTTAAAGTGTTTTTGTCTTTTAATTTTTGGTAAAAAATATTTTTTAAAAATTAATTTCATTCATCTAAGTAGTTTTGATTCATGTCTTCTAATTTGTTTTTTTCACTTGTTTTTACTTTTTATGTTTTAGAAAACTCTTGTGGTAGCTATAGATTCTTTATTTGCAATTTTCAGGTTTTTAAACTTTTTGTTATCTGTTTTCTACATTTATAGTTTTGTCTCACATCTTTTTACTTTTTTTGGTTTAGCCTTATTTATTAATATGGTGTTTTTTTGTTTGTCTTGGAAGATTTTTTTTTATTTGATCTCTTGAGTTAATATTGTATTTATTACATCTTTCACTTTAAAAATAATTTCTTGATAGATTAATGGAGAGTTCTTCTTCATAATTAAAGACAAAATTTAGAAAAAAAAAGAGTTCGTAACATTTCAAGAGTAGCACATAAATGAATTGCGTATAAACATTTTATGAGTGATGAGATCCATATAATCTAATCTTGTTTACTTGCCTGGTAATTATTTAGTGGTTAAACTTATGATTGTTTGACTTTGTTATTGTTTATTTGTATACATTAGTATTTATTTATCTATCTTTATTTTTTTAACAAGACAAATATTTAATAATAATAATAATAATATATTCATGGATTAACAAAACTTATTTTAGGGTGGTAAAAAGAATCTAACCATCTAAACACTCTAGTGGAATAAAAACTTTGTGAAATTCACATGTATGTATATGAAGACACAAGTGTCTACCCTTAAACTCAAACACCCTATGAAGTATTATTTATAATTGATAAAATATCATGCTCTCAAATAACATTTTAATGTATTGTTTTTCTTTATCAACTTATTTATAAAAATAGCATACAATAATTTGAGATGATTTTAATTTACATGTAAAATCGTATAAAGAAAATATTTTTTTTAAAAAAAGTTTCTTTTACAATCATACAATTTTGTAAAAAAAAAAAATTTACACCTTAACCACCATAAGAACTATGTCTCCATAAACATAAAGTCAAGCTTAATATATTTGTTTCTCCATTAAGTACTATTGAAATGATTTTAAAAGTATATTTGAAAATTAGTTTATTTTGTTGTTAAGATCAATATTTTGACATTTTTTACTTAAATGGAGATTTTTCGCTCAAACAAAAATAAAATAGAAAGTCAAATCTCAAACAAAAATAGTAATACAACTCAATCCAGTTTTTACCTTGTTTTTTTTCAAAATTAGTATATTTTTCTCAAGCTAATTTCTTTTCTTTTCTTTTCTTTTTCTTTCCATCTCTTTAATTCATTGAATATGTATGTTTATATACATGCAAAATGAACATAAATTTTTATATTTGATTAATTTGTGATTTTTATTTAAATAAGTTATATTGTATTTCAATGCTTATTGAGATTGATGAAACTTGTTTGTTATGCATATAGGATGATGTGTAAACCATTGTTTGAGTTGTCAACTAAGTACTCATACATATGATGTAACAGAGACCTCATAGTTTCACTAATGGTCTAAGTTGCATAGACTAATATATCGGGTGCTAAGTAGGCTAAGAAACTTAGAGAGAAGTTTTCACACATCTTGATATGTGTACATGTGCAACTTCGATTGTAATAAACTTATCCTTATTTCATGATTTGTGAGTTCACTAGTAAATTTATGTATTTGATTGAATCAGATGTATTTTAATCTTTAGCATGACGCACTTAATATGAGTCTTCTGAAAGATGCATGAGCCGATATTTCACTTATTAATATTTTTGATGAATAAGAAACACATGTGGTCATTATGACTTTTAAATATTAATGCTTTAATTAATATTTTTAATGTTTTCTTTATACATATTTTCTTTAGTCAAATGATAAAGATAAATGTTAAATTTTTTTTTAACAACTTACCTTTAACATTTGTTTGTAAACTACGATGATTTGTATAAATAATTAAAATCAAATAATTTATACAATCAGTTGGTTTCATTAGAATTTAAACTAAAAAAAATCTATAATACATGCAAATTTTACTTTTGTATGTTTAATTTTGGCTTAAATATTTTTTTGGTCCTCATTTTCGTAGTGTTTATTGCGAATGATCCTCATTTTGATAGAATGTTTAAAATGGTCTTCATGTTTGCAATTCGTGTTTTATTTGGTCATTTTCTTGTAACGTCGTTTGAATCATTAACGGAGCATTGTACAGGTGGCACGGTTTGAATTAGGGTGTATTACGTGTACTATACAGGTGTGATGATTAGATATTTGAGGATAAATAAGTGAGCTAGGGTTTTGGTAAGGAATGTTTGGGCAGTTGGTGAGTTTTGACAATCTTGTTTCTCCATTCCCAATTGGTGTTGCTGCAATCTTCTTCTTCCTACAATCCCATTATATAGGTATGTTACGGTCCCAATCTTCTTCCTTTACCTCTGGTTGTAATCGTTGGAGGCAACCGTGTTGTATCACTTCATGCACTGTTGGTGGTTAAACAAGAAATAGATTAATCCCGATTTGTAGCTGCGGAGAGATGACAACTTTGAGGATGACAAGAACTCCAAAGAATATTGGTAGAAAATTTTGGGTACAATCTGTTTTTATTTTTGTGTTAATAATAAATTGGTTTTAATTTTTGGTTTATTGATTTACAGAGTGGTGGTTCTAATAATGTGGGCTGCAACTTTTTCAAATGATGGTGTTGATGAAAATGATGTCATCATCATGACACAAATGAGGCAGATTAATGATTTGGAGAAGTCATTGAAGGTTGCTGAGAAGAGACTGCAATTAGTAATAGGGTTCACTTGTGTTGTTATTGTTTTATTCATACTGTTATTGTGTGTAATCTTTTAAAGTCCAATCTGTTTTGTACTATTGTTAAATGAAGAAATGAATTAGTTTGATTATGTTGATATTAGTCCTAACATGTTCAAAATGACATCTTAATCTGAGCATTAAAGTAAATGATATTGATCTAAGTTTGGGAAAGATTAAATTGATCTAAGTCTGGAAGAAGTTAAATTCATAACATTAATTCATCCTCATCAAAATGCACTACATCAATGTTTGGCAAAAGTGAAATTGAACGAAGTTTAAGGAAAGTCAAAATGTAGTACATCAATAATGAATTATACATAAGAAATTCCAAAAAATAACTAAGACGTTTGTAGTTGCTATCATGGCCTCCTTCTAATCTGTAATCTCATCCTAAACTGCTGAGATGGTTCTTCTAGTGTTGGTAGTGGTGCTGCTTGACTCTCCACTTCATCCACAATGACATTTTATTTTCAAATTTACCTTTGCTAGAATCATCATTTTCAAACATAGTTTCCACTTCAATATCACCTTCCACTTCAAATCACTATTCAAACCACTGACATCCCCAATCTCTACTTCAACAGCCTCTTCATGGGCCTTTACTTCACCACTGTGATGGACAACAACATCGAACCTATCATCACTCATTGCCCTAAAGTAAATTAAACATATAAAAAAGATGTATTATTAAGCCTACTTTAACGCAATGGGTGACCACTGCTACAGTCAATTACAAATAAAATAATGGAGACCATTACACCAACACTGACAACCGACAAACAAACCAACTAAAATAATACTCCACTGAACCCCACCTACAGACACAAACTACACAAAATCATGGAAGTAATTTAGAAACCATGCAAAACATCACAACAATCGAAAGACAAACAAACCCCAAAATAGAATTATGAAAACCTTAACCCACGAGCAAACACAACCCAGAAAACCCACGAGCAAACACAATCTAGAAAATCCAGAAGATTGCAGCAACACCAATTGGGAATGGAGGAACAAGATTACCAAAACTCACCAACTACCCAAATATTCCTTACCAAAATCCTAACTCACTTATTTATTCCTAAATACCTAATTACCACACTTGTACAGTACAAGTAACACATCCTAATACAAACCGTGCCACCTGTATAATGCTCCGTTAATGATTTAAACGACGTTACAGAAAAGGACCAAATAAAACACAAATTACGAAAATGAGAACCATTTTAAACATTCAGTAAAAATGAGGACCATTTTAAATATTCTATCAAGAGAACCATCCGCAACAAACACTACGAAAATAAGGACCAAAAAGGTATTTAAGCCTTTAATTTTAAAAACTAATTCTTTCCAAAAGTAAATATAAAAATGTTGTCCTTCAATATGAATTTTAACACTTGAATTTTATTACTTTGTATAGTATTATCTCATTAATCATTGCACTTTACTCATTTAAATTGAAAATATAGAGATTGACAGTCTAAATAAAAAAAATTTAATTGGTATTTGTTTTAAGCTTAAATAAATTAAAACATTTTTTTGACGTAAAACAGATGTCTCACTGCCTTTGCAACAATTATTCGCTATTTATTTATTCTTTTATAATTGATGAACTTTACATGTCCATTTTCCCTCTCACTGCTCTCCTACATGCACTTCCTAGGATTTCTCACCATCTTCATTACAGAAGAAACATCATCATTAGAGATAATCACATTTTTCAAACCCCTAATGTTCAAGAAAACCTTCCTTCTCCAAGTAAGTAACTACTTGTCCAGCCATCACAGTAGGTGTTGGACAAAGGCCACCATCTTGCTTTATCTCAATCTGGAAAAGGATATATAATAGTGTAAGCTACAGCATGTAACACACTGCACAAAGCAAAAGATACGTGTAAATAGCTTTTGAAGCTTCAGGAACATGTACCTCGCAATTCAAGGGTGGCTCATATGGGTCATCAATGCCGGTAAAACCTGTGCAATTTCAGTTAGTTCATAAATACCATGTAGTAGAATTCAAGCAAGTGTTAGGATAATTCAGATACAATGCTGAATTCTGGCAACATTATTTATTAGGCCTTGAACTTTGCAATCACATTTAATATTGTAATTCAGCAGTTTAATTATAATATTCAGATGAATGTCAGCCCCGGTAAACTGAATCCAGGGTGGTTAACTTGAGAGTTTATGAAAATCTTCTCTTAGCCTGTTAAGAGACATAGTTAATTAGGTATTAGTTTAGTTATTCCTCACTGTATACAAGACAGGTAGATGCTTTGATTTAATCACTTTCTTCATCTGAGTTATATTACAGATCTGAATCCAAGGATTAGTCCAAAAACATTGCCAACTGTCATAGTCACTAATGAAACACCAGGTACTTTCACACTAGTCATCATCTCACTACTGATGTTTCAGAAGGCACCCTAGCAAATCCATTTTAACCACTCCCAAATTTAATTTTCTTAAATAATTTTTATCATAAAGACAATGATTTCCACTCTCCAGGAAAATAAGTTCATTGCATTACAAAAAGTTTGAGAAAAAATCATTAGTATTCATCTGAATTCAATGAATGAATCCATATGTCGTAGTCAGAACAGTTAAACATGAAATCCTATTGTATTATCAAACTAATTAAAGTTCAATTGTTTGCAATATTTTTTCAATATTAATGTGAGAAATCTCAAAGCTACCCAGACAAACTACCCTTAATAAACTATACCTTGGCCAACAGCTGAATATGCTCAACCTAAAACACTCAACCACAAAGATCTATGAGCCAAACTAGTGATGACTCTAGCATCTTGTACAGGTAAAGGAAAAAAGCATGGGGTTCAATGCTTCCTTGAAATAATTATTGAATTGAATATAACCAAGTTAAAAATGCAGAACAGGCTTAATTTTGGGCTTCTTTTATTTTCTTTCTTGCTATGTCTCACTTCAGTTTACTCATATTAGAAAGGTAGGACAAAGCCTTTGCGAGTGAAACACACCTTTGATTTTGCCCGCGCGAGCAAGCTTATAGAGGCCTTTCGGGTCTCGTGACTCACACAATTCTAGGGGCATGTTCATGAAAACCTGCCAATACATTCCTCTATTAAATATCGTGTAGAACAACTAATAAAAAGATAAGAATTGCTTAATGGTGCCTTGCCTCAATAAAATTCGCATCAGGTAACATGGATCGGCAAGTGTCTCGATCTCTTCGGTAAGGAGATATGAGACTGGCAACACATATCAAACCAGCATCAGCAAAGAGTTTTGCCACTTCTCCTGAATTAAATAACTTTCTGATTAGTAAAACAAAGTTGGTAGAGACATATGGATCAGAGATTCAAATAAAGCATCTAGACTTAACATAAATACTACAATCAAAGTACCGTTCACTAAGCAAATGACATATGAAGATCATTAAATCAGATATGTAAGATGTAAACATCATAGTTTCATATATATATAGACACACACATACACACTAGTTCTGGGCATGTCATGGTAATATGTCTGGTAATAGGCTTCCACTTTATATGAACAATTTTATCCCTACTTCTGGTTGCAAACACCACCTACATTACTGAAACATTTACTTTAGTAAACAGATATTTGTTACCATATTTCAACATCAGAAAAACAGGGCACCAAAAAGCCATGATAAAGCACAAGATCATATAAGACCTTCCATCCTTTTGATTCAATGTTCAACTATACATTTTTTCATAGAAAAAGGACATGGACAGTTACTAATCAATTGCTCAAAGGGATAACAAAAATGTAATATTTATCATGCTGGTATAGACTACCAATATCACTCCAATATCTACCTTTGGTACATAACCAAATAATTAAAATATTAAACTGACTATTTCCGTTACTCTGTTTACTTAAAGCATTAGTTTACAGGAGCAAGCTCACCAGTTCTGCGAATGTTTTCAGTGCGTTCTTCAGCTTTAAAACCAAGATCTTTGTTTAGTCCATGCCGAAGGTTATCTCCATCAAGGACATAAGATAACTTTCCCCTTGAATACAGTTCTCTGCTTAGGGAACATGCCAATGTGCTTTTTCCTAAACAGTTTGAGAAAATAATTAATACAATATGTCAACAGCACACTACAGACACTTATTCAGGAATTTCAAAGACTATACATTATTTACCGGTACCCTACACACTTATAATTTAGGAATGAGTCAAGAGAAATGGAATACAGCATATCTTAAATGTGATTAGAAAGGTATGAGATGGAATAGATGGGAAATTTTGGTGATAAACAGTATACAATCTGCACATTGTAGTCATTTCCATCAGGGAAGAGGATTATTACAAGAATAAAAAAAGTAAAGAACTTATGTATTAAAGGTTTCTTTCAATCTTTGTAGTTTGTCTAAAACTTTCCTGGTCCAATAGGTCACAATTCACTTCTCCCAGTGGTATTCAGAAAATATACATGGCATGCACGAGTATTTGATACTTAATTAACTAATTTATTCTATAACATGAATATGTTAAAACAATTCAAATAATATATACCTTCAATGGAGATATAAAGTTGGTTTGGTGGTAAAAGTGAATGGAAGAGAGTGATATGTCATGGGTTTGAATGCTCCGCTAACAAAAGCTAGCATATTAACAACTAACATGTTCCGATAATATATATACACACCTTCAATATCCTATCTTCTATGGCAGCCATAAATTGTCAATGAAAGCTACTTAGAAATATCAAGCACCGGCACATATGCTTTGATGGATACAACCAGTTCAACTGGTTGAACTAATAAACACGAGATTAAATTAAGTAGACAATTTATTTCATGTCGTGAAGGGAATAGTTGATTGAAGTGGGTATGTTCTTTGGTAAAACAGATACATGCATTAAAAATGAAAACAGAATATGGACTTGAAAGCTTATTTGGTAATTACCATGCAATGTGACAGATAATACTTACCTGCCGATAAGGACAAGTTAAAGAGAAAACCTAAATTCAAAGAGCAATAAAAACACAACGAAAAGCAAAAAGCATCACAAGGAGAAATAATATGATTTTTTTCATGCCAAAAAAGAACTGAATATCTGGAAAAGGTTTTAAAATGTCAGCACTAAACCAATAAAATTAACAGCATGAACCTGATCCGCTGAGTCCAGTAATCCAAACAACACATCCCTTTTGGTTAAGTAGCTTCTGCCTTTCAGCCCTTCCTATCTGACAATCTTGCCAAAAGATATTTGTTGAATTGCTCAGAGTTGCCATTGCAAACAAGTTCCCTAGTCTTATCCACGGATCAATATTAAGCTATCAGTTTCATTTCACAGATTACTGAAGGATCATATAACATAAGTAGAGAGGGCCTTAGAATAGAAGTGCATGATAGTAATACAAGTATTCAAGAAACTTGGTAAGTGCTTCATCAGGACAAGCATTACAGCAGCAGTACAGTACATGGCACAGGACTGAAAGCACGACAACATGCATCAATTTCAGACAGTGGAATGGTGATCTCATCACTCACTTCCACTTATTATTGTCAGTAAAGAAGTATGACCTGTTTGACATAAATAGCGTCTACATACATTGTACATAGGAAAGGTTTCCATAAAGTCTAGGATGAGTCATGAGACCTTCTAATATGGATTTGGATACTCTCCTATTCTTGAGTGTCAGGGCACGATTCTATTGAAAAGGGAAAGACACCATTTTAAATTTAAATACAACAAGTGACCCCTTGACCTGGTATAGCCAATTATGGTGGGTCCTCATATGATATAAAAGGTACTATTTTATCACTCTATCCAAATCCTAAAAATATGATCCAAAACCCACTCTTATGTTTCAAACGGAGAAATGTGTTCAAATCTCTTCATAATATCACAACTTATCCAAGCGATTGTTGTTGGAAGAGAACAACTTTCCCCTCTTCAGCTTACAAGTCAGTTTTTTAAAATCAAATTAGGCTTTCAAATTCAAATTACAAGAGAATGAATAAATTAAACGATTGAAAGAGAAAATCTTATGAAAAATAATCAGGCTTTTTGACAGAAATTAAAAATTAATAAAACCGGCGAATACTGAAACCACATAACATAAAAATCAGGAAAGGAAAAAGTGTGTCCCAGAAAAAGATTCATAAAATTAACTAGATGTAGCCCCTCTACTTTATTTTATAATCACATGATTCATGCATGCCAATTCTGCAAGCAACAAACTTGATGATTGATTAGATGAGAAAGGCAACGAATATGGAGGACCCAGCACAACACCCATCAGTCCCTTTCTTAAGAAAAAATTGAAGGCATTGTTGGCATGGGGCACAAACTCCAATCCCTTGTCTAAAAAAAACATTTTGAATTGCATGCTCCTCTAACCTACCCACCCTTTCCTCAGAAACACCGACAATTCCACCCACTTCTCTTCTCTGGGCAATCAAGGAGAGAAATGATCGAAAGAATTTAGAGAGAAATTTGTTTTGTAAAAAAAAAGAAAAAAATTTAAAAAAGATGAAAGAGGAGAATGAGAGTGAGTGAGTACCAGAAAAAAAAGAGAGATTGGGTGTCTGAATCTGAGGGGAATTTGGGGTGTGGTGTGGGTTATTGCATGTGATGGTGAAAGGGGTTTTATAGTGTGTTGC
>Ga0214545_1003766_pt1 | contig 28738 bp, 10 predicted proteins | sample CNSS4metaG_FD_160064 | JGI IMG/M metagenome (GOLD analysis project Ga0214545, IMG submission 160064) | Root nodule microbial communities from cowpea collected in UCLA plant growth center, Los Angeles, California, USA - CNSS4 | ecosystem: Host-associated > Plants > Roots > Nodule | place: USA... | reverse complement strand
TGATGAAGGAGATACAAAGAAGTTGAAACATTAAAGGCTGCAACTAGGTGCTAGGTTAGAGGTTATCCAACACTCAACCTCCTAGCTTACACATCATGATTGCCTAGATATATTAATTACTTCTACAAATATGAATAACCTGAACAACAAATAAAATTTATTTATTTTTATTTGTGATTTGAAACCTTTTGGTTATTGCTAGCCAATGTTAGGTGATTGCTGCATATTAGTTGCTTATGAGTGAGGAAGAATAACAATATTTCTCTAGATGACTAAAGATTCACTTTAAGTAGCTCTTAAGGTGTAATCGGTTCCAAATTTTTATGCATGTTAAAAGGAAGAACAAAAAAGATGAAATTTACGTTTTCCTATTTCTCATCAGTTCATTGAGCACTTGCAGGTTGGCGATGAGCAGTTGCTAAATACTGATGTTTCTGGAAGCAGTAGCATTGGAACCTTCCTTGGTTGGGCAATGACATTTGTATATTTGGGTGGAAGGCTGCCTCAAATTTGTCTAAATGTAAGTTATATAATTGTATTCCTTAGCTTAGGTAGGAATTCAGCGGATAAAATTTGTGTTACCTGAGATAAGATTTTTGTTGTTTAACTGCTTCGGGACAGTAGTAATTCATCCTATCATTTGTGAGGCTGCTTGTGGATGGTAAACTTGGAAAAGTATGTTATAAAGTATTTCACATATGAATATTATTGACAGGGATGAGATAAATTATTACTTTGGTATTTTCCATGACAAACTGCTATGTAATATATAGAAAATTTCAAAATTATGTACACTTTAAGAAGGATTGATTTGTCTTGTTAATCTGATTGTTTATATTGATACATAACTCATTGATTTTGCAGATCAGAAGGGGTCATGCTGAGGTTAGGCACTAACTATTAAAGCTGTGGTCCTTTATGCATTTTGTCTTGTTTATCATTTAGCACCTAAAAACTTTGGGAGGAAATATGGAAGATAAGTCTCCTCCCTTCACCAAATCACTCTTATGAGAGCAGTAAAACAAATTAGTTCCTGGTTACATGAAGCAGTGTCAGCGGGATTTTATAGTTGCTTCTTACTATTTGCAGGGTCTCAATCCTTTGATGTTCATGTTTGCTGTACTTGGAAATTCCACTTATGTAGCCAGGTATCCTGCTAGTTTATATTACCTTCTCTACTTAAAATTTCAGCACCAAAGTGACTTTTGCCAACTGAAAGTATTGAGGGTACGAAATTATCAAAATATATTTAATGAACATTTGGTTTGTCTTTTGATGCCAGTATACTTGTGATCAGCTTGGATTGGTCAAAAATCAAACCAAATTTGCCATGGCTAGTAGATGCTGGAGGGTGTGTCCTTCTCGATTTCTTTGTATCCATTTTTTGTTAATTTATCTTTTCCAGATTATTCTTGCTAGAGAGAAGTGGGTTCCAGATGGAGAAAGTTATATATGTAGAGCAACAAAGATAACCTTAGAGCTTAGCTCATTAACTTTAAAGTTAGTACATTGATAATCCAAGCACACAAGAGTTAAGGACCATTAAAATTGGAGTATACATATACTTATTATATTCTAATATTTAGTTTCAAATTCCTTTTGAGCCATGCAGAGTTTTCTGACAGAAGAAATTTGTCTACCTTAATATCTGCTTTAGATTTTAATGCAGTTTATATATTTCCGCTATTGGACCTCACAATACCTGTAAGGGTAATTGCAAAATTTTGTGTACTGAGGAAGAAACAAGGATTTCCAGGTCTCTCTCTCTCTCTCTCTCCCTCTCTTGTGTGTATGTGAGCAAGCATGTATGTGTGCCATTTGGTATCTGTTTGTGCACACCATGTATTTGGATTTCAAACATCTATCTATCTACCTTTTCAATTATCGTTTTATTTAGAAAGTGCAGTGATATTCTTTCATAAATCTAACATAGATGTTCATTGCAGTCTAGCAATCTCCACCAAGTTGTACAAATATGAGCATAAAACTGAATTGGGGAATGGTGGTTATTGTCAGCTGGTTAATTGTTACAATCATTGGCGTGATGACCATAGAAGGAAAAGGAAGTGGTTCTGTTTATTTGATCTGCCAGCAATTTTGTATGGGGTTGATGCTTCCGGTTTACATTCCTTTTCAACTTTGATGTTTTTGGTTCCTGAGATTTTCTGCCAGACATTCTTAGAACCAGTTCAATTTTACTTGAGGCCTTTTGTGAAGACATTTTGCACACACTTTGAGTTTCCTATCAATCTTCAATTCAATCAGAACTTTATGTTTTGTTTACCTATGTCAATAAATAAACAATGAAGTTATGAAACATACTTTTATTTTTTATATCTAAATGTTCTTTATTGTATAGTCAGTATTCATGGTCAATCAGACTTGCTCTGAATCACTATTATATTCTGCTCCAGTCTTCACAAGCTTTCAAATTAAACACTTATTTGGTAGTTTTATGATTTTTTTAGTTTAAAGGTTAAATTTTAAGTTGAGGGTTTTGTTAACAAGTACTCTAAACTGTTTAAGTGATTTAATTATTAGATATGCTTAATTAAATGCTTTTAATTACTTCAACAAACATGTGTTAAATGGCTTACATTCTTGACATAGACAAGTATTTTTTTTTTTTCTATAAAAATCTGTCACTTTCTTTCCTTGATTAATGGACATTAGTCAACCCTTGCCTTTGAACAAAATTTAGGTATAATATCATAGAAGTTGTTTACGATGCTCTATAATTAAAATTGAAAATTTATCTTATTAAGTCACACATAAAAGTCGGCATTAGAGGTAATGGAAGGTCATTGAGGTAAAATTTGAAGTTTTCCAACATGTTGAAAGAAACGTCTTTTTAGAGTTTTGTGAGAGCATATTCCACAACTTTTTCTTTTAAAAGAGCAAAATCTAAAATGAAATTGAATTGAATATTTCCTATTGCATAAGTACTTCTGCATTATTTACGATACAATTTTAAAAACTCAGTATAGTGTACTGTAGTGTAAATATGATATTTTCAGGTACTTGCAAAATCAAATGGCTGGTATAGGAAGAAAGGGGGGTATGATGAATTATAAGTAAAGAAGTCTCCCCAAAAAATTATAAACTCTTTTCTTCTATCCTTTTCTGGGTTACTTAGATGCACCAATTTTGAAATCATTGCAAATGCTTTTGCATATTGTTACTGCTATTTTCACTTTAGGACAGAAAACATTTGCATGTGGTTTGATCTATGGAAAGTGTCTTGAAAAGATGTTCACTTGTATTGATAGGGCACAAGATGTTCCATGGTAGCCTTAAGCTTAGGAAGCTTTACTCTTGGGGCTTCAGAGGAACCATTAGAGCCTTGAGGACAGAACACAATGTACACTGATGCATCACTACAAAGTTCTAGATCATACACACGCTTCCCTGAAGCATATTCCCCCAGAAGTTCGTAAGATCTTTCTGATCGATCCATTCTAACACATACATTCTCACTACCTGCTCAATTTCAAGGGAAAACACAAACTCAAACTTCTTCAAAAACCAAACTAGAGGTATATTTGCACATGCTTCTTCACAAGGACTTTTTGTATGTAAAATGAACTTTTCTGTCAGTTAAAGTAAGTTTGTGTATAAGCTAATTTGCACAGGTTTTCATCAAGCATTTCTAAACTTTGTTTTCTGACTTATGTATCAGCTATATTTAGTTTATAGAGAAATTTATTTAATTTGTTCTTCTCATATTTTTCTCCAAGAATTCCTTATTGAAAAATTTGTCCAAAAAATCCAAGGTTAAGAGCACTCACATGCAGCTAACTCTATCTGAGTCTGATAGATAAAATCTAGAACTGCTGAAATATCTTTCTCAAACTTTTGAAATGGCCCATTTGAGAATTCCATCTTTCTCAATTTACATAGTCCTTCCCCCAACTCCATCATGGCTCCTCTGTGGTTCTATTAAACCAAAGAACTATTTTTTTTTAAAACAGTAAAACTCATGATCATGCAAAACCTCAATATCAATAAAAGATGTACTAGATAGCTCAAGTAGTTAACAATTATTGAAAAGAGGGGTTGATCATTATGTTGGGTCAAGATCTGAATCATTATAGAAAGTAACTATCATTTCAAATGTAATGAAAATCCTTAATCATTGGAGTTTATTGGAGTGTCTTCATAGATACCCATCCCTGTCATTTAAAGGAGAAAAATCAAACACTTTTGTAAAGCTTAAAATGTTTGTCAATTTGTGTAAGTAAATTTTGACGCCTATAGCATGATCTGATGAAACTAGGTTGTGTTCCTTTACAAAGTGCTCTGGTGTTTTTGTATAGTTTATGGAACTAGATTCTTTGGAGACACCCTCTTTCATATAAGAATAATCCTTTGGAGGACAATATCCTCATAATTTCTTTACAAATATTCCACCCATAATTTCGAAACGACGTCATGGAAAAAGTGTCTATACCCAATATTTGTAATGAGAGAAGGTATGATGTTAATAGTAGCAAAATAATCAACAGTTTTTTAGGTTTTCTAGTATTGAGCATTACCCTTCATCTTGTAATGCTCATATGATGTTTCATATAGTTAAAGAATATTATTGTAGAGGTAAAGAATGAAAAATTATCAAAAGAAAATAAAATGCATCACCGTAATTTACTCTGATGATAATTCTATTCACATTTTCTTAATTATAAAATTACAACAACTTAACATTCCTTATTTTATGTATTTTTCATAGGTGAAGATAATTTAGAAATATATGTAAATGAGAAAAAACGTTATCTTTATGCAAAAATTGAACTTTCAAATATATTGATTTCTAAAATTTTAAAATAATGGATATACTCATTTTTAACTTAATAACTTAATGACAATAATTTTTTGTGAACTAGTTAAACGGTGTCTCAATTCCACATTTGAACTAAAATGTGTCAAAATGATACAAATAACTCAAACATCATTCTAAAAACTAATTATAATTTTAAAATTTAAAAACTAAAATGTAAAAACGAATTATAATTTTGCATTTAGAGATTAAAAATATAGAAAACCTGGTTGAAGAGGTGGTAGAAACCGACTGCACATTGCAGTATTCCATGAAAGAGTGTGCTGGTGGGCTCTTCTGCATTGTTCCAAAGGGATTCAAGATAGTCATGGCATTTGTAGTACTCTCCTCCATTGAAGAGAGCCACAGCTTCATCAAAGGTGTGGTTCTCATCATCATCTTCATCTTCTTCTTCATTGAAATACCTGTAAGAAAAAGCCAAGAGCTTGGAATTGCAGCTTCTATGGTTCAGGTGCTGCTTTGAATAAGTAAGTGGTTTGAAAGATGATGCAAGAGTGATGGGGCTGTGAAAGGAACATGGAAGATAACGTTGGGATGAGATATGGAGAAGAGTTGTGAGAGAAGAAGAAGAAGAAGAAGGAAGAAGAGCCATGGATGATGAATGGCAAAGAAAGGTTTCTCTTGTTTAGCCATATTTTCTTTCCCTTTTTTGTGTGGTGATGGTCGAAGCTCATGTCGTGGCAACTAAGAATTCTTCCACTCTTTTAAGATTTATGAATATGATTGTGTGGTACAGTACTTTATTGTTGCCTAGATTTTTTTTGGACGGTTGATAAGATTTTTTTTTTTTTCCAACAATGATATTCTCATCTACTTTTACAAAATTTTAGTTTACATTTACCCTTTTATGAGAAGAAGAGAAAAACAATTGTTTATTTAACGTTAGAAAAACGTATATAAAGTGTAGATGTTAAAAACAACAATAAATTATCATTTCACAATTATTGTTAAAACCTGGCCGTTTATAGTAAAACACTTTTTTCTGATAAAAAAAATATATAGTAAAACACTTGTTATTCTATATAGTGAGTGTAAGATTTTTTTTTTTAAGAAAATATACACTACATAAAATATTATTAATTTTTGTTATTTAAAAATCTTAAATAAGTAAAACATGTTTTTTTTCTAGATTTAAAATTATTAATCTTAAATCCTAGAATTATATAGTACTAATTACTTACATATACGTTAAACAAAAAAGCAAATGTTCTTCCAATTCAGGAATAGTAATATCGTAATATAAAGTTGGTAAAGATTAATGAAATGACTTTTTGTATATATCTTAAAATCAATATTAGAAGCTTAAAAACTCATTTAAATTTTGGAATAATGAAAATTAAGAAATATTTTGTGATTAAAACTAAAATTTATATATTTTATATATTAAAACAAGTGATTTCAAATTTTAAATGAATAAACGAATTTTTTATTGAAATCAAAATTAAATTTTTCTAATTTTATAATGGCTAAAAGTCTATTGATGTCTATTTAAAATAAATAATAATGATATATCATGTTTTAAAAAAGAAGTACATTTGTATTGACCCGTTGATTTTTATTTTTTTTTTTTGGGGATTTTGTAGGAAAATCGTATTTTCTTCATTAATATATAGTATTAGTGGTATGAGATAATCTTTTAGTTCAATTGAGAAGACTAACAAGTTCTCATTATATGCGACCTTAATGAGATGTTTTTACCAATTGTTTAATCCTATAAGATATTATTTTTTCTAAAATATGTCTTAACTGATTGAGATCGAGTTTAATAAAAAGGGATTGTTCTTGTAAAATATATAATAAATGGTCAGTGTTCTAGTCAAGTGTATTTAGTACTGAAATTATGTCTCCAGTAGAATTATTTCTTGTTAAATATACATGTGAAGAAAAAAAAAGAAAAGAAAAGACTATTTGGTGATATTATATATTTGTAAGGGCACACACTTTTCCTCCCGCTCTATTTATATGATGTTTGGTTGACAAATATATAGCATAAGAAAACAATATATATATATATATATATATATATATATATATATATATATATATATATATATATATATATATATATATATATATATATTTATATATTATATTACGGTGTAACTATCTATTTTATGTTTTATTGGAAGAGAAATAATAACAGTTTATTTTGTATAATTGAATCCAATATAAGAATTTATTACTTAATCTATTTATAATGTAAATTTTATTAAGCCAATTCATTAAGATAAACTAATGCTTTATAGTAAGATAAAATATGTTATTTAGATAAAAAAAAGTTAAAAAAAAATGAAATTTTAGAATTTTATCAAAAGTAATTTGATTGTTTAAAGTTAGAAAATTTCAAATTTCACTTAAAAATAATTAAAATTAAAGAAAAAATAGATTCTTAAACTTGTATTTTTTTTCCATATCAATCTTTGTTCTCTAGCTTCCCACTCTTATTTCATCTCTTTTGTGATAGAGGTCGGGATTTTGTAAAGCCCTCGACGTGTCCAACTAAACATATTCTTTACTCGGGTAAGTCGAAACTTCAGTCTCTTTCGATATCCAATCTATTTAGGCAATGCATGCAATTTTCTTGGCTTGCATGTGACCCTAAGGTCCTTGTTTTCACTCTTTGCTAATATGTTGTATGTTTAATTTGGTTTGGTCATCTTCATGTTGTCCTTAGGTTGAAGTAGAGTTTTTGCAAGTTTGAAGGTGACTTGGGGGTTCTTAAAGATTTTGGGTTGTCCATTGAAGGTGAGGAAAGCTAATTTATAGTTATTTTGAATTAGTGTTTTTGATTGTTGATTTGTGACAGTAAAATTGTGACCAGTATGAAAACTTTGGTTTTGAGTTTTTGTAAGGATGCCTTTGTGAGATCTTTGAATTGCGCTAATTTGACACTACTTGAGTTAGGAACATGAAATTTTCAAGTATTAAAAGGTTTGTTAAATGAGAATTAACTCAACAAGTGTCAAATTACTCAATTAGAACTCAACGAGGAAGTTTTCGTTGTTAGTATATCATCGGGTGTCGTTGTAGTGTCATTGGGTGCCACTTAGACAGTGGCCACTGACTAGGGGACACTGGGCACCACTTTTGAACCATCGGGCGCACTCAAATCAGTGGGTTGTAGTGTCGAGCACCACTTTTCCAGCACTAGACGCCATCCTATTTTTTCTGGTCTGTGTCATCTTGGAAGAATGAGATTCTCGCTTCATTAACCATTAGATCGAGCTAAAATTTTGACAGTAGATCCTAGACACATAAATTGCTACTTTGACTAGTGGAATCTTTGATTAGAGGTATGTAGCTAGATAAGTTAGTCTTTTATGTTTGTCCTATTTTGGGTTTCTCTTTTTGTGAAAAATATTTCCTATTTGAGGTTATGAATTAATCTTGGATGGATTCATTGATGAATGTGCATGTGTATAATGATGTATGAAATTGTGATGATGATGGGCTTGTTAATGGATATGATCATGTATGGAAATATATGATGATTGTAATTGATCACAAACATGATATTACTTGGTATGGATGAATACATAAATGGGTGATTGTTTGGTATTTGGAATTTGATGTGGAATCACGTTTATGGATGAAAGTATGAGTTTGCCATAATTCCTTTAGTGTATGCATTGATGTAAGGAATCAGTATTGGAGGTTTATCTTGATACTTTAATACCTATTCAAGACTCATATAAAGTAGAATTAGTTATGTGGTGAGAGGGGAAGGAGGTCTTGTCATTAAGAATGACCCCAGGGTTCTTATGATGGTTAAAGGGACTGATCTTGTGTGTATCAACTTAGGTAGAGTAGCTCAAGTCGAGCAATATTCTTTTTATCACCACAAGTGCAAAAACCACCAAGGATCATACATCAATGCCTAGATTAGGATAATTGAATCTAAAGAGTTTGTAATTGTATGTTTGATATTTTTATGAATGTTTGGAATATTTTATTTCATGATGTAATTAGTTTAACTTTTATATGATTATTTCTTTTAAAAACTAGTTTACCCTCTCTTGTGCTTGTGTTTCTTGTGTTTGTCATTCTTCTTTTGCAATGATCACCTTTACTAGTGTAAGCAGATGAGGAAATAGGTATGGGGTTACCTTGGTAAGAAGATGTTGATTCAACTGTATAGATATAGGATTGTGGGAGCTAGGTTTAGCTCTTATCTTTCGAAAGGTTGTAGTTTTGTGGTTAGCTTTTAGTTTCTTGAAGTTATTGATGTAGAACCTCTTATATGCTAATATGGTATTACGAATAACTGTAATAGTATAGTTGTGTGTTCATCTTTAACTGCTTATGGATTATCAACTATGTAAAACTTCATTTAGTAGTATTACACTATTAAATGGGATATTACATTTGAAATGACTACTTTTTGGTTGATGTCAACTCAAATCATTTATTAATATTAATAGGAGTTATTTTGTGACTTAAGTTGTTAGGATCTTGTTTTGTAGACTATTATTATTTTTTGTTCCATATTAGTTAAAGTTTTCATGACCAATGTCATGGTATTTTCTTTTGGATGAGAGTTAAATTTTTTCAATTGATGTCAGTCACAATTGTTTCGTTGATATCTATAGTAAATTTTTTACTATTAATAAAGATGTTGGGGTAGGGTTAGGTGGGGTGTAGGTTAAGTTAGATTGATTCGGAACCATGTTAAGTTGGCTAAGCTTTGGTTGACCAATTCTAAGTAAAGTGGGTTAGGTTCAAGTAGAGTCAAATCATCTTCTAAGTAAAAGGTGATCTAGAATGCTAATATCCATTTAATGAGAAGAGTCGCATTAAATTTTTTATTTTTTACAAAAAAAATAAACTTAATTGAATTTTTTGTTAAAAAATAAGATTAAATTAAAAACAATAGATAAGAACTCAATTGAGTAAAACAAGTAAAAAATATAGAAACCAAAAACAAATTAAATTTAGTAACTAAGAATCAAACTGAAAACTCTAATTCCGATAGCATTTGTGAAACTGAACCACGAAATGAGCTGTGAATAGGAAAAAACCACCAAGAAATGAGCTTATTTTCTTAATGCATTCTGATCTGGTTGAGAGTAAAAAATATCTGGCTCCCCTCCATATATGAAATTCTTAACTTCTTCAACTTATCACCCTCGTCACATCGAACTTTATATTCCACACCCACGTGTGGCTTCGTCACGAGCAATACGCATCAAGTCCATACAGCATGATATTATTCTGACGAAAAATAGACAGCTCATAGAACCTTAACAGAGCTAAGCTAAATGTTGATCTTTAGTTTTGATGCATCAAACTTAGTCCTTAACCTTAATTGATATCACAAAACAGTTCTTTATTTAGAATCATCTATAATTTGTGTGTAAAATCTGGCTACTACAACCACCAGCATCAGACAGAGCGGGAGTTAAGTGGGAAATATAATTATCATGCGAGACATGAAAATGTACATTTGAACATCAAGAAATTATCTAGTTTGGTTTTCTTGTTGGGCGTTGATGAATATCATCAATTAATGGAACCTCATAATTATAGCTACTTTAGAAGCCGTTAACTGTAACCTCAATAGGAAATTCTATCAGATGTGTAGAGACTAGACAGAAAATTATTTTTGCTAATCAACATTAAAAAGACATGACATTAGAAAAGAGCTTTTGCTCACCCGCATTTTTTTCGCCCTCTTCATTCATACACACGTACGTGTATATATATATATATATATTCTCCATCCCTTTCTTCCTTTTTTATCATGTAAACCTAAACCTATTATACTTTCTCTAACCAACCATAACCAATCATAAAGGCAAAAGCACAACTCTAGATAATTTTGACCACGAAATTACAAAAGTAGTATAATTTTTCAGTGTTCTCTAAAATAAAATGAAGTCATACTAGCTTGTATCAATGTGGTGAGACATTGTAATTTTTTTTTAAATTTTAATTAAAATCGTACCATTTTGAAGTCATACCAACCAAAATGACACGACTTCAAGATTATACCATTTATGTAATTTTGAAGTCAAAATTGCAACAAAGTAGTGCTTTTGCCTATCATAATAGAGTTTTGGCTTTCACAATCGCATATGCTTTATACACTCTTTATACGCCCCTGACATCTTATTTTATTTCTCCCTCTCTTCCTTTTTTTAATCATGTTACCTATTGCCCCCTTCCCCCTTTCCTGTTTCTTTATGAACTAATAATTCTCCATCATAAAAAGGCTGGGATGGAACAAAACACAAATCCGCAAAGATCAATACGATAGAATAATATTTAAGAATTGCAATATTACATACAAACGGCACACTATCCACCTATTATACATACATTAGGCATTGCAATGAGTCTCCTCAGAAAATCTTATTCCCTCGCCTAACAGGATTACCAAGAAAAAAGCAGAATAGAAGAAAGAACAGTAACATAACAAAAAATTAGTAGTGCTTTTATCTGGCGTCAAGTGTAAAAGACAGCATCCCTTCTCACTAAAGGAACAGTAACATCACCCACCAATACCAACCAAGCGATTTTTTTTCCAAGTAAAAGATGTTGATAACGAGCTAAAGAATTGTTAGAGTAAACTATATTATCTGATAGAAAGATGTGACCAAAATCTTGTTCCTAAGGCAAAATGAGGACCACCACCTGCTCAAGAGCCATGCATAAATTGTATAAAGGCGGGCAATAAAGCAGTCCATGTTACCTAGAAGGTTAATGGTGACCCACCATGCTCTGTTTCCAAAATCAATCCACCTCTGATAATTGATTGGGTAAACCCATAAAGACAGTTCTTTATGGTCTCCCAAGTGTTCAGACATACCTTCATCTCTAAATGTCAAATGCAATGGACCCTCACTCATTCACGTTGCTACCTGGCTGATGTTTGATGTCAGATAGGACGTGCTTATTTGCCTACTTTATTGAATCAGCACTACCAAACTTATCAGGCAGCCACATCAATAGGAAACTTACTTAGAAAATAAGGAAAAGAATAGGAGAAACAACAGTCACAGATCTTGAGTTAGGAAACAATCCATCAAGGAAAAAAGTGATTCAAGCAATTTCTATGTCTCTAAAATAGTAAACTTAATTGTCCTGGACTCTGGAGTCTTATGAGGCTCTTAAGGAGGCATGCAGCATGCACCTAACTTTCTTCTGTCATTCCAAGACAAGTTATAGCAATAAAAGAGGTCAATAATTAATTCGAAGAGCCTGTCATATATCAATGCAAAGTCCTAAAGTAACATTAATTATATTTTGATAAAGCATACTGTATATATGTATAATAGCTCTACCTACCCATTGGATTTAAGGTGTAGCACCCTGTTTGTTGCACATATAAATAACACTCTGATATGTAGTACAACTAGGAATCCAAGAAGCATTGACAATATCTGCACATCTCTATTTCAAAAGCAGCACGCTCTTAATCGAATAAAATGTACCTGATAGAAAACCTTACAGACACGGAGAATCAACCACCTGTTAAAATTGGACAAATCTTAATTATACTTAAACTTTGGACAAAATATATATAAAAGAAGGGCAGAGGGAAGAAAGAAAAAGAAGTGTGTAAGTTACTGGATGTAATGGAGAAAAGTAAAACGAACAATAACTTTGTCGAAAGTGAGGTTAAAATTGTGTAGCATGAAACTAAGAATAACATAATTTCACTTTTAAAATTGTGTAGAAAACATAAATTCTCCTTGTAGTATTTTTTTCTTTTTACTATGCAATGTGATAGTCCAAACTACAGTTGTTGTTTAGGATACATATTAAAGGCATAGAACCTTTCCTCAATGATTAACTCTGTAGACAGAGATAGCTACTAACAGATGGCCATGATGCATCCAAATGATGAAGTATCACACATAATTGGCCATTCCATCACTCTATCTCCACAGATATCATAATCTAGTCAGGACATTCCGCTTTTAAAATTCAGACTTTTGTTGTTTACTCATTATTCATCGAAAAAGCGAGCGAGTCAGATCATAGGTTGGGGGAATTTGTTTCATTACAGAGGCAAGAAAAAAGAAAAACAGAGAAGGGCATACGATGTTTCTAGTTTTTACAGCCTCATCATAATTAATCGGTGTCAGGACAAGTCAGAACAGAGAGACCTGAACACATATATATCAGACCAAAGGAATTCCAAATACAACAGCTCAGTTTTTATCAGTCACAAAAATATATATATTTTTTAATAGCATTGAAAGAGCAACAGTGATGCAGACCGTGAGAGATACTGACGCATCTTTCTCACCCTATCTCAGACCCGATAACAAGGCAACAATAACTACAGGACCTGTTGAAGACGCCATCTCTGAGCTTAGCATATTCGATGCTCACAAATACTTCAACGATGATAGTGGCAGCAACAACACCAATAACATTCAAAAGGTTAGCATCAGCAGAGTCTCTCCCATGGAGCGAATTCCAGAGAGGGGTGATGTCATCGCCACAGAAACCACCAGATACTCCTCTGCTTCATCATCTGTGGACGGCTACGCCCACATCAGAAACTACAGAGCACGCTCGTTCCACGCGGCAACTCCAACGGCTTCCTCAGAAGCCAGCTGGAACAGCCAAACCGGGCTGCTGTCTCACCCTCCCGGTGCAATCCCTGTCTCAATGCAAAACCCTCAAAACCCTAAAAACCTTCGAAACCGCAAACACTCCAAATCCATTTGGCTCCTACGGAGAAAATGTCCTTGCACGGGGAAAAAATCAGTTCAAATCAAAGAATCAGCTCAAGAATCCAAATCTCAGATATCACAACAAGAAAGAAATTACGAACTTCACAACGTTGCTAATCACATCGCACCAAATAAGTGGATTCTGAACCAAACACCAGCATCGCTACCGGTACCAGTAACAGTAACAGCAACAGCAACAATTGCGGCTGCGAAATCCCAACGGTTTCACAATTCCAACTCTCACAGAGTTACAAGCTCGGTGAGAGTACCGTTCACTGAGGGATTCACTTTCCCCGTGCTAAACCCTAACAATCCAATCACAAAACTAAAACTCGCAAACGGCGTCGCAGAGGAAGATCCGCCGCGCGACTCTTTAGAGGTGTTCCGGCCACCAGACGAGCCAGCGCCAAAGCCGCTGAACTTCCCGTTCCCGGCTAAGGCGCGCGTCGTCGAAGACGACGCCGCTAGCGACGCGAGCTCCGATCTCTTCGAGATCGAGAGCTTCTCCACCGCGACACAGTCGACGTTCCCCGCGGCGTACCGTCGCAACAGCAGAGACTCGTTCGACGAGGCCTCTGGCTCAACTTCAACGACGGCGTTCTTCTTCGGTCGAAGAAGCGTAGACGAGGGCTCCACGACGCCTACTATAACGGAGTGCTACGAGCCGAGCGAGGCGAGCATCGAGTGGAGCGTGACGACGGCGGAGGGACACGACGAGGCGGTCCCGGGCGTGGAGGAGAAATGGAAGCGCAAAGGAGGAAACGGTTTGTTGGTGAGCTGTCGGTGCGAGAAGGCGGTTAGCGTGGGGCCGCAGCCGGTGAAATGTGGATCAGAGGGACAAAGAGGTGCCACGTCACCATCAGCATCACATGTGAACGCCATCGCGAGTGGGGGTAACAGTAGTAAGATTGGGAGTGTAAATAAGCCACCACTTGCCAGGGCTCACCGCAACGCACCTCGCGTGTCGCTTGCTTTCGCGACATAGCCATTTGCGCGCATGCATGCATCTTACGCTTTTCTATTTTTATTTTTTATTTTTTATTTTTTATTTTTTATTTTTCTTCTCCTCGCCTGAAGAATCAACAAGACCCCCAGAATAACGTAATCACCCGCTTTTCCGTTTTGTCTGTTTCTTCCTCCGTTTTCTAATTATTGTGTCGCCTTTGTCTTTCTGTTCTGTATCCGTTCTTTGAGTGATAGGAATAATAGGATGCATGTAATGTCATGAGATATATTACGTCGTTGTTGTAATAGGAGTAAGTAACGAGAATCATCACAGTCTGAGCTAGCTATATTACTTCCATGCATTATTCTCCTTCTCTTTCAAATAACTCTTCCTGTTAACTACACTAATCACATTACTAAGTGATTAACTAGCTAATTAAAGAAAAGGTGGAATAATGGTGAGGTATTGTTTTAGATCTTAATATTACAAAATTGTGTTTTCTTTTCTTTTTGCATGCACAACGGTGCAAGTGTTTTTGGGTAAGATGCATAGCAGTACGTAATATATATGTTTGATTCTTATATTATTATTGCGTGTATAACAAAATCACAAGGATCGCAAACTCATCGGTTAACCCATCTAAGCTTCTTTGATCTGCCAAAATGAAACCAGACAGGTTGGTCGCATTGGAGAAACGACTTCAAATTTTAACTTTAGTTTTTTTTATGTATTGGCTGACGCGTTGGTAATTAAAACAATTAAAGCATAAAGCATAGATGAAGTAGTGACAAACCTAGACCAAATGAAGAAAAGTGATGAGAAAGTGTTCCATTCAATACAAGAACCACTTTGTTGTATTAATTAATTATATTCATGTATAATATTAAGTGGTTGTTGCGACTACTTCATCTATGCTTTAATTGTTTTAATTTTTTGATTCACACACAATTTCATATCTTTACTTACGTACAAGTTAACCATACTATAATCTTTTATTTCGCACATTCAATTCAATGTTGAGTTTATTCTAATGAGTCTTTTAATCTTTATTCCTAATAATGATGTTTGTTCGAATGATCAATCAATTCAATTATCATGTCACTCTATTTTTTAAAATTGTACTCTTGTCATTAAATTAAGTATTAACATGATTTGTTTAATAACAAGTATACCACTTACAGAATAGTAAGTAATAAGTAATTATTGTTCTTTCAAATTAATTGTGTAATACATTATAATAGTCACAATCGATAACTAATTTTTTTTAAAAAAAAGTTATTTCCATAAATTGTGTTAATGTTTAAGGAATTCAAATCATGCAAAAACAAAAATGACAATCATTTTAGAATTTTCTCAAACACTTGGAATGTGTAATAGATTGAAAATGATATATATGGTATGTTATTGTTAAGATTAAACATGACTGAACCTTACTCATCACTCAACTTATTTCCAATTCAATATTAAAGTCAATCTACAAGTTTACTCAAATTTAAATTCCTTAGTAGATTGAGTCTAAACTCTCAATGAATCATGGAAATTAGAAAACTAAATATATCATATTTCATCCTTTTGAATGTCAATGATTCATCTTAAATACCAAGACAACCTTGTTGGAAAATTTAACTCCAAAATGATGAAAAAACAATGTTTAGGTACGATGAAACTTGAAGGCCTATATATAGAATTGATAACTTAAGAACCAAAGTTGTGAAAGAATTCATTCATATAAGATCCAATAACAATAAAGAAATCACTAGAGTTGAATCATATGTACTTACTCTAAGTTGTAGGTTGATGAAAGAAAAACAAAAGAATAAGACTTTTTTTCTAATCAACCAACAAACGCAAATGAAGAAGCACCCAATGAGCAACTAGAGATTGTTGATAGAGCACCAATAGGTGATACACTAAGACACAGAGACTTTACCAACTTTATCATACAGAAAGATAACAATTGTGTCTCTATTAGCATCTTCTTTTTATATTTATAGTTGTTTACAATGACTATTGCAGAACAATTTATATTTAATAATTTTGATCTTATCGTAATTTGAATCTTCTTATGAAAAAGCATGTTTCCTTATTGTTTATGCTCATAAAACTCCAACTTCTTTATAAATAATATCACGAATAATATATTTTCTTTTATACCATCTCGTGTGTGTTGTTAATCATTAATATATATATCATATTTTACTTAAAAGATAATCACAGTAAATATGTATTCGAATTTATATATTAAACCTTTTAAGCAAATTTATTTATTGAAATTTCACATGATACTTATAATTTGCATTAACGGTTTAGAAAAAATATGTATATGCATACGTAAAGTAATATTGTAATAAAAAATAATTAATCCTTAATCATATTTATTATTATTAAAACTCTTTCAACGATAACTCATCTAACATTTTTATACTATTTTTTTAACAAATAACTTATTATAATAATAAAATTCACAAACATAAAATTATATTTTATATAATTTAAAATATTTCTTCAACGAAACGATACATTTCAAATTCAAAAGGACAAAACGATAAGAAAAATAAAATGACGTAATAGAAAGAAATAAATCATTCCCATCAATCCCCCTTTCAACATTATGCTTTATTTTTTTATTTTTAATTTTTACAAATCAATGGAATAATTTGTTTTTCTTCCACTTCATCTTTATATTTCGTTTCACTATCTACCTTCAATCCAACATAGCCTACAATCTAATAAATATATATAAAAAAGAATTTAGCATAATTTGTTATTGTTTGACGCTATGAAAAATGAGACACTCGTGTATTAAGCTATTTTTGACTTAAATTTTCTACCACGTAAAAGTATATTATTATTTATCTAGCATAAGTAATAAAGGAGAGATGTAGAATTGAATATATGTGGGTCCTATTAATAATGCATCTAATTCAAAATCACATGGGATTGGTTAGTACATTTGGATTGTGTATGTATAATCATGGAATTGGAAATGGATAAATTATATACATGTCTTCCATTAGGAATATGTATGCTATACAATCTCCCGACACTTCATATGCACTTGCAAAGGAAAAGCTAGACAATTCATTTGCAACTAAGTGAAATTCAAAATGTTATTTTAAACTTGAATTATTAGTTTTTTTTCATATTTACTTTTCACTAAATAAAAAATGAATTTCCTTATCTTCATAAAACGTGAAAAAATCATGGAAAAGTGATTTTGTTAATCTATGTAATATAACTTTATTATTATTTGTTATGCTTTTTCATCATATAAATTATAGCAAAATGATTTTTTTTTCTATTGGCTTAGTTGCATTTTTTTTTATCTCTCAACCTTTTTCTAACAGTGTATTATGAAGGTATAAAAATTAAATAGTATGCTCGCATGTTCAAATTTACAAGTTTATCATATGACCTAACAAGTTAAGTATGATGTAGATTATATTCTATAGGGTTAAATATGTTTTTGGTCTCTTAACTTGTAGTGAAAATTGAAATTATTCCCTCTTGAAAACTTTAAATCAATTTAGTTCCTCGTATTTTTAAATGCGTGGATTTAGTCATTTAAATCAATTTTTTAAAAATTTATTTGACGTTTCAAACGTGTTTTTCAACTAATATTGAAGCAGAAAATGTGTGTAAACAAACTTAAATACTATCATGAAACGTCAAATAAATTTAACAAAATTTGATTAAAACGATTAATTAAATTCACGTTTTTCTAAAGTTGAAGGGCTGAATTTGTTTCAAGTTTCCAAAATGGACTAATTCCAATTTTCAGTAGAAGATAAGGAATAAAAACATATTTAACTTTATTCTATATATTGGAGACAATTTAATGACAACACTCTCAAATTAATTACAAATAACTACTCTCAAATGTAGGATCTTCATAAAAGTTGTGGTTCTTCCTCTCCATTATTTCTTATGAGTGAAATTAAATTGTAGTATATCAACTACAGTTGAAATCAAAATCCCATTTACATCATAAAATCAAAGTGTAGTCTATTAACTCAATCATTCCATCAAAACACTACAATCTACAGTTAAGCATGTAGTTTCAAAACTAATCCATCCATCTCTAACATCAAACAACTAAACTAGCACTTTCTCAACTTTCACATATTCTAACAAATTTATTAAACTCTCAAAGTACAAATAATACAAATATATATTGCATTAAAGAATTTTAGTTATATACACTTTAAACTACAAAATAGAAAAATAAACATTGAATATATATCAAATTAGAGTAAACATTGAATATAGAAAAGTAAACATTATATATCAAATTAATGTATGAATTATTTACATTGAATGTAGTTCTTGAAATAATAATAATAATAATTTTGAAATCATTAAATATAAAGTCATTTATTTTATTATTAGAATGTAAAGGACTAAAATAATTATGATTTTAATGTTAGAAACTAAAATAATCTCACTTTATTTGATACCTTTAAGGACTGACAATATATATAATGCTTTCGTAATTAAGTTTTTTTTCCTTTTTAACTAAGTTAATTTTAGAATCTTTGTTTATGTAAGATTGTGAATGATATCAATTATTCACAAAGAAGGTAGTCAATTCAGGTTTCAGCACTTACAAACTTTTATTTCCTTCCAAAAAGGCAGAATTAAAAAATAACATGTCGATGTAATCCAAAGATTAGTATTAAAGATGTGTAATTAGGAATTCAATTGGTACGTACAAGAAAATAAATAATATAAAAAATATATATAAAAAGGAAAACTCAATAATATATTACAATTTTGATGTAAAGGTTATGTTATATATAATCTTTAACATTCATAATTGAGTGATGTTGAATCTTCCTTAAACCAATTGACAGAGGGCCACCTATAAATAGTCATTCCAACATAATCAGTAAAATTAAGGTGATCTAATTAAATTTGGGAAATCTAAAAAGTGAGACATGGATTAAATTTAATATAAAATATTTATAATAACTTAAATATATTTATATCTGATAAATTATTAAGTTTTGTTCTTTATTTCTAAAAATATTTATATTACATTAAACATTCACTTAAGTTTGTACTCATTTAAATCTGCATCCCGTTTAAATCCGCATTTGAAAATGGAAAATTATCGGATCAATCATTTTGTGACTTTAGTTTTAGAAAAAATCACGTAAAATCATTTGACTTTATATTTTGTTATATAAAATAAAATAATAAGTTCCTCTTGCAATATATCTCTTATATCAATCATATATCTTATATCTCATAATTTTATAATTTCTACAAATTTTCAACACTCATAATATTTCATATTGTCAATATTTTATGTTGTAATATCAATCTTAAAATCTCTTAAGTCCGCATCCTAATTAAGTATGCATCAAACTCTCAATATCAAAATGCGGACTTAAGCGAATGTTTACTATACAAGAAAATTCTTGAATAATAATTAATTTTAGTAACAAAAAATAATTAGTTACTATAGTAACCAATTTATAAACTAAAAATTATTGATAACTAAAATAGTTTCAAAAAATTATAATTGATCTCTAAATTGGTATCTATTGTTTCTATTACGAATTGATATCTAAATTGGTTGCTAACATCAGTTACCAACATTTTGGCTATAAAAGAATTGGTCTCTAATTAGAAAATTAGTCTCTAAACATTTTTTTTATCATTAAAGTTAGTTATTATTTGAGAATTTTTTTGTAGTGTCTTCAATATTTTCTTCCCTAATAATTATTTTAGTTTTGTCTTAAAATAAAAAGGTAATATTTTAACTAGTGAAATAAAGTGTTTTAAATAGTGATTTAGAAATAAAAAAATAAAAAAATAAAAAAAGTATAATTTATTAGATAGTAAAAATTATTTAGAACTATTTTTCAATTTTCAATCACTTATACGTTATTTAAACTGTCTACTATTTACAAATTATTCATAACCTTGCTTAATTAATAAATTTTAACATGATTTTTTTAAAATTAATCATAACCTTGCTTTTCTTTTATAAATTTTAATATACATTTTTTTTTTTAAATTAACGACAATCAGATCAATATAAAGATACTCTTGATAAACTCATTTAGCTATAAATGATGCCATAATGGATGAAAATAGCAACTCATGAATAGCATAATATTCATTTGAATAAACTTTTTCAAACCTGCTATAATATTTGTAAAGTAAAAGAAAATAGAGCACCAAAAAACAAGAAATATAGATTTTATTTTTATCTCAAATATTAATAGTTAGTTTTTTTAATGGGAAGAATTGAATCTACAATCTCTTTCATCTTTAATTTTAAATGCATCAAACCGATTTTAATTCTCTAAATTGTTAACAGAAAGAGATTGAATCACAACATTTCTTTCTTTCTTTTCATTTAATAACTTAGGTCATTTTATCATTCTTCGAAAGAAACATAGATGATAAGAACCGTGTGGTGTCTGTAATTCATCACCCAACAAGAGTTAAATTAATCGATAACTTCTAAGACAAAAATTGTTGCAACACATTTTACATTTGTTTAGTAAGTGTACTATTCTAGCTAAGAAGAGTATCGAAATCAATCAAAACCAAATAATGGAATCTCACATGCCCTAACAGGGCATTATTTAACTTTGCTCTCTGCATGGGACTTAAACTTTTTCAATTTATTGAGTGATGTTCTCAATCATCATTCCCATATTTTAAGATTGTTCAAATAATATTATTAAGATTAATTATTATATCTAATATATAGTTCATTTTGTCATCTTTTGAAAAATTGTAATTTCAAGTTGAAGTTTATACGATAAAATTGATTTATAAGGTAAGTTTTGCATCTACTTATGTACGGTAACTAGTAATGGATAACACGATAGATTCAAAAACCAACAAATATCATTAAAATATACTTCAGATGACTTTGATACCATTTTGAGAAGTGGACTTTAAGTCTAATTTAATCTTAAAATGACTTATAAGATGAAAGTTTACACACATTTATTAATTGTTACCTTATTTTTAGTTGATATCTTAGAGATGTCAAAATGGGTAACCCGGCTCGACCCACCACGGGTTGATCATTTAGTAAGCCAACCCAATCCGACTCACTTATTAGCGAGTCAAAAGAAATCAAACCCGACCAGACCCACCACGGGTTGGTGGGTTAAACGGGTTGGCTCACAAGTTCAGTTAATTAAAAAAATACATCTTTTATTTTTTTTCAGTCAAAACTAAATTATACTTCTAATTAAAATATAAATAAACTTTAATACAATCCAAATACAAACCAAAATCACAAAAATACAAATGATTTATGTATTGGCTAAAAAAACCCTAACATGATCTAAATGCAAAGCCCAACTTAATAAAAAATACTTGTGTGACCCTTCATTTGTGGGTTAGTAAACCAATCCGGCTCACCACGGGTTCAACCCGGGTGAGCTAGGTTCTAGGTGAGCCGGGTTAAAAATCAACCTATATTGAAATTTGTAAAAAATTTCAACCCAACCCGACCCGAACTCGTAGTGATTAGGTTGACTTATGGATTCCAACATATTTTGACAGCTCTAGAATTTCCAACGCATTAAAGTTCTAATTTTAAAAACCATCTCAAAGAACTAAAAGAATATAAAAAATAAATAATGTAATCGCAAATTATTAAGACATTTTTTTACTTTAGTATTGAGTGTAGGGTTCAGACCTTTTCAAACTAAAGAGTGATGTTTCAATCAAGAATTCAACTTTAACTTCCTTGATGTGAGTAATTTAACTTTTGTTGGGTATCATAATAATGACACAAATAATTACGACTAAAAAAAATAAAAGGAATAAAATAGATAACAATAATAAACAAATAATGTGATTTTATTGAAAGAAAAAAAATACACACTTTTTCTCGAGATTCAAGAAAAAAATAATGACAACCTCTCTTAAAAAATAAAAAATAAATAGAAGAAAAACTTCAGAAAAGAAACTATTTTTTTCCTCACAACTTTAAGTTTCCTAAAATAATATTATTATAAATTAATTATCATAATATAATTCCCGGTTTCAAACATAGAAGTTTGTGCGTTGCCATTAAAAAATACCTCCAAAAATTAAGAAAAAATATATATATATTTAAATTGTTTTTTGTTGCGACTCTTAAACAATAAGGAGTATTGAGGGTAAAATGAAAGTGTTTTTGAGAGTACATTTACACCTGGTGGATTTGGGACTAGACGAAGAAAGTGGATTATGCATTAAGATTGTTGGTTGAAGAAAATCTAAGTGACTGCACTTGGTTGGGATGCAATGGACACAATAATGCATGAGAAGTGTTGAGTAGTTGAAGGAAGAGACAGAGAGGGACAAAGAGTTGGGATTTGAAGGTGGAGAAAGGACCTCACACATGTTTTCACTGGGTCCATGCAAAATTCACCAATGAATCATAATCACAAAAAATTAACTATTATTAATACCTTCATCGCAATAAATCTAAATGGATTCCCAACCATTGAAGAAACATAAAATAACGTAACTCAAACTATATTCTTCTTCAAGAATCTTCTTTCTAAATAATATAATAATAAACTACATTATTATTAATATTATTATTATTAAAATAAATTATATACTATATCCATTTATATTATAATTAGTTAATGTAATGATATAACAAGAGTCGATGGCGGACTTACCAATGTATCTATCTATATATATATATATATTTGCGAGTTTTCAGTCAAAATGCTAGGATATCAAACTTTTGTTTAAATTACCTTTTTGTTTTTTTCTTCAAAAATTTTAAGTTACCTTTTTATTTTTTTAAAAGCTCAATTTGGTATCGAAGCTTACAAAATTGATGTACTTTGATATTTTTTATTAAATATTTTGAAGTAGAAGAAAAATTTGTCATAAAAAATTAACACTAGGATTATGTTAATTACACCAACAAATCAAACAATCATCTTTATTCACAATTTTAATTTTGATAAAAAATCTAATTCAAGAAATTTAACAAAAATGACAAAATTGCTTTGGAACAATAAAACAAAAAAAAATCTAAAAACTAATTTGATATTTTTGAATGAAAATAGAAACCAAAAGAGTAATCTCAAAAATTTTATATAAATTAGTAAAAACATTGCATTTACTTTTTTCATGTTAATAAAATATAATAAAATTATAATGATTGTTATTATTATTATTATTATAAAATTAAATATAAATAATTTTACTATAATTAATTTTCATTTATCATAATTAAATTTAAGAAAAATAATTAAATAAAAAATAGTTAAATTATACAAATAATTATTTAAAAAATAATATTAATAAAATAATTATTTTTATTTCAAAATTATTGAAAATATAAAATTAAAAAATAAATATAGACAACCTAAAAGAAAATTTTTTTCTTATATATAAATATAGATTCATACAAATTTACTAAAATATTAAATATATAAAATATATTATAAATATTATTATTTTTTAAATAAATATTTAAAAGTATATATTGGAGGCCTTAGTCCCCGCATATATCTATAACTATATATGAAAATGATTCCATCTTTTGTGTCCACATTTCATAATTCCAACTTTACCCTTTATAATATAATTATTTGTTAATTTTTTTAAGATTAACGGTTATTTTTACAAGTTTTTATAAAACTATTTACTTATTTTCTTCTTCCTTTTTCTTCTATTCATCAACCGTTATTTTCTCATATTTTCTCCATACATTTCACTTTATTTTTAATAAATATAATTTTATTTTTTTTATTAACTTAATAATATTACAATATCATTCATTACTAATATAATATTATGCATATTAAAAAAATGTACACACAAGCACGATAGTCTTGTGTTTACACTAGTGTATACATATATATATATATATATATATATATATATTATTTTGTTAAAATTATTATTAAATATTTGGAAAAAAATATTTTGCTCCTTTAATTTTATATATTTGTCTATCCTAATTAGGGATGGGAAATAAATTCGTCCCTATGGATATTGTTCGAACTCGTTTCTGTTTTGACGGAAAATATACATATCGACTAGATATGAGTATGGGGAATCCCAGATTTTTTTTAACTAGGTATGGAGATGTACATATCCGTCCCGTCCCTATACCCGCCAAAATATATATATATATATATATATATATATATTCTCTATTTTCTATTTCTTCTAATTGTTTGGTCTGCCATAAAATTCATTAGCATCTCCAATATATTTTTCATCTTATTATAACTTTCATGCAATTATGTTCAAATGATGTATGTCAATTAAATATTTTTATGTCTCACATTTGAATATTTCTATTTATTTGAATTTTTTTTATTTATTGTATATTTTCGTTTCACATGAGAACGTTTAACCCTCTCAATTTAAGTATTCAATATACCATAAACCTTTAATTTACAACATAATATAAAAAGTTTACTCTATTATTATTTTTTTTTTTGTTTGCTGAAACAATTTTTGTTATTTCTCAACCATTGACTATGTTGATATTTGAGAAGTTTTCGTTGATCTCTAAAGTATTTTTCATTTTATCATACCATTAATTGTATATTTGTTTTTCTTTGTGTGATTTCATTCAATGGTCTCTTGGCTTGTTTATAAGACACACATTTGATAATTTTTTAATTTATTTATTTTTTATTTTTATAATATAAAATACTATTTTGATATATTATCTTTTATTTCTTAACTTATTATCATACTGTGATTTTGTCACTATAATTGTATAAATTAATTTTATTTACTATAATATAAAATTTTAATGTAATTGTCATGAATTTTTTCTATCACCATCTAACATATATTGAAGTTCAAAAGATATAATATCTATGTGAAAGTTTTATTATTAGTAGTTTAATATTTTTTTCTTTGCGTTATTTGGATCAAGTGATTTATTATAACTTTTATTAGTGTATAAAAAAGATATTCATTAGAATTAAAAGAATTGAAGTAAAAATACTTTTACATGTATTTTAATTTGAATGTTTGTTTTCCTTTTCTATTTTTTTTTAAATTAAATTTTATCAACTACAATTCATTAATGTTTGCAAATTTAATAGATGTTTTGATTCTCGTGAAACTTTATTTGGTATTCTAATTTGAAATATATATAATTATAATATAATTTCTTTATAAATATTTGATAATGAAGAAACAACCATTTTTTTACTATTGAATATTTGATAATAATATGTTTTTTTCTCATAATTTTTTATTATTTTATAAAATTAATTAATTAATATTGAAATGTTGGAAAATGGGTATGGATATAGATACAAGTATATATCCTACCTAATTGGGATGAGGATGTGACAAAAATTTGATACCTGTTAGTTTTGGTTTGAGTATGGAGATGGAGATGAATTTTTTCAATGAAAATGGGTATGGGATAGGAAACCTCGTTCCGTCTCATCCCGTTGTCATTTCTAATCCTAATTTTATTCTCTCTATATCTTTTTTCTTTTACTTTAATAACTATTGAATTAAGACTCAAATAACTTTTAATTGTCTTGACTAAGGGTCTTAAATAAATAACTGACGACAAATATGATGTATTTATTTTTAATTTTGTTTGTGTCATATAATCCGTAATAGATTTTCAATAAATATTTTGAGATGTTAAAATAAATATACAAAATTTTTCAGGATATTATATAAACAAAATATACCAAATTTTTTTTTTATATATATTAAAATAATTTGGAGGAACAAAACTCCTGAAATAGTGAAAAGCTCCACCACTATATAATCAATATAGAAAGATTTAAATTACACTTCTTTTTATTAGATGTGAGGTATGTACTGAATATTAATCGGGGTAGAATATTTAAAATAATTAATGTAAGAAAATTATTTATAAAAAAAGTGTAAAAGACATTTTATTTTGACACATTTCTCTATAAATTCTTTTAGGATAGAAAAGTAAGAAAAAAAAAATCTTTTTCGTAAACTAAAATTACCTTTCAAACTAATTTACATAAATTTTCTTATATGATTTTCAAATATTTATTTCCAAATGCTGCCTAAGCTAATTTCAGCTTAAAGACGAGTTTATTTTATTTTATTTTTAAAAAATAATATTTTTAAAGTGTTTTGAATAAGGAATTAATTATAAACTGAAGTTGTTTAAAAGTGTTTATTTTATAAAATCATTTATCAAGTGGGTTGTAATAGTGAATTTTTTAAATTTCATTTTAATCCATAAAACATTAAAGCAATAACTACAGTTTTTGCACGCAATCAATGTCTAAGTGATCATAGTAAGTATAACTTAAATAAAATCCTTTAAAAAAGGTTTGAATAAAGACAACTAAGGGAATATTTTATAATTATAAATATCTTTCTCTTCAGTTTATTTTTCTTTACTTTTTTTTTTATATTCTTTTTAGGTGTTAGTGAGATGGTAGTGCATAAATAACAATTTTGACCTATTAGAATTTGTTTTAAAGTGGTGTTTTAAAAAATACGTAAAAGATTGAAAAACTTTAATGAAATTATAATGAAAATAATAAAAATTAAATATACGATATAAAACAATAAACAAGTAATAAAGTATCCAATAACCTACAATGTGCAAAAAACCATAATTGGGGGTTGATGGACTAACCGTCCTCACCCCTTAGAGTAAACAACTCTAAGAAGTAACCTTTAAGGAAGGTAAAAGACTTCTAGTTCTCATTCCAGACAAGGGACTAATCGACCCCAATTCGCATAAGGGACTACTCGTCCTTACTAGGGATGGCAACGGGTCGGGTCGGGCACGGATAGTATGATACCCGTACCCGACCCGCTAAAAAAAAATCCGTCCGTTACCCGCCGAGTATCCGCTTAAAAAATACCCACGGATATTTTTAAAACCCGTGGATACCCGATACCCGCAAATATTTAAAAAAATATGAATTTTATAAATTTTTTAATATAAAATTATAAAAATAAAATATAAATTAAATTAAATTATAATTATAATTATAATTAAATTTGACATAATAAAATATACTGTTACTTCTAATTTTAATTAAATTTAACTTAATAAAATATAAATAAAATATTAATTTTAATTTTTTGCGGGTAACGGGTACCCGCAGGTACGGATAGTATGATACCCGTACCCGACCCGTTTATAACCGGGTATTAAAATACCTGTTACCCGCGGGTAGTAACTATCCGTCGCGGATTTTATCCGCGGATATCTGCGGGCACGGGTATTTTTGCCATCCCTAGTCCTTACCCCCTTTAGGGCATTGAAACTCAAGAATACCACTAAAGCTCATATGTCCAGAGAGATCATCCAAGTACGTGTCGGCCTAGTAAGACAACATCTGTTAGGTTTAGGTTTATAAGGAGGGGAGTATTACTGGGAGATACAACACCAATGAGACCTGAGCACAACCACATAAGGCATTGACACCACTCTCAACCCAAAACCTTAAGGCAATGGGTTTATGGGTCTTTATTCTTATATAGCTCCACTTTCTCATTTCTAGCCAATGTGGGACTTAGACTCACACTTGGATTCCTAACAATCTCCCCCTCAAGGGTGAGTCCCTTCAACCACATTGGTACACTCCCCTTGAGACCTGAACCCAACCACATAAGGCATTGACACCACTCTCAACCCAAAACCTTAAGGCAATAGGTTTATGGGTCTTTATTCTTATATAGTGCTCCACTTTCTCATTTCTACCACTTGTTAGGTTTATAAGGAGGGGGTATTAGTGGGGAGATACAACACCAATGAGACTTGAGCCCAACCACATAAGGCATTGACACCACTCTCAACCTAAAACCTTAAAGCAATGAGTTTATGGGTCTTTATTCTTATATAGTGCTCCACTTTCTCATTTCTAGCCAATGTGGGACTTAGACTCACACTTGGATTCCTAACACTATCCTAACATTAGAGTCCAATATCTCAAACTGACTTTAATATCAGAGTGTCTTTTGCAGGCACCCACCCTTCGTTGCGCTTGAAAGTTGAGGACGATATACCTTAGGAGAGAAGACCTTAGAGACCAAAAATTCTCTTTGAAGATTTCACAAGATATATATTATACCTGTAAGAACAATACTAATTAAAATATGGTGTAAAACAATAAATAAATAATTGAATAATGCATGTCAGTAAACTAAAAATAAATAATTACTATATTTAATATAATTGTATTTTCAACTAAAGTCGGTTATTAAATTTTTTATACTATTTACAATTTGTTATTTCAAAGCAAAGTTAACACATAAGAGTTTAAGAGTTTTAAATATGAATTTGTACTT